>Ga0247817_10001133_pt1 | contig 14187 bp, 6 predicted proteins | sample UWRJL212509R1_FD_178010 | JGI IMG/M metagenome (GOLD analysis project Ga0247817, IMG submission 178010) | Plant litter microbial communities from Arlington Agricultural Research Station in Wisconsin, United States - UWRJ-L212-509R-1 | ecosystem: Environmental > Terrestrial > Plant litter >... | reverse complement strand
ATTCTCAATTACTGCGACATTGTTCGTGTGCTCGAAGCAGATGCACCCAAATTGTCGAATGCAATTGCAGTGATGTTGTACACGCCTACAGGTACATTGTTCCATGTAAATGCATAGGGAGCAGTAAGGTCAGTTCCCAATAAGGTAGAGCCGTTGTAGAAATCTACTTTCGTAATAGAACCACCGGCATCCGTTGCAGTAACCTCAATATTGATGGTTGCCGGAGCAGTATAACTTTGGTTTGTTACCGGATTGGTAATGCTTACGACAGGCGGCGGATTGGCAATTACTGCAATGTTATTTCGGGTTGACGAAGCCGAAGCATTCAAATTATCAATTGCAAGTGCCGTGATGTTGTAAACACCTGCAGGTACATTGTTCCATGTAAATGAATACGGAGCAGTAAGGTCAGAAGCAATTATTGTTGAGCCGTTGTAGAAATTTACCTGACTGATAGATCCATCCGGATCTGAAGCTGTAACATCAATCGTAATGCTTGCAGGTGCATTGAAACTGGCGTTGCTTAAAGGACTGTTAATAGTTACAGTTGGTGCCTGGTTTTCGACTACAGTTATTACTGATACAGATGGCTGAGAAGCTAATTCCGCATCGTCAAAAGCAATTGCCTTTATAGAATATGTACCTACAGGAAGATTAAATGCAATGTATTGATATGGCGCATTATAGTCTGTACCCAATAATGTAGTACCATTGTAGAATTCAACTCTCCATATAGATCCATTAACATCTGGATCGGATGCAGTTGCACTCAAGGATATAGTAGCCGGAGCTGTATAGATTGAATTCGTAACCGGACTTGTAAGAGTTACTGTAGGCGCTTGATTCGCAACTTGTACTGTTCCGTAAAATTCTATTTCGGAAATATTTCCTACGGCACCTTCTGGTCCGATGTAGCGCAGGTATTTGAATGATGCTGTGTTTGACACATCAAAACAGTTCCATCCGGATGATGGTTTCGCAACTACAGTAGCCAGATCTGTATAGGTGCTGAAATTTTCAGAATTACTACCCTGAAATTTTCCGCCGATCATACGACCTTCAAGACCTTGTCTCGGCACATAACGGATATTGGTAACTTTATAAGTCGTACTCAGACTCAAGCCTGTCCATGCGATATCAATCGGTGCATCAAAATACGTGTTGATATCTCCGTCAAATGCTTTTTCACGTGTATTGCCTGAGCCGTTCCATGAGCCGGGAGTACCAATTACTGTACCCGATATTTTTGTACCTGTAGAGCTGCAAGGTGCAAAAATTGAAACTTTAGCAGAGACTGCAACTTTGCCTGTATTGTCTGTAGCCTTTGCTAATACGGCGTGAAGGCCTCCGCTTACATTGTTCCATACAAAGCTGTAAGGAGCAGTGTTATCGGTTCCGATTAACGTTGTATTGTCATAAAAATCTACTTTGCTAATTGAACCAGTTGCAGTAGACGGAGCAGCTGCAGCATTGATCGTAACAGAGTTGGTTGCCAATACGGAATTATTGATTGGCGAGGTAATACTCACCGTTGGGAATGGACTTGATGTGAATGAAATAGTATCAAATGATGCCTGCGCAGGATAGGAAGTGTATCCGTTTCCTTTTGCAAATATTCCTACATACACTTGAGAAGACATTGATATTGTTTGGATGCCAAGATCATACCAATTCACTCCGTCATAGGACGTAGAGCTTACAATCTCATCGCCGCTTCGCACAATCTTTAACCAATAGTGTAATTCGTAACGATGCAAATCTTCATATCCATTCGGATTGTCTTTTGTTAAGCCGCCGGTAGAGTTTCTTTGCTGAACAATTGCACCACCCATATCTGTTTTTGCAATTGCAGAAAATGCAGCATCCGGCTGTAAGGATTCACGAATCATAAGACCGACTTTTTGATTCTGAAGTGTGTTATAATTACCCAGGTGTGCAATGTATGTACCGTCGCCATTCAAGATCTGATACGCAAACGTGAAATTGTCAGACGAACCACCCAGAGTGTTTCCGTATGTTTCCAAATAAAAAGTATTCGCTGAATGTGCTACAAAATCTGAACTGTTTACAGATCCGATCGTTGTTTTCTGCCATGGAGTCGGTAAAGCTGTTTGAGTTGCTTTTCTTTTGAAGGTAACGGCAATTGTTTTTGTGCCGGAAATGCCTGACAGCACAAAAGGATTTGCTGATGCAACCACCGAACCATTTACTTTTATCTGGTCTACTTCATAGCCCGGATTTGGCACAAAATTAAACGTTTGGTTTTGACCATTTGCCACACTGATAGTTCCTTTTGGTAAAAGCGTACCATTGATATCCGACGTAACAATAACTGTATTTGGTCTTGCATTTACAGTAAACTGCATGGTAGTTCCGGGATTGGTAATGTTGGTAATATTGATTCCCAATTCACCACCGTCTTTCCATCTGAATGGCGTACCATTCGGAAATGATTTATTAGCATTGCCATAAAGATCTTCCAGGTCTCCTCTTACATCGTCAGGAACCAGGAATTCATCATGCATTTCATCTTTGTTATCGGCCTGAACCAGACGGATAAAATACTGGTTGTCATCAGCTGGATTTAAAGGAGAATTATAACCTGTTTCTTCATCCACATACCAGATAGCCAATCCTTCGGGCACAGCTTTTCCATCTACTACAGATTGATAATAACCGCCATGTTTAAGTGCATGGAATAATAAGTATTCCTTCGGATTGTTTGGGTTGGTGTATTTGTGAACAGTCGTGTAGCTGTTTGCTGTAAGCGTATACGTCTGTGTAGTTGTTCCGGAAACCGCAACAACATTGTCGATCCAGCCACGCTGCATGCGCAGTGCAGGATTGATTGGCATAGGTCCGGCTGTAGTTCCGGCAGATGCCATCACACAAAAATATCCTAAGTTTGAATAAGCTGTTCTGTAATAATCTGTCCAGCTCATTACGCTATGACCCATTTCATGGCAAATTACATTGGCTATCAGCGGGTCTGTAGCGGTGAAGTATGTTACGTTTCCACCTACGATCTCAATCTGGCCTGTCGTATTATTCTTGAAGAACTTACCGGCACTGGCACCAACAGTTGATGATTTTTCGGGAACTCTAGCAATAAAATTCAAATGCATGAGCTTTCCATCAAATGGATCGGCTGTTAAACCTTGAAATCCTGCGGGATAATTTTGATTGATTAAATCAATCGCTTCATCCACATAATTTACATTATTTGTTTTATAGTATTCAAAGGTATTGGCTACGGTAACTTTAACCACTGTACTGGTAACGGTTACTTTGCCACTCGTTTGAGTGTAAAAATAATCACGTACAGAACCGATCTGTCCGTTTCCGGTATAATTCTGTTTGTTCATCAGGTCATCCACTGCCTGAATCGGATCATTGATCGGATGTCCCTGAAACGCAATCATCACAGTGACCCCTTTGATCACACTCGGAATGCTGACCTGCTGAGCCATCGTGAGTTGACAGAGCAGGACACTACAAAGTAGTAAAATTGTTTTTTTCATGTCTTTAAAATTGTTAGTTTAAAATGTAGCTAATGAAGATTGACTGTATCCCAAAATATAGCTGTATAGAGTAAAGACAAACATATAGAATCTTACCAAAAGGGAAGTTGCTACTTAGTGTGCGGTAGATTTTAGTATGTTAAAGGCAGGTTTTAATTATTTTAAGGAGATAGTACCTATAGGAAAATTTGCCAGAATCAGATAAAAATAGCGCTTGTTTGCTTATTTTGATTTATGTATTAGGGGTGAATCTGTATATTGGGTGGAAATATAATTCAAGCTGGACAGAGTGCATAAAGAAAAGATTATAAATTTATCATCAGAGAATAGTGGGTGGTTGGAAATGCTAACCACGGCGAAAAAGCTTGTGCTTCGAATCATGATCAGTGCCGGCAGACAGTTTCGTGCTCCGAAACCCACTGACTAAAAGTCAAAACGTCGGCTGCTATTTACAGACACCCTATTCAAAATGAAACATACATTGTTTTGTAACATATAAGCCTATTAAAAGGTAAAAAAATAATCACTAGCATGGATAAAAGCATCAGTCGAGATGAACTTGCGATTTTTGATTCTTACAATACGAATAATTTTGCAAGAGTAAAAGAAATTAAAATCATTCCTGAATTATCAACTTTTGATAATTATGATAAACTCGATAATTACAATTTAGAAAAGAAAATTTTTAAACCATTCTCTCGTGGACATATTTCAAAAACTGAAATTTTACAACTATTAGAAAATTTAGACGAAAGTTTAATTGCCTCATTTGTTCATAATGCTAAGATTCACCCAATAAAATCTATTGAAGGAGATAACACAACCATTAAAGCGATTTCAGATGTATTCAAAAGAAAAAATCAGAGTGATTTGAATATTTTATTCTTTCAGGCTTCCAATAACTATGAAACAGCATTCCATGAAATTGAACGAATCATTCACGACAATGAATCGTATAAAACAAAAAAAATAAACTTTGGGTATTTATTATCAAGATATGCATATTATAAAGAAGAGAGCAAATCACTAAAGTTATTAGAAACGGTTATAAAAAACCTAAACCCCAATACTGAAATAGGAACAAGTTATACTGAAATTCCAAGCATATTCGAACAGCTGATATATTCCGAAAATGCACAAGTTAGCCTCGAAACAGAAAAATTATTAATAGACTATTTAGATAAAAATCCTTTTTCAGACACATATTACTTTAATCATTCATTTAAAAAAATCAGTAGCGATTATTCCAAAAATTATCTGAAGAGTAGAATTGAAAAATTACAAACGGATAAAGAAAAACAATACTTTAATGCAAATCTATTAAGTCATTACACAAGACTATTTGGGTATAGGGTATTTCCTTATTTAAAAGACAATCTCACGTTACAACCTGATCAGATAGAAGTTGACACATCCTATAACGCAATTAAAATTTTAGACAACTCCAATGAAGTGGTGTTTCATAAAAATGTAGAAGCGTTGGTCATTCTTGTTCAAGGTAATAAACTAACTGAAAGTGAGAAACAATCAGTAATTAGTTTTTTAAATGAAATTCAACTACCAAAGATTGGGTGGTATTATTGGAGAGAATATATAGAAGTAATAAAAGCTATGTATCCAACGGCAACACTTGCAACCTATACAGCTAACTTTAGGAGTTCGGATTTAGATAAAGTTCAAGATCATTGGGATCAAAGAATTTACGACGTACATGAAGTAGACAATTATTTGTTAACTCTACATTCATTTGGCTTTTCTAAACATCTGCATCCAAAAGAAAAACTGAGTTATATCCTTTCCAATATGGGAGATAACAGAGAAGTTATAATTTGGAAATTATTAGAAAAAACAGGAATTGCATTAAGTTATGATTCTGAAAGTGGTTTTTACCCACCAAACTATAATTCAATTTTAAGTGAATACTTTAATTTTTGCAGAAACGATATTCAAGACTTAAAATATGAAATAGCTTATGAAAAGGTTGGTTCAGATAAAATTCTTGTAAAATTATTTTTATCTGACAATTCGAACACGTTAGAAATAGAAGCCAGAGATCAAGGTGATTGGTATGACTGTAACTCAATAGATGCAATTTTCAACCTTCTTTTAGTGAATAATAAAATTCAAAAGCGATTTATCAATGTGCGGACAGGCGACCAAAGTAGACTTTTATTATATTGTGAACCTGAACAAGCAGCAAGAATTCAACATGAATTTGGTTTACAGTTAGAATACAAAATAAAACAAGAATAAACAGCACACAATAAGCAGTTGTACAATATGGCTTGTTCTGTGCTAAATTTGAAGCCTGTTCTTCGATTGAACGCCCCTCGCGCAAGTCTTCAGACTGGTGTGTAGCTTTCCATATACTTTGACTACATAATTTAAAACACATAACATTTACTGGACAAACAACAATGACCCAAAACCTGCATTATAAACTTATTAAACCCGACAAGTCGCTCGCAGATTTTGTGTATTGTTTTTCGTCCTTACAAAATCTGACTACGATCAACGAAGCAGTAATTATTCCTAATGGGAAAATTGATCTCATCTTTTCGAAAACGGCTGACAATAAGATTCAAATAGCATTGTTGGGATTAGAAACCAAACCGAAGTATGCAAATATAGATGTCATAGAATTTTTTGCCGTAAGTTTTAATCCCCTTGCCATAGAATATGTTTTTAACTGTTCGGTTGCAGATATCATCAATACCGGAAAACATTTACCCAATAACTTTTGGGATTTCAGCGTAGAGGATCTAACAGATTTTGATGCGTTTCACGAAAAGATGTCAAAGAAAATCCATTCACTTTTGCCAAAAGAAGTTGATGAACGGAAACGCAGTTTGTTCAAATTGATCTTTGATACAAATGGAGAGATCGCTGTACAAGAACTTTCTGAAAAAATAGCTTGGAGCTCACGGCAGATCAATCGCTATTTCAATCAGCAATTCGGACTTTCGTTAAAAGCGTATTGCAGCATTCTTCGTTTCCAGGCTGCACTTGCACATATCAAAGATGGTACGCTCTTTCCGCAGCTCAACTTTACCGACCAATCGCATTTTATCAAAGAAATCAAAAAGCTTTCCGGCGTTTCACCCAAAGAATTATTCAAAAATGAAAATGACCGATTTTTACAATTTCTGGTCTACGATAAGCATTAAGTTTGTAGTGTAAAACACAAACGTATGTTACTACAAAACAAAAAAATAGCTATTGTTGGTGGCGGTCCGGGGGGATTGACATTGGCACGACTTTTACAGCTTAACGGAGTTGATGTAAAAGTGTATGAAAGAGACATCAATAAAGATGCCCGTGTGCAAGGCTCACCACTTGATCTGCACGAGAATTCAGGCTTGGCAGCTTTACGCAAAGCAGATCTGTTAGATGCGTTCAAAAATAATTATATGGATGGCGCAGACAAAACAACAATCCTGAACGAACGTGCGGAAATATTTTTAAATGATCACGATGAAGTTAAAAACGAAAATTTTGGAGATGAACATTTCCGTCCTGAAATTGATCGGGGAGTATTAAGGAAAATACTGTTAGAATCTTTAGAAGCAGAGACAATTGTGTGGGATAGTCATTTTCTTTCAATGGAAAAACAAGGGGAAGGTTGGTTGTTGCATTTTAAAAATAGAGAAGACGCGTATGCAGACGTTGTGATTGCGGCTGATGGAGCAAACTCAAAAATCCGCCCTTACATTACAGATATAAAACCATTCTATTCAGGCATCACAATGCTTGAAGGAAATGTATATGAAGCAGAAAAAACAGTACCAAACGTTTCTGCTATCCTTCGAGGCGGAAAGATAATGGCTTTCGGAAATGTGCAAAACATATTAATGGGACAAAAGGCAAATGGTGAAATTGGATTTTACGCAAGTTTCAAAGCAGATGAAAACTGGGCTGCAAAAAGTGGTTTAAACTTTTCTGATAACGCACAGGTGTTGGAGTGGTTTAAAAAAGAATATTCAGAGTGGAGCAGCATGTGGTACGAATTATTTGAAAATGTATCGCCCCCTTTTATTCCACGACCTATTTATTGTATGCCATTAGATCAAACCTGGAAAGCATTACCCAATTTGACTTTACTCGGCGATGCAGCTCATGTAATGCCGCCATTTGCAGGCGAAGGTGTAAATATGGCCATGCTCGATGCGTTGGAATTGAGTGAGTGTTTAACAAACGATGAATTTGCTTCTATACACGATGCAATTGCTGCATATGAAACAGCCATGCGCGCAAGAGCTTCAATAATAGCTCAGGAATCACTTGATAATGGAGAAAAAATGCACAGTGCAACTGCATTGACTACGATGCTGGAGTTTTTTAGTGGAAAATAAAAATCAAAAACATTTTAGTCAATGTTGTTTAGTTAAGAAATAATCATTCAGCTTTATAGCATAATATGAATTATACAACAAATGCCTAAGCGGCCTCATTTCAAATTGCGTTAAGAAATTTTGGTTCATAGAGCTTTTTAAACGCTTGAACTAGTCCTTTTTCAGGACGATTTTGTAGCGTTAGCGGAATGAACCAAAATTTTAGCTTATTTGAAATGAGCCTTGATTTTTTTTGGTTCTTTTGCATTAAAGCCTGTCCCGCACCAGCGGGAGCAAAAGAACATAAGAAAAAAAGAGAAAGATTTAAGAAATGAAAAATGGGAAACTGTTTTACCTAATACGACCTTAAGTAAATAACGATATGTATAATTAAATAATCAATGGATAATTATGGGACTTGATATTAATATTGGAGTTGACAACTACGATGGAGTCTATCGTAATGATGCGTATGATTTCGATAGACATAGTTTAAGCAGAACATTTTGTTATTTGATGTGCAGACAGTATGAAATCGAAGAAGAGTCTGAACTTGACCAGATCGGTCGGATTGCGGGAGTTGATATTGGATATCTTTATGAAATGGAAAAATATCCCGATGAAGAAGAGTTAAAGTTTATTCTTTCAACGGAAGAATCAGAAGAGGAAAAACAAAATGTCATTTCTAAAGCTGAAGAAAATAAAGAAAACCTAAAAGGTAATATTGATAAATCCTTAAACTTAGTTCACAATCTTATTGATAAACTGAACAAGATCACCAATTTGCCGGGCTTGTTAAATCCTACAGATCATGATACGTTAGGAAATGATGAATATTTTTCAGATTTTAATTTAGACAAAGGTGACGGTTATATAGGAAATAATTTTGGGCAGGATTTGAGAAACTTTAAACGTTTTTTGGAATTCGCAAAAAGTAAAGGAACAACTACTGTTTGGTTTAATTATGGATAACAGCTCTTATACTTCATCTTAAATATTCAGCAGTTACAACCTACTTCAGAAAGCATAAACCAAAGCGAATATTTATTGATATATTTAAACAATGCAATATAATAGTATCGAATAAACCAATTGAGTTTTTAAAGGCAGAAATATGAAATCATTACTTGTGTTATTTTTATTTATTTTTAGCTACATTTCATTTAGTCAGAATAATTCAAGATTGATCCCTTACAAAAAAGGGAATTATTGGGGCTTTTCGAATATTGATGGGAAAATCCTGATTGCACCCCAATTTGATACAGTTGATTTTTTTAATTGGGAAAACATATCTCAGGTGCGCAAAAATAAACTAATAGGGTACATAAATAAAAGTGGTAAAATACTAGTCCCTATAGAATTCAATTCGTCTTATCCAGCTGCAAGTCCTTTTTTTATAGTAGAAAAGAATAAGAAATTTGGCATTATTGATACGCTGGGAAAATATCACCTTGCTTTGCAATTTGATAGCATTTCGCAAATTGATTCACGATTTTTTTTAGTGGGATTGAAAGGTCATTTTGGTGTATATGGATTGAAGAATAATACAATTCAACGTGTGGTCCCGATTTCATACGACAAGGTTGAATACGTAGGATACAAAGAACAATTTATATGCAAAACGAAAGACGCAGTTTCGATCTATAGTTTTGAAGGCGTGGTCGTAAGTACAAATAAGGAATCAGGCGACGATCGTATTCTTGATGAATTAGGTGAGCGTGGTACAAGAGATGATTACCCAGCCGATGATCAATACCCTAAGTTTATACCGATTCAGGCGAATGGAAAGAAAGGATTGATTGTTAAAACAAAGAGTCAATTTATTCGGGATCGGGGAAAAATTTTGGCAGATACCATTTATCCGAGATATGATTCTATTAATGCCAAGTATTGGTATAGCAATTGTTATGTTGCTAAATACAATGGTAAATGGGGCGCTGTAGATCTAAAAGGTAAAGCGATTATTGAATTTGAGTATTCTGAAATAGACATTCAAGGAATGCAGTTTCAAACATTTGTGAACGATAAATACCGACAAATATTTGTTGTGAAAAAAGGAAATTATTGGGGGCTGATTGGTAATATAAATGAGTTTCAACGATCGGATTATGCAAATGAGGTCCTAATTCCATTTAATTATGATAAAGTCGATCTAAGTAATCAGTCGTTTTATATTGTAAAGTCACAAAATAAATTTGGTGTCATATGGACTAAGAATTTGAAATTAATTACAGCCATAAAATATTTCAACATAAAAACGACGTATAACAGGGTTGATGATTTTATTTTAATAAATGTCGTAGATGAAAAGGGAAAGACGTTATATGTAGGTGAAAATGGAGTTGAATTTTTTGAAAAATAAATGATAGAATGATTTAAAAATCCTCCTTCCCCAACTTACTTTTATCCAATAAGCTGTATACATTACAGCATTCTAATTCCCCATATTATGTTTCGATTTTTAATTTCGATTATATTCTTTTCGGTTTTTACTTTTTCATTTGCTCAACAAGTGAATAAATCTGCAGCTAAGCCGCCATACAGATATATTTACGCTGTAACCAAAGAGCAAGCCTGGAAGATCGATAATAAGAAATTCAAAGAAGTGTATACGAAAACGTTTCTTAGTAATGCCGTAGATAGCATAACGATTCTTGATAAGATCCCTGCTCAATATTGCAAAGGCGGATACATTATTTTATCTCCGGATGGAACGTATTTAAATACACATTTTATTGGCAGCAATAAAATTTCTGTACGTGTTATTACTGTTCCGTCTGAAATAGGATTGAGCATTCATAATGTCACCAACCAGTCCTTGTCAGATGTTCGGTTTTATACAGAAGAAAAGCAGATCCAACTTGATCACAATGGATATTATTATGTCATATCAGAAGAATATTATGGAAAGACATTGATGGTTGAGTGCAACGATGAATTCTTTTTGATTGATACACCTTCATCGCTACCGAAAAGAAAATACAGCAAAAAAATAGATAACAGAAGAGGCAATAGCGGGTTTGTATTGACAGATAAACCCAAATACCATACAGGCGATACCGTATTTGTTAAAGGATATTTTTCTTCAACATTATTTCCTAAAAAAACATCTTTGAAAATATGGTATACAGCAGCTAACTATAAATCTGTAGATGTCTTAAAGAGGAAAATTCGCAAAGACAAATTCGGTAGTTATACAAGTTATTTCGTGCTTCCTGATTCTTTACCAATCGATTTGAAATATTCCGTTTCCCTATCGCAGAATCAACGGTCCCGTACAAATTATTTTCGTATTGAAGATTATAAATTAGATGATTTTTTATTGGATGCGGAGGTAGGCTTTGGACAACAATACCAGGATTCAATCACAATTCGTGTACACTATACAACACCTCAAGGTGATCCCATCAATAGTGGATGGATTTTTTTAAACATTGAACCTACTTCAATGAGGCTGAAAGGATTAAAAGATGCGTATGTTCCGTATTCGATTTTGAAAGATAGTATTCAGGCTGCAGGAAAAACAACATATACATACAAAGCTAAAATGCCTGAATTACCCTACGGGAAATATTCGATGGAGCTAACATTGCAAGTAAGTAATAACGGATTGGTAGAAGAAGTTAAACGTTCAATTGAATATAACTATCGACCTGTTGTAATGACGCATGCAATGCAGGGACACATATGTACATTTAATCCATATTCGAAAGTTGATGCTGCAGTTAACAAAGGGTTTGCTCTATATGGAAATTCAAATGACCTGGATACGATCCCTGTTGCTTTTCCGTATCAGGTGAATCTGCAGGAACAAAATATGCCCACAGCATTCATTGTGCAGAAATCTTATATGTCCGTAAACGCATATGAAATAATGAATCAAGCGCTTACCTACAATTATTTGATTCAGCAAAACAAGATTGCTCTTCAAATTCAAAATCCATTTCAATTTAAAATCCGGATAACAGATAACGAAGGTCAGCTCCTTTATGAAAAAAGCGAACCTTCCGTTATCGTTACAGTTCCATTAGAAAAAAATCAAATACTGCATTGCGATTATATAGTACAAGGGAACTATACCCACAAGCGTTTATTGATCAGTCCCGATTATCAATCGCTGATCATTGATGCGAGCATTCCGGATACGATCACACCCGGAGCTGGTGCACGAGCAAACGTTCAGGTGACAGACATAGAACATAAACCTGTTCGGAAAGCAAATATTACCGCAGTTGCAATAGATAACAGATTGGAACACGATGGAATGCCAAATGCAATTGCGCTTATTCAATATAAATATGATGAGCAATCAAATCAGTTTGAAGATTATGTAAGTATTCCAAGCATCAAGGATACATCAATATCTAAACATGTATATGAAGACTACAATCAATTTTTGTATGGCGATAGCATAAATTATTTTCTTATTCCCAAATCGTATGATTCGCTGACAGAAGCATTTATATACATTTATAAAAATGAGACCTATATTCGTCCGGGTTATGTTTTTGAAGATGGTAAGCCAGTGTATTGGTGTGATATGGAAAAATCATCGAGTCAATCTTTTTATACAACGGAAGGTTATCATGATTATGAAATTCGCTTGCCTGATGAAACCATTTTTATAGATAGTGTTTTTATTTACCCGTTGTTTAAAAACAATATTCTTATTCCGGTTGAGCGTCTTCCTTCAAACAGATATCATTCTATTCCTCGTCCGAAGAGGCTAACAGATGCGGAAAGAGATACCTTATATCAGTATTTGTATGAAATAAAAGTTCGTTCGCACTTTAGTCTTGAAACACGTACAAATTATTATTATTCTTTATATGGAACTGAAACCATTCTAAATGAAGATTCAGACTTTCATGTGATTTCTGATTCTGCAAGTATTGTTATAAAGAAACAAAGTGCTTCTGGGGTAAATAAAAAAAGATCTGATTATTTGAGACGCCAACGTTTTAGAAATCTGAAATCAACAAACACTACAATTTCAATGAGCGAGCTCAAAACTTTTGAACGCTCTGAATATATTAGAAAGGAGAATCCATGCATCTATTATCCAATCGATATTTCTGTTTATAGATCGAACGATTATGCTACATTGTATATAAATGGGTATTTTCCTCACAAAACAATTTTTAAGCTTATTGATCCGAACAATGTTGAACGTATAGATTCAAATCAATATTCAAATTATGTACGATATGATGTCGTTGTTGGCGAATACCGCCTTCAGATCCTTAATTCGAAAAGAGAGTTATTGAAAGAACAAAAAATATCGATTGGGAAACCTGGCTATTACATGGTTGAGGTGTTTCCTGAAATATGTATAGAAACTTCTAAAGGTGCCTCCGATACAGACATCTATACAAAAAGTGATGTGCATTATCCAAGCGAAACGATGTATTATAAAGCAATCTATTCAAACCAGGATTATAGAAGCAGGAGTAGAAGAAGGAGGATATTCAGATCAAATTATTGGGGTGTATTTGGCGGATTGAATTCAATCTATACAGGTCCTTCCACACTCAGCTCGGGATACCAGTTTGGTGCAATCGTTGGAAATCAATTTACAAATCATATTAAGGCAGAGCTTCGTTTTAGTTATGGTGAAACGGCCACGGATATGCAGCAGCCTTATAACTATTCATATGGTAAAATCGGCCTGATGGGCTGGTATTCTTTTATCAGATATTCAAGAGATTTTGATGTATTCATTGGTTCCGGAATTGCCGGACAACAGATGTTTGATGTATCCAGTAAGAGTTCAGGAATTGCAATACCTATAGGAGCAGCTGTTAAATTTCCTTCCATTTATTTTGCAACTCCGTATGTTGAAGTGCTCTGGAATAAAACGATTTCAGGAACAGATTATTCGTATTTAAACCAGGGCATTTGGGAAGTAAACCTTCGATTTAATATTCGAATCGCAAGGCGAGGAAGAGTAATTTGTCCTTCAAACTTCTGGGGAACTGCTGATGAAGTAGTTATTCGCACTCCACGCTATCGATATGAACAGGATAGTCCTGCTACTTCATCCACAACAACCGGTTTGGCATTTAATGAAGAAAATGGATTTGTAGTATCTGAGTATTCAGAATCGGAATTTGTGGAATCTGGGTATTCAGGATCGGATGTTCAGGTCCGTTCAAACTTCTATGATCGTGCATACTGGATTCCTTCCTTTACAACCGATGCAGATGGCAATGCAACGTTCAGTGCAACGTATCCGGACGCACTTACGCATTGGAACAATTATATTATTGCACACAAACGCAAGCAATCCAATACATGGCAATCACAAACAACAACCTATTTAAGTAATTATGTAC
>Ga0247817_10001132_pt1 | contig 14188 bp, 13 predicted proteins | sample UWRJL212509R1_FD_178010 | JGI IMG/M metagenome (GOLD analysis project Ga0247817, IMG submission 178010) | Plant litter microbial communities from Arlington Agricultural Research Station in Wisconsin, United States - UWRJ-L212-509R-1 | ecosystem: Environmental > Terrestrial > Plant litter >... | reverse complement strand
CTTTACCCAGTCCGGGTCGAGCATGCGGGGTGGCCACCACTGGGACTCTGCCAAACGCCCTGGTTCGAAGGGGTGCGGGTCGGGAAGCCGTGAAACTCGCGGCGCTCCCGGGCCGACGGGTTCGACAGGCGAAAGGTGCCGTACGTAGACGTGCGATGAGGGCACGGAAGCGACGCGCACCTCAACGCTGTCGCTCGTCGAAGTGACGCTCGCATCGGCAGGATGCAGAGAAGTCACGATTACCCTCCGGGGCATCGCGGACGGGTCTGGCCCGCAATTATCTCGATAGTAGGCGTCGCGGAAGAACGGGAGATCCTTGCTGATTCTTCGCTGACAAAAGCAGCTCTGCCGCAGTTTTCCCGGGGTCGGGAGCTACGCGGTTGGCTGCATGTGCTCGCGAGCCCACGAGCCGAGCTGCGTGAGCAAGGGAGACAGGTCGACGCCGGCGGTCGTGAGTTCGTAGCTGACCGAGACGGGCGGGCCATCGGTCACCGAGCGGCTGATGAGTCCGGCTTCCGCGAGTTCGGAGAGGCGCTCTGACAACACCGTGTCGCTGATGCCGGTGACGGCTTTTCGCAGAATTCCGAAGGATGCCGGACCAGCGCCGAGGACTCCGAGAATGAGGCCGTTCCAGCGCTTGCCGAGTACGGAGAAGGCGAGCGTGAGCGCGGAGTCACACAAGCGGTGATCCGCGACGTCGACGATTTCGTCACTCACGAGAATCATCTTACCGTGCTACTGTTTTCTGCGTCGCTAAGTTTTCCGTAGCGACATAGGATTACGTAGTGGAGGATTCATGAAGCTGTTCCGACTGGATGCCAGCATCCGTATCGATGGTTCGGCAAGCCGCGCCCTTGGTGACATTGTGGAGAGCGAGTGGGTGAAAGAAGACTCCGACGCGACGGTTACCCGTCGCCATGTCGGCACCGAACCCGTACCCGCGACCGCGTGGGCGAACGCCGTCGAGGCGAGTGGCCTCGCCGAGGCCGACCGCAGCCCGTCACACAAGGCGGCGGCAGCGCTCGCCGCCGCTGACGTCGACGCCCTCGTCGAGGCCGACGCTCTGTTGTTCGCGGTCCCGCTGTACAACTTCGGCGTCTCGCAGCACTTCAAGACCTGGGTCGACCTGATGATCACCGATCCTCGCCTCGCACCCGGCAGCACCGCTCTCGCGGGCAAGCCCGCCGTGCTCGCGACCGTTCTCGGTGGCAACTACTCAGCCGGCACTCCCCGCGAGGGCTGGGACCACTCCACCGATTGGATGCGTCGCGTGCTCGCTGACGTCTGGGGACTCGACCTTCGTGTCGTCAAGCGCGAGTTCACTCTCGTCGGCGTCAACCCCGCGCTCGACCAGTTCACCGACATGGCGCGCGACCTCCACGAGTCCGCTGAAGAGCAGGCTCGCGAGCACGGCCGTTTCCTCGCCGCTGGTCGCGTCGCCGCGTAACCGGCAACACCTCGGAACGGGCCGCACGGCTAGTGTCGTGCGGCCCGTTTTCTGCGCCGTAGGCTTGTTGGTACGCCGGTAGACCACGAATGGATGCTCCCCATGACTCTTCCCCTGTCCCTCGGATACAAAGCGAGCGCAGAACAGTTCGCCCCGCGTGAGCTCGTCGAGATCGCGGTCGCGGCCGAAGAGCACGGCATGGAGAGCGTTGTTGTCAGCGACCACTTCCAGCCCTGGCGGCACGAAGGCGGCCACGCACCGTTCTCACTGAGCTGGATGGCTGCGGTGGGCGAGCGGACGTCCCGCATCCGGATCGGTACGAGCGTGCTCACGCCGACCTTCCGCTACAACCCGGCGGTGCTGGCTCAGGCCTTCGCGACCATGGGTGTGCTCTACCCCGACCGCATCTTCCTCGGCGTCGGAACGGGCGAGGCCCTCAACGAGGTGGCCACCGGATTCCGTGGAGCGGGCGAGCAGACCTGGCCCGAGTTCAAGGAGCGGTTCGGTCGCCTGCGCGAGGCCGTCGACCTCATGCGCGAGTTGTGGACCAATGATCGCGTCTCGTTCGAGGGCGAGTACTACTCGACCCACGGAGCGAGCATTTACGACCGTCCGGATTCGCTGATCCCGGTCTATGTCGCAGCGGGTGGACCCGTCGTCGCACGGTATGCGGGTCGCGCGGGCGATGGCTTCATCTGCACTTCGGGCAAGGGTATGGAGCTCTACACCGAGAGCCTCATGCCGGCCGTTGCCGAGGGCGCGGCGAAAGCCGAGCGCGACCTCGACGACGTCGACAAGATGATCGAGATCAAGCTCTCGTACGACACCGACTACGACACCGCTCTCGAGAACACCCGCTTCTGGGCGCCCCTCGCGCTCAGCAAAGAGCAGAAGCACACGATCTCCGACCCGATCGAGATGGAAGAGGCGGCGGATGCCCTCCCCATCGAGCAGATCGCGTCGCGCTGGATCGTGGGTTCAGACCCCGACGAGGTCACGCGTGAAATCGCGAAGTACGTGGACGCCGGGTTCAACAACCTCGTCTTCCACGCACCCGGTGGGGATCAGCGCCGGTTCCTGTCGCTCTTCGAGCGGGATCTCGCGCCGCGACTGCGCGCGCTCTAACGCCAGATCATCCGCTGATCTCCGCAAAAGCCCTCCCGGCGGCGGGCTTCTGCCTTTGTGTCCCCGGTCAATATGCCGATTGACCAGCCCAAATCCTTTAGAGTCGGCGAAAGTCGGATCTCGCAACTTTGTTGGCGACTTTTGCTTGACACTCATACAAAAGCCTCTTATCTTCACCATATGGTCACCGTCGATCAGTGAGTAGCACCGGCGCTACTCCGCAAAGGAGAAGTTAATGTCTCGCATCCGCACCACCCATCGCGCACTCGCGCTTGGCGCCGCAGCAGCAGTCATGGCAGGCGGGCTCCTCGCCGTGTCACCTGCCGCAGCCGCCGCACCGCCCACTTCGGATTGTGGTCGTCCGGCCATCGCTCCCGAGCAGATCTCGATCCAGCTGTACAGCTACCTGTCCTGGCAGGGACAGATCGGAATCGAGGGTGTTCTCACCGAGCTCGAAGACATCGGGTACAAGAACGTCGAACCGTTCGGCAACCCGCTCGCCACCAACTTCAGCTCGTTCGAGGGTCGCACCGCAAGCGAGTTCAAAGAGCTACTGCACGACCACGGGATGGAGGCCCCGAGCCGTCATGGCAACGTCGCCGAAGCGTCGTGGGCAACCACGCTGCAGGAAGCCAAAGACCTCGGGCAGGAGTTCGTCGGGTCCGGTGGCTTCGGCGCACCGGGCTACTCGACCTACGAGAACACCCTCGCCACCGCGGCACTCATGAACCGACTCGGCAAGCGATCTGTCGCTGCCGGCGTTGGCAAGTACTTCGGCCACAACCACGCGGGCGAGTTCACGACGAAGTACGCCGACCCCGACACGGGCGAGATGAAGAGCGTCTGGGAGATCCTGGTCGAGCACACCGACCCCCGCTGGGTGACCACCGAGGTCGACGTCTACTGGGCCTCCGTCGCGGGAATCGACGTACCGGCACTCATCGAGAAGTACGAGGACCGCATCGACCTGCTGCACATCAAGGATGGCTTCCCGACCGCAGCAGGAACCCCGACGAGCAACATCCGCAACGTGGGTGAGGGCGACATCGTGTGGGCTCCCATCCTCGAGGCCGCTGCTGCCAACGTGGACTACTACATCGTCGAGCGCGACGGAGCCCCGGCTTCGCGCGAGTTCGCCGAGACCAGCTTCCGCTACCTGACCTGCGCCGACGCGACGCAGTACGTGCTTCCCGAGGTGACGACGAACCCGTCGGCAGCGCCATCGGTGAAGATCGGCAGCTCGGTCACCCTGACGGCAGCCGCAACGGGCACGCCAGAGCCCACCGTGCAGTGGCAGGTGAGCGCCGACGGCGAGGACTGGACGGATATCGAAGGTGCGACCACCGGAGAACTCACGTTCACCCCGGTCAAGGCTGACAATGGCAAGCGATACCGCGCCGCGTTCACCAACGAGGCCGGAACGACCTACTCGGACGTCTCGAAACTGAAGGTGAACCTGCTCGCGAGTGTGGCATCCGTGGCTCTCGCCGACAGCTCGATCACGACCAAGCAGCAGGCAAAGGTCACGATCACCATTCGCCCGACCGGCGCGAAGGCAACCGGCAACGCCATCCTGCACGTGGGGACCAAGACGAAGACCGTCAAGTTCACCACCGCGTCGAATGGCCGCGTCACGGTCACCCTTCCGACGTTCAAGAAGGGCGCCTACAAGGTCTGGGTCGACTACAAGGGCAGCGCAACGCAGGCTCCTGATGTCTCCGACAAGATCACGCTGAAGGTCAAGTAGCCGTTATTTCGTGGATCGGCCCCAGTCTCACGCTCCGGCGCGCGACTGGGGCCGATCCACGAATCTGTTTAAGGGGCAGGGATTTATGGGGCGGAGACGGGCTCCGCGGTCGCTTCCGTGACATCCGCGACGTTCTTGCCGGGGAGGGTCTCGGGAAGGCGCGAGATGCCGATCAGCCCAATTACGCTGAGGCCGACGAGGTAGCAGGCGACGAGCCAGGGCGATCCGCCGGCCGTCGCGACGAGTGCGGTCGCGACGAGCGGAGCCGTTCCACCGACGATCGCGGCCGGGATCTCACGCGAGATGGCAATACCGCTCCAGCGCATCGAGGTCGGGAACATCTCGGCGAGCATCGCCGCGGAGACGCCGATCGTTCCACCCTGGACGATCGCGAGCCCGAGAACGAGACCAAGGCCGACGAGAAGCGAACTCTCGGTCTGGAACAGCGCGAACATCGGGAACGCGAAGATGATCGCGAAGACCGCCGCCCCGATGAGCACTGGTTTGCGGCCGATCTTGTCGGCAAGGCGGCCGAACAAGAGCGTGGCCGGGATGGTCAGCAGCTCGGCGATTATCAGGCCGACGAGTGCGGCCGTCGGGTTCACGGTGAGGGTTCCGGTCACGTACGAGAGTGAGAACGTTTGCACGACGTAGACCCACGGAAGCGCGAACGTGAACAGCGCCATTCCGCAGAGCAGTACACGCCAGTGCGAGCGGACGGCCTGCACGAGGGGCGCCTTTGTGACGGCACCGGCAGTCTCGACAGCCTCGAACGCCGCGGTCTCTTTCACCTGCAGGCGGAAGTACATCGCGAAGGCCACGATGACGACGCTCGAGATGAACGGGATGCGCCAGCCCCACGACTGGAACTGCTCGATCGGCAGCGTGCTCAGCAGAGCGAACATGCCGGTCGCGAGCGCCATTCCGACGTAGACGGCTGCGCCGGGGAAGCCGGCGGTGAACGCGCGGTTGCGTACGCCCGACGACTCGCTCGCCATGGTCATCGCCCCGGCGAACTCTGCCCCGGCACCCGCGCCCTGGAAGATGCGCAGCACGATGAGCAGGATCGGCGCGAGCACGCCGACTGACTCCGCCGTCGGCAGCAGCCCGATGATCGTGGTGGCCGTACCCATCATGATGAGCGTGATCATCAGTGTTTTCTTGCGACCGACGCGGTCACCGAAGTGCGCGAAGATCAGGCCGCCGATGGGGCGCGCGCCGAAGCCGACGGCGAAACCAGCGAACGCTCCAAGCAGTCCGGCGAGGTCGCCCGCGCCCGGAAAGAACAGCGGCGCGAAGACGAGGGCGGAGGCCAGGCCGTAGAGAGTGAAGTCGTACCACTCGATGACCGTTCCGACCGAACTGCCGATAATTGCACGCCTGCGCTGCTGGCGTGAGTCCAGTCCGAGCCGGTCGATGTCGTTGAGCTGTGCCATGACACTCCTTTGTGTGGGCCGATCCAATACAGATTCAGCGGCGCGAACAGGCTAACCACCGTGTCGTTGGCCCACCCATATGACCTGACCACATGATTTTATCCATACGGTGCATGATGGACACATCCGAAATGCAGGGAGGCATCGTGAGCACGGACGATTCACCGGTACGCGATTCGGCCGTCCCGAACAGTGCGGATGCCACCTCCGCCATTCGCGCAATCCTCGCCGCTGCGACAGATCGCGACGACGGGGTCGCCGACAACCTCTCCGCCGCGCTGACGCGACTCGGACTCGACGCCGCCGACGAACGTGGCATCACCGACGCGGTTTTGCGATCGCGCCGGGAGCAGGCCCGGTTGCGCCGTCGCGAGCACGAGCTCGCCGAACTGTTATCAAGCGCGCGCGAGCTCGCGGAGTTGCGCGACGGTGGTGCTTTGCTCGACCGGCTGGTAGAGCGTGCCCACGCCATGATGGACTGCGACGTCGCCTACCTCTCGGAGTTCGACTCCGGAACCGGAACGCTGCGGGTTCGCACGACGAGCGGTTCGGTCAGCCCCGCGTTCCGCGAGCTGCTGGTGCCGGCCGGCCGCGGGCTCGCGAGCGAGATCGTCGAGTCGCGTGCTCCGCAGTGGGTCGCCCGCTACCGCGAGTACCGCGAAGACCGCCACGAGGGTGGCATTGATGACGCGGTCGAGGCCGAGGGACTCGTCTCACTGCTCGGCGTGCCGATGCTCAGCGACGACGACGTGCTCGGTGTGCTCTTTGTTGCCACTCGCGATGAGGTGCAGTTTCTGCCAGAGCAGATCGCGGTCCTCTCCGCTCTCGCCGACCACGCGTCGGTCGCCCTGCAGACCGCGAACGCAATGCGCAACCTCCGCCGATCAGACGACGACGCTCGCGAAGCCGTCGAGAGACTGACGTCGACCCTCGAGGAACGGGACCGCGCCAACACCGTTCACCAGGAGCTCGTACAGGCCGTGCTCGCCGGTGGAGGCTTCGCCCCGGTCGCGCAGACCCTGTCGACCGCGCTCGAGCGAGCCGTTCTGGTGGTTGACGAGAGTGGGCGGGTGATTGCGGCATCCGGGGAGCTCGGCGTCACGCTCACCACGCTCGCGCCCGTCGTGAGCGCGATCGACGAGAGCCGGGCGAACGGGCACTCCGTCGCGGTGAGCGGCGTCGAAGGCGTCGAGGCGGTTGCGGCACTGAACGCCGGCGCCCAGTACTTCGGGGCGATGATTCTCGGCACCTCTGCGGTGGTGTTGTCGCCCGTCGACAATCGCACGGTGGAACGCGCCGCGCAGGTGGGGGCGCTTCTCGCGCTGCAGCGCCAGGCGGTCGTCGACGCCGAGCGTCGCCTGCAGAGCGAGCTTGTCGCCGACGTGTTGAGCAGTCGCCGCGAGCGCCATGATGATGCCACGATCCGCGCGAAGCGGATCGGCATCGCGGTATCCGAGCTCGACACCGTTGTCGTCTTCTCCCTTGCTGGTGAACACCGGTCGTCCGCGGCACGCGCGCTCGGCCAGCACCTCGGCGACCGTGCGCTCGTCGGAGAACACCGCGGATTCGTGGTTGCCCTCGTGGCGAGCGAACGCATCAAGGCCGACGTGAACGAGCTGCACGGCATCGTGTCGGCAACTGTTCCCGGACCGGTACTGGCCGTACTGCCCCCGCGCGATGACAATGAGCGCGGTGACAGCCAGCGCTCGGGAAATCAACGCGCTGGCACCCCGCTCGCCGAGGCGTTCTCGGTCGCTACCCGCACGACCCGGTTGCTTGCCGCGCTCGACGTGCACAGCGGTGCCGTGCTCGCCGCCGACTACCTTCCCTACTCGGTCGTCTTCGGCAACGACACCGCTGCCCTCCGCTCGTTCCTCGAGCAGACCATCGGTGCCGTCCGTGCCTACGATCGTGAGCGCGGAGCCGAGCTGCTCACCACGCTGCGGGTGTTCATCCGCAGCGGCGATAGTGCGACGCGCACGGCAAGGGTGCTCAACTTCCATCCCAACACGATCTTCCAGCGACTCGATCGGCTCACCTCCGTGCTCGGCGATAACTGGCGCGACGAAGAGCGGTTGTTCCGCATCGCGATGGCCGTGCGGCTCGACGAACTCCGCGAGCGACTACACCTCGACGCTTGAGGGCTTTGACCACATCGAGTGGTGCCCTTTATGTGTGGCAATCACATACTCCCGCGGTCCGTCTCGATTTAGCGTGGTGGGTGGATATCGCACACGGCGCTGGTGCCGGCGATGTCGGAGAGGGAAGATCAGTGACGATCAACAGTCGAATTCCTGGGCTGCGCAATTCCGGGCCCGATGAGCGACGCGCGATCGTCGCGGAGAACGCCGGGATCGACGTGCGAACTCTCGATTCCCTCGATCCGGCATCCGGACTCGGACTCGGACTCGCACAGGCCGACCACATGATCGAGAACGCGATCGGCATCATCGGTGTGCCCGTCGGCATCGCCACGAACTTCACGATCGACGGCCGCGACTACCTCGTGCCAATGGCGACCGAAGAACCGTCGGTCGTCGCGGCGGCGAGCAACGCCGCGCGCATGGCCCGCGAGCACGGCGGATTCCGTACGTCGTCGACCGGACCGGTCATGATCGCGCAGATCCAGATCGTCGAGGTCATCGATCCCGTGAGTGCGCGGATGCGCATCCTCGAGAGATCAGCCGAGATCCTGCAGCTCGCCGAAGACCAGGACCCGGTGCTCGTGAAGTTCGGCGGAGGCCCGCGTTCGGTCGTCGTGCGTCTTGTCCCCACCAGAACCGGCGTTCACGTCGTGGTGCACCTGCACGTCGATGTTCGCGACGCGATGGGCGCCAACGCGGTCAATACGATGGCCGAGGCGATCGCGCCGCTACTCGCCGACATTGCCGGTGGGCGGGCGCTGCTGCGCATCCTGAGCAACAAGGCCGACCAGCGACTGACCCGTGTGCGCGCCGTCTTCGACCGCGAGCTGCTCGGTGGCGAGGCCGTCGTCAACGACATCGTTCACGCGAGCGCCTTCGCCGACGCCGACCCGTACCGCGCTGCGACCCACAACAAGGGCATCATGAACGGCATCACCGCGGTCGTTCTCGCGACGGGCAACGACACCCGCGCTGTTGAAGCCGGATGCCACACCCACGCCGTCGGCGCACACGGCTACTCCGCGCTGTCCCACTACGAGAAAGACGCCGACGGCAACCTCGTCGGAACGCTCGAGGTTCCGCTCGCCGTCGGGCTCGTCGGTGGGGCGACCCGGGTGCACCCGACCGCGCAGGCCGCCGTGAAGCTTCTCGGTGTGCAGACCGCCGCCGAGTTGTCCGCTGTCATCGCGGCCGTCGGTCTCGCCCAGAATCTCGCCGCCTGCCGGGCGCTCGCCGCCGAGGGCATCCAGCGCGGTCACATGACGCTGCACGCCCGCACCGTCGCGGCATCCGCCGGGGCGTCGGGCGAAGAGGTCGGGCTCGTGGCCGAGCGGATCGTGGCCGCCGGTCGGGTTCGACTCGAATACGCGCAGGAAGTACTCACCGGCATCCGGGCGGGCCAAAAATGACGGACACCTGGCTCGCAACTCCGCAACCGGTCGCCGACAGCAGCCTGCCCGCTCGCGTGCAGGTCTACGAAGTCGGGCCGAGGGACGGCCTGCAGGCCGAAACGCAGATCCTGTCGCCCGAGGTCAAGATCGAGTACTGTCGCCGCCTCATCGCGACCGGAGTGACCGCGCTCGAAGTGACGAGCTTCGTGCCGCCGTCGTGGATCCCGCAGCTCGCCGACGCCGAAGAGGTGCTCGCCGGTTTCGGGCGACCGGAGAGCAGCCGTTCGATCTCGCTCGTTCCCAACCTGCGCGGTCTCGAGCGTTCGCGCGCGGCCGGAGTAAACGAGGTCGCCATCGTCGCGAGCTCCACCGAATCGTTTGCGCGCGCCAACCTCAACAAAGATCTCAGCGGCGCAGTCCGCGCAGCCGAAGAGGTCATCGCCGACGCTGCTACGACGAAAACCCCCGTGCGCGGTTACCTCTCGATGGCTTTCGGTGATCCGTGGGAAGGGCCGGTTCCGCTGCACACGGTCGTCGCGCTCGCCACCCGGCTCTACGAGGCGGGCTGCTCGACGATCGCTCTCGGCGACACCATCGGCGTCGCGACGCCGAACCAGGTGTCCCGCACGCTCGAGGCCGTTTTCGAGGCCGGAGTTCCCGTCGACAGAATCGCACTACACCTCCACGACACCTACGGAATGGCGCTCGCCAACGTGCGCGCGGCGCTCTCACTCGGCATCGCCGAGTTCGACAGCGCGGCCGGCGGCATCGGTCGCTGCCCGTACGCGAAGGGGGCGACGGGCAACCTCGCCACCGAAGACCTGGTCTGGATGCTCCACGGCATGGGAATCGAAACCGGCATCGATCTCGAGGCCATGGTGCAGACATCCCAGTGGATGTCCGCGATGCTTGGTAAGCCTGTGCCGTCACGCGTCGTCACGGCACGCACCGCCGCTGCAGCACTGTGAACGCCGCCGCGCAATAACGCGCAGACTGAATGCACCACCGCACCGAACCTGGAGTACCCATGACCGACCCGAACCCCGCCGATCTGCTCGCCCCTTCGGCCGGATCCCTCAGCGGCGTCACCGTGCTCGACCTGTCGCGCGTACTCGCCGGGCCCTATGCGGCCCAGATTCTGGCGGACCTCGGCGCCACCGTCATCAAGGTCGAGAACCCGAAAGATCCGGATGTCTCGCGCGGCTTCCCGCCCTACCTCAAGGCTGGTGACGACGAATTCAGTGCGTACTACGCGCAGTACAACCGCGGAAAGCTCGGCATAGCCATCGACCTCGCGAGCGATGAGGGCAAGGACATCCTGAAGGAGCTCGTGATCAAGGCCGACCTCCTCGTCGAGAACTACCGCCCGGGAACCATGGAGAAGCTCGGCCTCAGTTACGAGGTGCTGTCGGCGATCAACCCGAAACTCGTGTACATGGCGATCTCGGGCTATGGCCAGACCGGCTCGCGTTCGAAGCGACCCGCGTTCGACAACACCGCGCAGGCGGCTGGCGGACTGTGGTCGATGAACGGCTATCCCGACCAGCCCCCGGTGCGCGTCGGCATCACGATCGGCGACCTTTCCGCCTCGATGTTCGGCGTCATCGGTGCGCTCGCCGCCCTTCGTCACGCCGAGCGCACCGGGCAGGGCCAGCTCGTCGACGTTGCGCAGGTCGACTCGATCGTCGCGATGACCGAGACGGCCGTCGTCGATTACACCGTCGACCAGAAGGTGGCGACGCCGTCCGGCAACAACCACGCCTGGGTTCGCCCGTACGAGCTGTTCCCCTGCGCCGACGGCCAGGTCTTCTTCGGTGCGTACACCGACAAGCTCTGGCGCGCGAGCTGCGTACTGTTCGGCACCCCGGAGATCGCCGACGATCCCGAGATCGACACCATGCGCAAGCGTCTCGACGACGAGGTCTACGAGCGCCGGATCAAGCCCATCGTGATCGAGTGGTTCGCAAACCGCACGCGCGCCGAGCTCGAAGAGCTCGCCGGCGACGTTGTTCCGCTCACCGCCGTGCGCAACATCGGCGAGGTTGTCGACGATCCGGGAACCGCCGAGCGCGACATGATCGTCGAGGCCGACTACGGAGACCTCGGCGTTCTGCGGATGTTCGGGCAGCCGATCAAACTCAGCGCGACTCCGGCCGACCCCGCCAGGCGCGCCAACACCATGAGCGAGCACGACGACGAGATCTTCGGTGGCCTGCTCGGATACGACGCGGAGCGCATCGATCGCCTGCGTGCCGCGGGAGTGATCTAACCGATGGCCGATCTCGACAGCGTTCCCGTCATCCGGCGCCAGGTTCTCGAGCTGCAGCCCGCGATCGACTACCGCGGAACCTTCGCGCCGGACAGCCCTCAGCCCGTTCTTGGCGGCGAGGTGCCAGCAGGCTGGGAAGGACTGTACTTTCCCTTCGACGCGCCGCTCGCGGCCCTGCGCCCCGACGGATCTCCGGCTCAGGATGGCGTGCTTCCCGAGATCGATCTTCCCCGCCGCATGTACGCGGGTGAAGACACTGTGTTTCACCGGCCGCTCGTCTACGGCGCTCTCGTCGAGCAGCAGACCGCACTCGCCGGCATCGTGCGCAAGCAGGGGCGTAGCGGCGAACTTGTCTTCGCCGACATCGAGCGGCGCTACCTCGTCGAGGGCGAACTGGCCGTCACGAGCGTGTGGCACGACGTCTTTCTCGGCCCGTCGGCGTCGCGCCCGCTCCAGCCGATCGATGAGCAGATCTGGGCGCACGATGAGACTCTCACGCCCGATGCGCGCCAGTTGTTCCGCTTCTCGGCCATTACCTTCAACACCCATCGCGTGCACTACGACCGCGCCTGGGCCATCGACGTCGAGGGGCTCGACGACCTCCTCGTTCACGGACCCCTCACCCGCATTCTGATGCTGGATGCCGTGGCACGTTGGCAGCCCGGCCGCCGGCTGGCCTCCTTCGACATCACCTCGACCGCTCCCGTGCTCGCCGACCGGGCGCTGCGACTAGTCGCTCAGAACACCGATGCTGGTGCCGAGGTCATCGCCCTGGACGCAGCCGGTGGCGTGCTCGCGCGGGGCAAAGTGGCTTGGCACTAACTCCAACCCGGCGGTGCTCGACAGGTCTAGGAATCGGGAACCGATCGGCCTAGGGTGCACTCATGATCGGCACACTGGACGTCATTGTCATCGATTGCCCCGACGCGAACGCCCTCGCGGACTTCTACAGCGAAGTGCTCGGGATGCGGAAGTTCCCGGGTGATGGGCCGAACTGGGTCGACCTCGTCGGGCCGAACGACGCCCGGCCGGTCGTCTCGTTCCAGCAGGTGGAGAACTACCGCGCACCGGAGTGGCCGGGGCAGGAACATCCGCAGCAGATGCATCTCGATGTGAAGGTGGATGACCTCGATGTCGGCGAGAAAGCCGTGCTCGCCCTGGGCGCCACGCGCACCGGGTCAGAGCAGGAGACCTTCCGGGTGTACCTCGACCCGGCGGGACATCCGTTCTGCCTGATTGCACCAAACGACTGAAAAGATAGTCGTTTTGGCAGTTTTGGTAGATTTCCTCCGTCAAAAAGCTGTCAAACAACGGATTCCGTAGGCTAGCGTCGAGGAATGAGAATTCTCCTCGTAGGTGCGGGCGGCGTCGGAGACGCGTTCGCGAAGATCATTGCCCGCCGCTCGTTCTACGACCACGTCGTGGTGAGCGACTACGACCTCGGCCGGGCTGAGCGCACCATCGCGTCGATCAGCGCGCGGCACGGTGACGCTGTCGCGGCGAAGTTCACGGCCGCGCAGATCGACGCGTCCGACCCCGAGCGGGTCGCAGCGGTCGCGGGCGAGCACTCCATCACGCACGTCATGAACGCAGTTGAGCCGAAGTTTGTGCAGAGCATTTTCGCGGGAGCGCTGGCCGCCGGAGCCGACTACCTCGACATGGCGATGACGCTCTCAAAACCGCACCCCACCGAGCCCCACGCGCTCACCGGACTCAAGCTCGGAGACGAGCAGTTCGACCAAGCCGACCAGTGGGTCGAACGCGACCAACTTGCACTCGTCGGCATGGGCGTCGAACCAGGCCTGTCTGACGTCTTCGCCCGCTACGCCTCCGACCACCTTTTCGGCGAGATCGACGAGCTCGGTACCCGCGACGGCGCAAACCTCGTGGTGCGCGACGAACTCGGCAACGAGATCTTCGCCCCATCGTTCAGCATCTGGACCACCATCGAGGAATGCCTCAACCCGCCCGTGATCTTCGAGAAGGGCCGTGGCTGGTACACGACCCCACCATTCAGTGAGCCAGAGGTTTTCGTCTTTCCCGAGGGCATCGGCCCGGTCGAGTGCGTCAACGTCGAACACGAGGAAGTGCTGCTCATGCCGCGCTGGCTCGACGCGAAGCGCGTGACGTTCAAGTACGGCCTGGGCGAAGAGTTCATCGGCATTCTCAAGACCCTGCACAACCTCGGTCTCGACAGTGTCGAGCCGGTCAGGGTCCGCAGCGAGTCCGGCCCGGCAATGATCGCGCCACGTGACGTGGTTGCCGCAGCACTACCCGACCCGGCGACCATCGGTCCGCGCATGACCGGCAAGACCTGCGCGGGAGTCTGGGTCACCGGAAAAGGAAAGGACGGCGCCGCGCGCGAGGTCTACCTGTACCACGTGGCCGATAACGAGTGGACGATGGCCGAGTACGACGCCCAGTGTGTCGTCTGGCAGACCGCGCTCAACCCTGTCATTGCGCTCGAGCTGCTCGCGACGGGCGTCTGGAGCGGAAGCGGTGTGCTCGGACCGGAGGCGTTCGACGCCAAGCCGTTCCTCGACCTGATGAGCGCCGCGGAGCCGGCCGGATACGGCCAGTCGTGGGGGCTCGAAGAGCGCATCCCGGCGTAGTGATTACCGGTCGCCCG
>Ga0247817_10001130_pt1 | contig 14195 bp, 17 predicted proteins | sample UWRJL212509R1_FD_178010 | JGI IMG/M metagenome (GOLD analysis project Ga0247817, IMG submission 178010) | Plant litter microbial communities from Arlington Agricultural Research Station in Wisconsin, United States - UWRJ-L212-509R-1 | ecosystem: Environmental > Terrestrial > Plant litter >... | reverse complement strand
TCGATTTTTCAAAGTCAACAACTGGAGAGAAAGATATAGATGCATCCCCGACCTCATCTTCAACAGCTAACCCGTTTATCAATAAAGATTTTGCAGTTGCTGCTCCAGAAAGAACTAAGTCATTTACAAATGAATTTCCAATAGCTATTTTATCGACAACCAACGTATGACATATTGCCGCGATGTGCAAACCTTCTTGCATTTTGCCTCCGTCATTAGCTATGTTAAAATTAGTCAATGATAGGTTTTTAACATTTACATCGTAAATTTTAACTAAAGCGGGTTGATCTTCGTTATCATCAATATTGCAGTTAACCCCGTCAATCGTTAAGCTACCAAAAGAACTTTTGCCGAATAAATCAGTATTCTGTACTTCGATTAAAGGAAATAATTTATTGAACGCAGGATTTTGACCTTGTGAAAAATCGTTCCTTATAATGTTCTTAAGGCTAAGGTCTTTGAATGTTCCAGAAAAACTGAAGTAAGAAAAATATTGAGTAAAGTTAGTAGCTTCGGTAACTTCTACGTTTATTCCATCAATACTTATCCTTCCGAAATTTCCAGCCCCCGGATTAGTACATTCCATGTTTCCACCCCTTAGATTATCGGCTATCAAAAAGAAATCTTTCGTATTTCCTTTGATATTTGTAATTGAAACGTTATCGATTAAACTTGTTCCGGATAGCATGCGTATTCCTTTTGCGCCACCATCTAATATCGTCATGTTGTTTATGGAAACATTCGTAATTGCCCCGCCTATATTCGGGCAGTCAGCGGTTAACCCTTCATCGGCATTCAAAGCGATGCCGTCGTCACCTGTTTTTAACTGTATGTTGTTGATAACTATATTTTCACATGGGCCATTAAAATGAAACCCGTCTTTGTTATCTATGTAATTAGTTGTACCTACATCGATTTTACTTCCGTTGATATAGATGTCCTTACAGTTCATTATCGAATTGGTGAACTCGCTTGCATAAAGATAATCCCCTCCTTCGAACACTATTCGCTCTACTCCGGCCAAACGGAAAGCGCCTTTGAAAGTAAGCAACAATGTGGGATTGCGCGGAGCCTGATTTGCCGCGTTTAAGTTAAATACCCCACCGCCTCCAAGTATTGCGATGTTTTTATCTAACCGTGCGCCAGAAAAAGCAAAGTTAAAATTCCTAAACATGTCCGTATTTGTGCCGTTGGCTAGGATAAACCCGCAATCATCCAATAGAATTATTACAGTGTTTGAATGCACCGTTAAAGCACCGGTCTTATACTGGCCGTCGACTACAACCGTTAAAGGCTCGGTGATTGCTAAGTCCAAAACAGCTTGTATAGCTGCAGTGTTCAACGTTCCTGCTATTGCACCCACCCCTTTTTCAATTCTTAACTCCCCAGCATCGCTAACACATCCGTTATCCGAAAGGTAAACAACTTTACTTTTTATACCCTCTACAATAGCATCTATTTGCTCTACCAAGTCATAAAGTGCATTTACCGAATCCTTTATTTCATTGGCATCGGCAGAGAAAAACTTACCATCTATGGTTTGCCCGTTGTTGCTTACTTTATTTTCGTATGTAATCTTTGACATGTTATCCTATTTTAACAGTTAAAACTTGTGTTGTTCCTGTAGGCTTTGTTAAGCCGTTAATTATCCCGTTCGTGCAATCTGGCGCAAAACTTTGCCATGTAAAATCATAACCCGTCCAATCTATTCTAACGTTAATAGGGGAATTTACGCCAACTATAGCGCCCGAAACATCTAACGTCCACCCATCATCATCGTTACCGTCAAAATCGCTATCTGAAAACGTTAAAGGCTCTAATCCTCCTAATTTTGCTACTGGAGTTGTTAAATCGTTCTTGTACCAATACTCTGTATTCACTCCGCCCGAAATACTTCCGCCATCACCTGACAATGTTCCGCCAAAATTAACTAAAAAAGTATCGCCTTTTCGCCTGAACTCGCTCGGTATATACGACCCAATTTCAGCAACATCTTGATATGGCCTATAAAGATATACGCCCCCCTCTCCGTCCGTATAGTATTCGTACTTACCAATAACTGGAAATTTACCCGTAGAACCGAAGCCCTTTGATATTGGTAATTGTTTTGATGGATTATATACTGACATGCTAATATGAACCTACATAAAAAACCTCGTTATTTGCTTTACCAGGAGCGGCGAAATAAAAGAACGTTCCATCACTCAAAGATAATAATTGTTTTGGATATACTGGGTTGCCAACAGAACTGTCTGGAGCAACAACGGCAAAAGATGAATTTGAACTAAAAAGGTAGAGAGGATAATCAAAAGTAACTGGAGTGGCTGGATTTGTTCCCTCTTGTCTATATTGTAAATATATAGACGGTATCGGGCTATTTACCCTATTCCCCTCAATTGGAGCTGGCGGTGTAACCGCGTCCACTCCTTTATAAAATGTAATAACCACATTTCCATATTCCGATGTTCCAACGGTCTCTTCGTCTTGTTCTGTGATTTGCGCCCAAAGGTCAATAGGCGGATTTGCGCAGTATCCTATTGAGTTTGCGTTCGCTCGACCGTCTAAATTAAATTGAGTTAATCCAGCAACCCTTGCGGCTTCCGCCGCCGATGGGTCAACACCTGTATATGTTCTTGAAAAAGGAACACTAGTGCCGTATTGCGGGCTAATACAACCCTCTTTATAAAACACTCCAGTATTGTAAGCATACGATAAGGCCGCATCCTCTTGAGTGGTTACATCATAACTATCAGATACGCCACCTATTGTTAAAACGGCACTAGTCAAAGTTAAATAACTTGCGCTACTCATTAATTTTACACGAACTTTATCTCCGTTAGAAATTAATCCGTCTAAATTAGTGTAAGCGCCACCGTTAATTGAATAGCCAATACCCCCGCTAATCGAGATAGGAACTGGCTCCGTAATCCCTGCAACTTCAATCTCATTGCTTTCATATTCCGTATTCCTTAAAGCCGAAGCAATATCTACAAAAGTGAACGAATTTGGTGTAGTTGATTTTAATTTAAGTGTTACTGTTGGAACTGCTGACGTAAAATATATTAAGTCTAGCGTAACGTAGTAATCAAATAGTCCAATCGTATATTTTGCCCGCCATACAAAGTCTGGAATATCTCCAAAATTTATATCATTGTTTTCCCACTTATTAAAATCCGTAGTTCCAACTGGAACGATTATAAATAAATAATTACCAGTTGAAGACGGCGTAAAGTTGAAAGGTATTGATAATGCTAACGGGTCTATTAATTTGCTGAATTGCGGAACTAAATTTTCTTCATCACCGAACGGGTCTGTATTTCTAAATCCAAATTGCGCAATCTCTTGCTCGTTTTCGTCTGGATTTAAAGCGCCATCGCCTAATAACGTAGTGGTGTAGCCAACATTTGTATTGACCGCTGCGCTAATACCTCCATTTTGTATGTAAGCATAGCCTTTAAGTTCGAAATTAGATATATCGGTAAACTTTGAGGCAAAACGAATACCAATTCTATCCCCTGACATGAACGCGTTTAAAATGGTCGTTTGATTTGCTTGTGCCGATGTTATCAGCATTTGCGCATTAAGATTTACAGTCCATCCTTTCAATCCTGGAATAAAAGATTTCCAACCCCCTGCGTCAACAGGAGAAGCTGGACGCATATCTGCATCAAAATTAATCTCACAAGAAGTTTCACAGGCGATAAAATTTCCGCTTATCTCTAACCCTATGATATTTCCAGAAAGTTTATTTCCTGCCATTTATGCTTATTCTAATGCGTAATTAACTCCATTCTGTTTAACCTCTAATGATAATTCATCGTCCCTAACCTCTACGCATGTTAATTGTATGGTGTTAGTTTCGGTATTCCAATTCGATTTTAAAGGTAAGAATTTTTTACCATCTAATGTTTTGATATTATATATTTCCGAATAAGTATAATTCTTAGCGTAAATTGAACCCTCGAACATTATTGATGGCTTATACCTATTTCGCATTATCGCTTGGCTAGTCATGTTTGTTAGCGTAACCGATTGCGTTTTAGCGTCACTAAAAAACTTTTGCGCGCCCGCTTCTCCGTATTCTGTCATGTAGGAAGAAACATAAAATCCATTATGAGAACTGCTAATATTTAGGGTGTATTCCTCTTTAGCTGTATTCTTGTTATTGGTTAATGTAGCTTCGTATTTATCATTTGCTTTTGGGACATTTATATAAACATCGTCGAATTTAATAACACATTCAGTTGGAATGAAAAATGAAATTTTAATAGCAGGAGCATTGGTTTGTCCGATTGGCAAAACCGCAGGTACTATTAACGGAACATTTTGGAATTTATTAAAATCTATTTGCGCAACATCTAATAATTTTAAACCTTCAACGGTTATTGGTACTAAGGCAACAAAGTCTTTAGTCCAAAATCCAAATTCATTCAAATACCAAATATCGCCGTCATTATCGTAAAAGCTCACTAGGTAAGAAAAAACGTTTGCATCCCATATTATAAGCCCATCGCCATCAACCGGAAAACCACTAACGGGCATGAACTTAAATCCTATGTTCATTGTTTCGTAAAGCACGTCACTATCAATCGGCAATGGCGAAATCATTTCAAAATACTTTCCGTTATCATTTCCGCTTATTACTTCTACGGCATTGCCACGATCAGAATAAATACTAGGTACAGAAGAAAATGAACTACCAGAAGTATCGCCGTTCAATTCCCAAAATACAGGCTTATCAAGACTTACGCTATCCATATTTCCATTAGGTAATATGTTTTCCCTTTCATCTTGATTATATGTTGTGGTAACCGTTTTTAAAGCAGGTAAAACTGTCAAATTAGCGTCTTCCTCAATAAATGAATATTCCAACATAGCCTCATTATCTTGAACTCCGATAATTTGCCTATTTACATCAACTTCTCTTGTGGTGATTGATAATGGATCTAAATTCGCCTGTATTTCGTTAATCGAATAAACTCCACTAACCGCATCGTTTATCCTAAATATTTTCCATACCCCATTATCTTGAACTATCCTGCATTGCAAAGATTTTAACAGACCCTCTAAAATGTAATAGCAGTCTTTATAAACGTAATTCCCATCTTTAAGCTCCGAAAAGCCATCCCCAAAAGGCGACCATCTGATCGACCCGCTAAATAAATCGTCCTCTAAAGGAAACTCATCATTCGTTAATGTGTTTGTCCATTGTACAGGCAATGGATTGCCTAGATTATTACTATAAAAAAGTATTTCTCTGATATAGTTTATAATATTTCTATCAAGTCCAGCCCCGCTAATCGGGTCGTACGGAATGCCGTCCAAAAGGTAAAGCCCGTCGGCTGCATTTATGTTCACCTCAAATGGTGCTGCTTGGAAAATCTGTATAATTCCATCGGCAACCATAAAACCGCTAAACTTCAAAGCGTTTTCAATATAGAATTTAACTGTAAATTCCCTATCGGGCGCGGTTTGGAGTTCTAAAATATCAATCGGTAAATCTTCTGTTTGATAGAAAGATATTGCCGCCTTTGTGTTTACAACAGGATCGTATGGGTTGTCGGAACAATCGCGTGAAAGTATACATGCCTTTTCTGAAACACCGCGTAAAATCTTAGCGTCCCCATTCCAATCCACATTACCTATATCAACCCTGCATTGTTGGTTAAACCCGTCTCGATACTGAACGCTATACTTAACCCCCATTACGTGCCTCTCTTTCTTGAACGATTAGCCCTATCTAAGACAATAGCTAAGTCTTGACCTGCTATCTTGGTGGTTAACTGTCCAAATTCATTTACTTCCACTCCAGTAACAACACCGTTAATCGTTTGCCTACCGATAATAGAAGCCGCGTAAGCTAATGCGTTAGTGCGTTCCATTAAAGCAGTTTGTTTCTTTTCTTCGGCTAATTGTTGTTCTTGAAGTTGCGCTTCTTTTTTGGCTTTTTTAGCACCAAAAAGACCGCTAAGACCTCCAATCAAACCGCCTATAGCCGCCCCAATTGGCCCCGCTATTAAGGCTCCGCTTGCCCCTCCACTCAATGCGCCCCCTATTGTTTTAGCAGCTCCATTCCCTTTTTTGCCACTAACACCCAACCCTGAAATAATAGTCCCTAAAACGCCTGTAGCAGCCAATCCCAATTCTTTTAAATCAACCCTTGCGCCATTAACAAAATCCTTAAAGGCGTTCGTTAATTGATTTCTGAATAATTCGTTAAATGTGTTAGTGAAAGATGTTCCCAACTCAAGAAATACACCTTTGCCTTTGGCTCCGATATTCTCTAAAGAAAAAAGGAAATTATCGGCAGTTCTTTGCAAGGCTCCGTCGATTTGTGCCGACCAATCCATCGCAAGTTTTGGGATGGTTACGTTTTTCTCTGCCGTGTTTAATTTTGACGGAGACGCGCTTCTATTTTTGCGTATTAAATCACCGTCTTTAATTGTATCAAATACAGAAAGACTTGCCCCAATGTTTTCTAAATTACCACCTCTCTTTTTAAGGTTGTCGAATAATTCATTCTGTACCTTTTGAAGATTTTTAACGGCATCAGATGCTTTATTAAATCCGTTGTCGATTAGGCTTTTTATTGCCTTTTGGTAATCATCAATGTTTTTAGCTTTTTGCTCATCGAATGTTAGTCCAAATTCAGTTGCTGTTTGATCTAAATCAATTTTTAATTCGGCTAAAATATCGGATAAAGACTTTAATTTCTTACCTGTTTTATCTTCTTTACCTGCGTCAATTCCAGTAACGTTCGTAACTGATTTTCTAGCTACAGAAGTTTGATTTATTTCTTTTTCTAAGCCGGATATAATTTTTGTATTCTTTGCAATATTCGCTACGTTCTTATCTCTTTCGGCTGTAGTTTTTTGCAAATCAATAGCCGCCAAAACTGCATCCCTACCGGTATCGGTAATTAATCCGTCACTATTAAACCTAGCAGCATTGGTTTTTTGTTGTAAATCAGAACGTTCTTTTTGTATTTTAAAAGCCGCTTCCTCTTTTTTAATCTGTGCATCAAGACCTTTATTCCTAATTTCTAATTGTGTATTTTCCTTAGAAAGTTCGGTTATTATATCGATCCTTGCAGCCGCTTTTGCAACCGCAACTATATCAGATTGTAATTGTTGATAGCCCTTAGATACTTTGCCTAATGCGATTTCTTCTGCAGTAAAATTCTTGAACGTGTCGGGATATTGCTCCTGTAATTGTTTGGCCGCTTTTATCCTTTCGTTCATCGGCAATAGAATATTTTGCGATGCTTGATAAAGCAATTTCAATTCTATTCCCTCTTTTTGAGCAGATATTGTTCCGTTTATTTGCGCGCGCTGTGATGCGTTCAGTGATTTTACATATTCATCTAATGCTTTTCTTGCATCATCGGTTGTTTTTTTCTTTTCTTCATCTGCCTTTGATGCTTTTTGTGACCACATGGTATAAAAAGTCCATGCGGACGTAGCAAGGGAAACACCCAAAGAAAGTAAACTAACAGGGCTTAAGATACTGCTTACGGCGCCTTTTAGAATATCAGTAGACGTTGCTGTTTTACCCTGTTCTGCATAAGCTATTTTAACTTGCGCCGCATATTGGGCGTAGTTAGCCGTTAATTGCTGAATGTTGTTGCCAACACCTATTATCCCAAATGGAGCATCTTGGATAATTCGATTGAACTCTGTTGAAACCCCATTAGCGCCACGAAAAGCAGAAGCATAATCGCCGATCCTGCGATGGCTATTGCCTAAGGTAGTGTCGAATGCTTTTAACTTATCATTTAAGGCTTGATATTGGTTTATTTGGGCAAGAATAACAGGATCGGTTGATGTAAACCCATCTTTAGCCGATTTTATAGACCTACCTAATTGAGTTAGGTTTTGTTGTGCTTCATCGTAAGAACCTGCAACAGCTTTGTTTGCGGCGCTCATCTTAACCGCTTCGTTGATATAGGATTTGATTTCGTTCTGAACGCTTGCAAGACTATTCCCCGCCTGCTTCATGGCGTTCAAATCTTCGGCTTTGAATAGGTCTAATTTAAGTCCTTTAGCCTGTTTTTCTAGTCGTTCGAGTATTCCGATTAACTTATCGGGTTCATTGCCTCCTGTGCCTGTAAAACCTACTTCTATTTCAAACTTTGCCATGCTTCTTCAAATTCTTTTAACAATTTCAAAGCCTCCGCTTCGTTTCGGATAGGCAAGATTAAATTCTTATTGTCGATTAACGGTATTTCCTGTAATTGTTCTGGAGTGATTGCCTTTTTAGCGCCCATCCCAGCAAAGTTTATTATATCAGCCCTTAGCGTTCTAAATTTATCCTGTTCATCACATTCTTTTTCATGCATGGCAAGAGCCATGTCTGAATAATCATTTAAATTAAGGCAATGGACTTGTTTTGGAGTTAGCCCCCATTTGTATCCATCGGTTATAATTTTAGCTAAGCTGATTGCTTTTTTTTTACCACTTTAGCTGCGCCTGGGTTTTTCTTCTTTTCAGCTTCGGCATACATTTCATTTATCTCATCGTACCTATCGCTGATAGATTTACCCTGCAAAGTCGAAGCCCTGTAGCTTTCTGCAATTTTTGTGGCCGTTTCTTGTGGTTCATCGTTTAGCCAATTCCAAAACTCGGTCAATGTAAAAGGCAAATCCAAACTTTCATCTTCGTTTTGGATCCAATTCTGCATCGCGCAATAGGTAAGGGCAAGCATAATCTCTTCCTTGTCTACGGATAAGAATATTTCATTCATTTCCATATCAAGGCGCTGCTCTGCTAATCTAAAGGCACGAGTACCCCAAATAAGCCCATAAGTCCCCTCACTTTTTTTGGTCTTTACGTTTAATTGCATTTTCTATTTGTTTGGTCGTTGGTTGTTCTTTTTGGTCTATCCTAACTTTATCGCGTACAATCATGCAACCACAAGGCGCAATGGTCGTATACGATACATACCACGCGCCCTCAAATAGCTTTATGATTTGCCTAATTGTCATTAGGTAGTTATTGGAGTTTCTTCAAAAGTTAAAGCGCCGTTTCCGCTGATTTCTAAATCATAGGTGGCTTGACCCTCTTCTGGAGCGTTTTGAGTGAATGAAGTTAAAATTCCAGTTCCCTCATAAACAAAAATGCTGGCGTAATTGTAATCGGTTGTACGGATGGTCTGGAATGTCATTTCAACATTCGGGTCGCCAACAACCATTAAAGTAGCAATATCGCTATTATCAATAAATCCAGAAACAGCATCGGCAAAAGATTTTGCTGTTACAGAAACATTCCAGTCTTTGGTGTCAACGGTACGGGTAATCCATGCCGCTTCATTGGTAGACTGTTCTTCGGTCGGCTTACAAGGCTCGTCCTCCGTTGTATTGATGATAATGTTTAAAGTAGCATCGGTCTGGCATCTAATGAAGTTCCCGTTTACTTTAACGCCGATTAATTTACCCTGTAATACCATTTTTTATTTTATTTAAAATTGTTTCAAAATCATTGTTTAATTCGCCGATTATATTAAGCTTAACGCGCCCTAACATTTCGGCTTTAAAAGCAACCAATATTCCTGTGTCGCCTTTAAATATCCCGTCTACACTTCCTTTGCATTGCCCAACTACATCATAAAGACCCTTAATACTAACGATCATCGTTCTTTTAGCTGTTTTATCCGGCTTAACATCAAACTCCATATCCATGTGCGCTTCTCTTGCGCAAGACCATCCGTTTTGGTTGCAAATAATCAAACTTCCTGCCCCTATCATGCTAATGAGAAATCAAAATTATAATCAAATCCTACGTTAACATCATAAATCACTGTTCTGCTTACCCAATTTTGGAACTTAACCACCCTCCTGTCTACGGATTGAGTGGTTGTTTCCAATGGCAAATCCAAACTTTCAAGTATTCGAGTATCCTTATTGTAAAAATCTGGAATAGCAACCCCGTTCCTAATTATACTTATTACAATTTCTTCTATATTATCAACAACTTCAGTATTAGAATAGCCCTTTGCGTTTATATTAAAAATCTGTATATCGCAAGTGCATAGCCATTCAAAATACGTTAATTGGTAAAATTCACTTTCATTTTTTGCGTTGGCAGTTTCGTTTTTAGTTTGGTTAGTTATCAGTAAATATTGTTTAGGAATTGGCGTTACCGTTTTCGGCATTCGATCCTCCCAAACCTTTAAACCCGTTGCAGCCTCAAGCGCATCTATGTATGCTTTTCGAATGTATTTATTTGGATTTAAAATAATCATTTAGCCGTCTTTCTAGTTCTTCAATAATACCGTACCATTTAGCAAAAAACGCAGGAAACAAATATGGTTGAGGTCGAGTAGTTCCGAGTCCGTTGACGAAAAATTCCATAGCAAATTCTTCTTGGCCTTGCGGAACTTCAACAAAATCACCCGTTCCAAATTCATAATACGGAGCAATTCTTAAGCTAAATCCAACCGCCCATCCCCCGTCTACCTTTGTAACATATCCACTTGCTTTTATTTCACTTGGCGCTCTTTGTACTGCGTCAGCTAAAACATCATCACAAATCTTTTTCAACTCTTCCATTAAGAGTTTATCCGTATCTTCTTTTAACCGCCTTAACTGCTTTATTACCTTATCCAGTCCATTTACTTTGACAGCGCACATAAAATACTTATAAAAGTACAGGGTTCATCTAATTTAACAGGCTCTCCCATTATCGTATACAAAGCATCGTTGAATTTAATCTTCATAATCTTTGTAGGAAAAAATCCATTTCTATTTCTTATTACGAAATAGATACTTTCGTCAAAGTTTGTAATTCCAGCTTGTATAACTAACGGATTGTAAGGATTAACCCTATCTTTTCCAGCCCATGTACTTAGTAAAACAGTATCTTCTACCGTTGTTCCACCAAAACCATCGTCCGTTCCTGCCTCAAGCACAAAATGAATCTTGTGAACCATTCTACCAGGATCGTAACTGCCTGTTTTTTTTTCGTATGGCTTAATCATGTTAGAAAGTTGGTGAACGTCTAAATTGATTTACCATTACTTGAATATCCAATGGCAATGTAACGCCGTAAGCATCTTTGTTGGCAAAGCAATAGGTTATATACTTATAACAAGCCTCAACCAATGGTTGATAATCGTCCGGTATTTCATCAAATCCAACAGTTGCAGAAACTAAATCTCCATCTTTACCATAAACGGTTACGCTTAATGGGTAAGATTTTGTTTTTAATTCGGTATCGGTAAATTCAATCGGATAATCGCAAATATTCAAAGAACAACTGTTAAGTTGGTATTCTCTTTCTCGTTCATAGAGCAACACATTTGTATATCGCTCAATTGCAGCTACGGAGGTTTTAATTAACCTAGTAATCTCTGCGTCCCTATCGGGATAGTCAACTACTAGGTTAAGTTTTGCATCAGCTAATGAAATTACGTCTAATGCATCCATTATATTCTATGTTGCTGCTGTGAACAATCTTAAGAACGCTTCTGGATAGTAGATTGGCAATGCGATACGACCCTCAAGTCTAATCGTTACCATGTTTTTCTCTACGTTATCCTTGTTCTGATCGAAGTAACCGATTGTCATCGATTTACGTTGGAAAATGGTTGTACCTCTTGCGAAATCACCTACCAAACCTTGACCCGAAGTAAACACGTTAGACCAGAAGATTGGAACACCAGCAATTCTCATTACGCCATTAGCGTCAAGAACCATTGGGTAAGTATAAACTTCCTCTGTTGACTTGTTAATCAAAATCTCCATGTATTGTACTGGAGAAATGAATACTGCAGTAGTGTTACGCTTACGAGTTACTACTTGGAAAATACCAGCTACAATTTTATCAATCGCATTTGATGCAGAAGTCACTTCGTTTGGAGACATTCCAAAAGGTAAAGTCTGTAAAGATGCTTGATACCAAAGACCTAAAAGGTTTTCGCCAACTCCGTTACCTTTGAAGATTTGTAAATCTTCAGCGTCTAAGTATGCTTTTGGCAATTCGTAAGCAATCCATGCACGGAAACCAACAACATCATCTAATAACTCATCCGGCACGTCAAGCAAACCTGCAATTTTACGTACAGGGGCTTCTTTAACCGTAGGAATATATCCTAATGATGGTTTTTGTGCGCCAACGGCTACAGTACCAAAACCAGCGGCTTCAGGATCAATAACGTATTGGATGAACTTGATTAAGTTACTTGTGGTAGGCAATACAGGAATTACGCTTCTTGCGTGAATTTCATCATGACCAGGGCCTACAATTGGAGTGAATTGCGGAGCAACACCACCAGTAGGAACACCCATCGCTTTCAAAGCTTCACCTTCAATTTCTAAATTGAATTTCTCACGTTGACCAGCAAAGAATGATTTAATCATTTCCTCACCTTCAGGCGTAGAAAGCTTATCGGTAATGTGGTCAGAGAACCCTTTCATGCGTTCGTTAATCTCGCCAATCTTAGCGCGTTTCAACATTGCTTCAAGGTCTTCTTTTAAGACACCGTTTTTAGTTGCAAATTCAGCTAGGGCGTCATCATTTGCTTTTTTCAAAGCAGCCAATTCGTCTTCGCGTTCTTTTTGCATTTCTGCCATTTTAGCTTCAAAAATAGCTCCCGCTGCTTCTTCCGCTTTTTCTTTCATTTGAGCCTCTTTATAGGCTTCTAATTGCATTTCGTACTTAACCTGCTCTCTAGCATCCAGAGCCTCGTAAGCCGCTTTTGACAATACTTTGAAATCTTTTAAATTCATGTTTTTAATGAATAAGTGAATAAAAATTACCTTTAACCTCTTCGCTCTGGAGCTTGTCGGCTTCTTCTTTAACTTGAGTAATCTCATCGACTTCCTCAATATCTTTTCTTTGGATGTTATTACCTGTTACGGGGTTGCTTCCAAATATTACTAAACTACTTTCTCGAACGTTCTTAGCTTTTTTGATAATAAAAAACATATATATGTATTCAAAATCATCTTTGTTGGCTATTTTGTTGATATATTTATCGTAACGTTTTTTGTATTCTTTATCTTCGGGCGCATTGCTGTCTAATGCAAATTCAAGGTCTTCGTATTGCATTCTAACAGAGGCCTGTATTTCGTCTCCACTTTCTAGCCATTCCTTAGCCGTTTGATGGATTACCTTGTCTTTACGGAACTTATATACTAAAACTTGTGTGCTTCCGCTATAAGGCAATCCCAATGATGAGAAAGCAACTTTAGCCACGAACATTTCAATATATTCTTTCTTAACGATCGTGCTTGCAATCTTCAATTCGTGATCGGCAATAAGATAGTTTTTACCTTGTTCCTCGATTACGCTTTCATCCCAAATGCCGTTGTCATGCAAATCTTGGTGGCTATCAAGAACCAATGTTGAGTTAACAGCTATATACCAATAATCCTCATCAATCTCGATTGCCTTTTCTGCATCCATCAACTTGATTCCGTTCAACACTTTGCATGTTACAGAATTATTCTTTTCCCATGATTTTTGCTCGGAAGACTTCTTTTCCTCGATTATCTTAGCCAAATTAGCCTTAACATGAGAAAACAAATCTTCTTTTGTTGCGAAACTTTTATTCGGGAATAGATTTGATTTTATCATTTCTTAACTTCTTTGCCGATTTGTGCAATTTTTTTATCCAATGCTTTCTTTGCGTTAGGGTCTTTAACGGTGTTTTTAGCCGCTTCCAACTTTTCACATTGCTTTTTAGTTTGCTCGTTACCCATGTTTAATGGTATTTGATTGTAAAAATAGTTATATATAATACTTATTTTCTATTAGCTATTGTATTGAATAGTATAAAGTAGTATATTTGAAATAATGAAGCAAAACAGAATACAGGTTATTTTGCCAGATGGAATTGTCGAAAAGTTCGATAAAGAGGCTAAAAATCAAAAACGATCTAAATCAAATTTGGCTCGAAAGTATATTGTTGAGGGATTAACTAAGGATGACAAACTAACGGAAAAATGAAAATTCCAGAAACATACTACATATATTCTTTGTCTGACCCAAATACTGGCGATGTAAAATACATTGGCGCAACTAATGATGTAAATTCTAGGTTTAACATTCATATTTACGATTCTAAAACAAATGTAACATATAAAGACAGGTGGATTTCTTCTTTAATAAAAGAAGGATTGAAGCCTATTTTAACCGTTCTTGACGAGTGCCCATTTTATTTTTATAGAGAAAAAGAAGCGGAACAAATCGTAAAGC
>Ga0247817_10001128_pt1 | contig 14202 bp, 6 predicted proteins | sample UWRJL212509R1_FD_178010 | JGI IMG/M metagenome (GOLD analysis project Ga0247817, IMG submission 178010) | Plant litter microbial communities from Arlington Agricultural Research Station in Wisconsin, United States - UWRJ-L212-509R-1 | ecosystem: Environmental > Terrestrial > Plant litter >... | reverse complement strand
CATCATCGCTATCAGCAAGGACGCTAAGGCCTAATCCATCGGGAACATATACAGCGTCAAACAATACGGATGAAACAGTCAAAAAACTAAAGTCGACATGCAGTTCACCGTCTACATCAGTAAGGATTGTTCCCAAATTAGGAGCGATAATAAAGCCTTTTGCATCTTCTTTTAATAAAGCATTTTTAATATTGGCTACAGCTTTTTCAGAAACTCCGTCAGCTGCTATAATGGCCACCTTTCGAGAGGCAATTGTTGAAGAGTTAGTAGGATTGTTTAACATCGTCAATGCAGCTGAAGAACTTACAGCTGATTCAACTGTTTTAGGTTCCTGATTACCATTTTCGTTTTCCGGAGAAACACCATGATTTATAGGAGTTTCTAAAACGGTCGGCACCGTCATTCCAAGACCAATAGCCACTTTTTCTGCCAGATCCTGTTCCACCTGAGACAATAAGCCAAGCATTCTGAGTCGGATTGCAGCAGTTTCTACTTTTCCAAGTTCAAAACGCAAAGCTTTGATGATATGACTTTTTTCTGTTTCGGTCTGACTGTTAAAGAACAATTTAGCTTGTCCGAAGTGATCAGCAAAACTTTCGCTTCTACCTCGTACTTTATGAGCATCTACGCGCTCTTCAAAGCTTGAGAATCCGCCTTCAGCTATTTTAGCCTGATAAGGACAGCCACCTCCAAGCGAATTAGGATGATAACTTACACGACCTTTGTTGATTTCCTGACGCATGTGTCCGTCACGCTGATTGTTGTGTACGGGAGCAATACTGCGGTTAATTGGAATTTCGTGAAAATTAGGACTTCCTAATCGTGATAATTGAGTATCAGTATACGAGAACAAACGTCCTTGTAATAGCGGATCATTAGAAAAATCAATTCCTGGAACAACATGTCCTGGATGAAATGCAATTTGCTCTGTTTCTGCAAAGAAATTATCCGGATTTTTATTCAAAACCATTCGGCCTACAATTGTCACTGGCACAAGTTCTTCCGGAACCAATTTTGTAGGATCCAGAAGATCAAATTCATATTTTTCCTCATCTTCTGACGGAATAATTTGTACTCCTAATTCCCATTCCGGAAAATTTCCGTTGTCGATGGCTTCCCAAAGATCTTCTCTGTGAAAGTCAGGATTTTTTCCGGAAATTTTTTGTGCTTCATCCCAGGCTACAGCATGCGTTCCTAACTTAGGTTTCCAGTGAAATTTCACAAAAGAAGATTCGCCCGCTTCATTGATTAATCTAAAAGTATGAACACCAAATCCTTCCATCATACGATAACTTCTCGGAATTGCACGATCAGACATTACCCACATAATCATGTGCATCGATTCCGGCATTAAAGAAATAAAATCCCAGAAAGTATCATGTGCCGATGCAGCCTGCGGAATTTCATTATGAGGTTCAGGTTTAACCGCATGAATGAGATCGGGAAACTTAGCCGCATCCTGAATAAAAAAGACCGGAACATTATTTCCTACTAGATCATAGATACCTTCCTGCGTGTAGAATTTTACCGAAAAGCCACGCACATCGCGTGCTAAGTCTGTAGATCCACGTGATCCTGCTACAGTTGAGAATCGTGTAAAAACTGGAGTTTTAAGTCCTGACTCCTGTAGAAAACCGGCTTTGGTTAATTCCGGAATCGGGTTGGTGACCTCAAAGAAACCGTGTGCTCCCGAACCTCTTGCGTGCACAATTCTTTCAGGGATTCTTTCGTGGTCAAAATGTGTGATTTTTTCTCTTAATATAAAATCCTCTAATAATGACGGACCTCTTTCGCCTGCCTTTAGAGAATTATTATCATCATTAATTCGGACACCCTGATCTGTTGTTAAAAACTTATTGGTGCCGTCAGATTTGTTGATAGACAGATCTCTCTGTTTTTCATCCTGCAAATTTTTCATAATGTGTAGTTTTTATTTGTTATAAAAAACCTGAAATAAAAGTTCCTATAAAACTTTGCTTCTTGGGGAAATAGAAGCTAGAACTCCCTATAATAATCAGGGTGATCAAATTTAGTTTTACTTACAGCATTGGAGTTATACGATTTAATTTGTGAATTATACAATTGCCATTGAGGTTTAATTAACTGTAATACAATTTATTATAGTTTTTTTTTGGCTTGATAAAAAACATGCAATATTATAATAATGCTCAAGAATGATTTAAAGAATTTGAGTATAGTTTAACCTAGTTTTAACGTACAGCAATACGACTTTTAAAATCTGTTGCGATTTCTCTCATTACGATCTTTTAATTAGGAAAGGAAAATTCATTAAATAACGAATAATTATAAAGTTATGTTTACTATTGGACAAAAAGTACAGCAGGAATTCAGTACTCAGGTAATGAAAATTATTGATTTTGAAACGTCGCGTTACTAGAGATATTCGTTACCTGCAACGCTGGAATTTAATTATAGATATAAAAATTTGCCTGTTAACTGTTATTGTAACTTTAAAAGGAGATAAAAATGCTATTTAAAGCCTGGTTGTAATAATTACTTAAAAAATCACAATTTTTCCTGTTTGTACTTCGCCTAAGCCAGTAATTATTTTATAGATATAAATCCCTGCGGCAGTATTTTTTAGGTGGACAAGATTATTTTTAGAAGGCAGTGAAGAAGTAATTATATTTTGTCCGCTGCTATTGTACAAATAAAAAGTATTGTTTTCCTCTTTTTTAGCTTCAATAATAAGTTCTTCATTTTTACGTAACAGAGTGGGATGTACAAAAAATAATTCATCTCCTAAATAAGTAGCATCAAGAAGTAGAGAATTTATTATAGTATTGTTTTCTAAAATGATGTTGATCTTATACGTGTTGTTTCCTTTTATTGGAGCAGGATCTAAAAAAGAAAATGTTTTTGAATTGATATCATTGATTGTACCAATAACAACTTCAACATTGTTAACTATTTTCACTAACTCAATTCTTTTTATATTGTGCAGGCTAAAAAGACTGGCATCAATCTTTATTTTGTTCTCCTCATGAATTTCTGCCAAAGCCAATTCGAAATAACAATTGGAATTTTCAGCATACAGCAAGGTAGCTTCACTTTTTATTCCTTCACTATCGTCAAATATAGGAGTTACAGTATGTGTTTTTCCACCAGTATACGTATAAGTAGTACTTGTTGTTTGTTCTTTAAATTCTAAATGATCCCCGATAAGCTGATAAATATTAAAAAAAGTCACATCTGCAGGTTTATCCCAGTTAATTTCTGTTGTCCCATCGCATACTAAACTTGTATTTATGTTTAAGTCATAAGAAACAGTAAAGCTATCAGAGATAAAGTCGTTACCATCAACGATCATCTTTAATTTTGCTTTCGAAAATTTTTGTTCAATAGGTGTATAAGTAAATTGTTCTCCATCCAGATTTACATCATTTGCAATACTTTCCCAGGTTACCCCATCATCATAACTAATAAATAATTGTCCGGAAGTACCTGCAAAAGAAGAATTCCATTTAAAAGGAGAAATAGTCTTACCATCAAACGGGAAATTATCATTACTAACAGGATAATTCCATTCGAATTGATTTGCCAGTTCATATTCGTACGCGATGCTGTAGTCCTGCGACGTATTTGATATGTACGAACCTGTAATATTGATACTATAAGATCCTTCTGTTGGATTTTCAATGGTTACTTGCTCTACGGTATTAATGTTGTCTTTTCCCTTTGCAGCCTCTTGTTGAGGAGCATCAGGATTAAGAATCCAGGGCAAGAAAGTAATATTGTCAGTAGAAATAACTTCTAAGTCCAGATCATTTACCAAACTTATATTACTGTTGATGGTGGCAGGTAAGTCATTCCAAACCAATGTTACTTTTAAGTTTTTAGCATTTGCAGGAACCGTAATGGTATGCGAATTGGTCTGCCCATTAGCCAGATTACCCAACATAAATCGATTTGCGCTGATTGTCTTTAAACTTTTATCAGCATCAATAGTACCGTAACCATAAGTATAATCAGGACCTTTATTTCCTAAATCTTTTGCGCTATTAATTAAAATGGCTTTTGTAAGCGCATTTGTCAAATCGATATTGTTTATCGTTTTATAATGTTCTTTCATCAGCGTAATAACTCCTGTTACTAAGGCTGTCGAATTTGAAGTTCCCTCTGTACTAAAGGCAACTAACTCGGGTTTTACTCTTCCATCGTAGGCAGGACCCGTAGAAGAAAACGGTAGAATTATTTCGTTTTGATCGATACAACCCACTACAATACTATTTTTTGATTGTTTAAAATTCCCTGTTATAGATTTATATCCTTGAACTCCCGTATTACCGGACGAGAAACAATGCGTCAAATTAGCATTGGAGAATGATTGTGCGTCGTAAGCATTAGCAAGCGAACCATAAAAGTTTTCAATCTCAGTTCCGTAAGAATGATTTTGCGTAGTTGCACCTTGTAAAGAAGTCACTTCATCAGGATAAATATTTAAAAAGTCAGACGATTGCAGCTTAGCCTTTTGAGCAACTCCTTTTCCTAAAGCAGAACTATTTCCTAATCCCGCAGCTATAGTCGCCATCGCTGTTGCATGGCTAGACACAAGAGCAGATTGTGTCGAAGAAGGAACGAGCTTATCTAACAAATCGATATCATTTACATTAAACAAATCATCTTTGATAGCTATAATCTGATTTTCACCTTTTAGAACAGGAAAATTAATAGCCGCTTTATTTATAGCATTGATACTAAAATTTTGGTCTGGTATTTTAGATTCGCCTTTGGGTTGCAGTGATTCTTGAGAAACGGCAGATACAGTATTTAAAGGGATGATTTCATCCATAATTTTTTTAGAATTACTTCTTATGACTACGAGATGATTATCTAGTATTTTAATATCAGAAATAGTAAGTGACTGTAAATCTATCAGTAAAGCTTTGATAGAATCCGTTGCTATTGTATAGTATTTGTCTTCTTTGTGATTTGAAAAATTAGAAGGTAATTTCCATAAATTATTAACAGGTATAATTTCTTTTGAAGATCGCTTAGCGGTTAAATTTTTATTTTCGATAATGCAAAAAGTGTTGTCAAGCTTTTTTACAATCTTATATGCGTTGAGGTTTGCAATTTCTAAAGAAGTCAAATAGTATTTCTCCAATTTTGTTTCGTTTTCTTTTTTTAAGTACTGTTTCCATTTTTCAGCATCTTGTGAGAAACTGATTGTCGAAATCATAAAAAAGAGAAAAGTTATAAGTTTCTTCATTTATTATATAGGTTAGGGCAATTGTTGCAGGTCAATAAAGTTATTAAAATATTTGTAAAAATTTTATGATTTTTTATTTCCGTAAGAATCTTGAAGGTTTTACGACGTAATGTGCTCTTTTTGTATCTCATTATTGACTCGAAATGTTATAAAAAAATGATTTTTTAAGTTTTTTGTATAACAGATTAAGCAAAATATAACATTTAAATAATGGTAGTAAAACTTACAAATAAAATGCTGTGCTGCTATTGATTTTACTGGTACTGAAAGAATATTCAGATAAATGTTTTTGTAAAAATTTGATATTGAATAATATAACAAAAAATGTTAAAATTGTTAAATATTATTTTTATAAGTATTTTAATATGAAAATTATCTAAATTTGAAAACTAACATTATTAATATTGTGTAAAGATCTCTATTTGTAAAGTTATTTTTAACACCCAAACTAAACCATTATGAAAAAAATTAATTTAATTGTAGCCTTATCGTTTATTGCACTAGTATTTGTGTCTTGTAACAAAGAAGATGATGCTACACAAACAAACCAAGCAAGTCAACCTACTGAACAATCTCTTAAAGTAACACAAGAAGTATTAGATAAAATTAGTGCACTTTCACTAAATAATTCTGATGTTCAAGTGATCAAACACACTAATCTGGATGGTACTACCGAAGATGCTTTCTTAGTAGAAGGAGATATCGTGATTACAGAAGAGCAATTAAAAAACTCTGATATTCACGGAGGTATCACAACAGAACAATACCGTACTACAAATTTAGTATCTGCTCCAAGAACAATTAACGTTGTTGGATTATCAGGTACTGGTACAACAGCTTTAACTACAAATATGCGTAACGGATTGACAGCTGCAATCAATAGATACAATAACTTAGGATTGACTATTAGATTTAATCTAACTTTTAGCTCAAGTACATCAGGTGCAAACATTGTTGTAAGAAGACAAACCGGATCTGCCGGTGGAGTAGCTGGTTTCCCTACAGGAGGAAATCCATATAACTCAGTTACATTGTACTCTGGATTAGATTCTTACTCAGTAAATGTAAACGCACACGTAGCTGCACACGAAATTGGTCACTGTATTGGTTTACGTCATACAGACTGGTTTAGCCGTCAAAGCTGTGGACAAAATTCAAACGAAGGTCAAGCAGGAGTTGGGGCAATCCACATTCCTGGAACACCTACAGGATATGATTCAACATCTTACATGAGAGCATGTTTCAGTTCATCTGAAACAGGAAATTTCAATTCTAATGATGTTATCGCTCTTAACTATTTATACTAAAAAAATGAATTAGAGCACTCTTTACACAATATTAGAAGGCTGTTTCACATCGGTGAAACAGCCTTTTTTTATTAACAAAAATTTAAAAAATAGTACAGTCAAGGCTGTTTGCTTTTTTTGTAAATTCCCTGATTTTATTAATAATAATCTATCTATGAAGAAAATAGGATTTTTATCGTTTGGGCATTGGGCCAATCATCCGTCCTATCAAGCTCGTACAGCAGCTGATACACTTCTTCAATCTATTGATTTGGCAGTTGCCGCAGAAGAGATTGGTATAGATGGTGCTTATTTCAGAGTGCATCATTTTGCACGACAGTTAGCATCACCTTTTCCTTTGCTTTCGGCTATTGGTGCGAAAACGAGCAAAATAGAGATTGGAACTGGAGTGATCGATATGCGGTATGAAAACCCGCTATATATGGTTGAGGATGCCGGTGCTGCAGACTTAATTTCGGGAGGACGTTTGCAATTAGGAATCAGCAGAGGATCACCGGAGCAGGTCATTGATGGCTGGCGCCCTTTTGGTTATGAACCGGAACAAGGCGAAACGGATGCTGATATGGGACGCAAAAAAGCGTTAGAATTTTTAGATAAGCTTAGCGGTGAAGGATTTGCGGAACCAAACCCATTTCCGATGTTTCCAAACCCTCCGGGTTTATTGCGTTTGGAACCATATTCTGAAGGATTGCGTGAGCGTATCTGGTGGGGAGCCGCATCGAATGCCACTGCTATATGGGCAGCCGAAAATGGAATGCATTTGCAAAGTTCTACCTTAAAGTATGACGAAAATGGGAAACCATTCCATATTCAGCAGGCAGAACAAATCAGATTATATAAGGAAGCCTGGAAAAAGGCAGGCCATAAACATGAACCACGAGTTTCTGTAAGCCGTTCGATTTTTGCACTGGTCAATGATCAGGATAAATATTACTTTGGCGATCAGGGCAAAGGTTCTGATAGTTTTGGTAATATAGAACGTGATAAACGTGCAATCTTTGGAAAAAGTTATGCTGCTGAACCGGATAAACTTATTGCTGAGCTATCACAAGATGAAGCCATTCAGGAAGCAGATACAGTATTGCTTACCATACCGAATACTTTGGGCGTTGATTACAATGTACACATATTGTCGTCTATACTAGAACATATTGCTCCGGCACTTGGCTGGCGTTAAGTATTAGAATAAATACAATGAAGTCCCTTAAATTTTTAATGAAAGGGGCTTCTTTACGTTTTACAGTATTCAATCCATTGTGAAATACTTTTCATCATTATTCGTTAGTTTATAATAATTGATTTAAAAATACCTTAACTGTTTTTTATTACAAGAGTAAAATTAATTCAATAGATTTGCGCTAATGACGCAAAGCTTTTTTAAAAGATTGCACTAAAGCCGCTACACAGATGTTCGATTGATTAAAGCGCTGTTTTTAATCCCTTATATAAATACGTTGAAAAAAAAAATGATTAAAAAGATTTTAAAAATCACTGCAATTTCTATAGTGTCCCTAATTGCATTTTTGGTGATCGTCCTAACCATTATTCCTTATGTTTTTAAAGATCAGATAACAGATAAAATAGAAAGTATTGCAAACGAAAATTTAGATGCAAAAGTACGCTTTGATGAAATTGGACTTTCTGTATTTAAACATTTTCCGGCATTAATTGTCTATGTTAAAAACGTTAGTATCGATAATAACAAAGTTCAATTTGCTTCAAAAAATGTTGTAAAAGCAAAAACAGCTGCAGTCGGACTTAATTTTTATAGTTTAATAAAAGGTAAAATTGTTTTAGATGCTGTTTATCTGGACGACGCCAATTTAAATTTTGAAATCGATTCTGTCGGACACGCCAATTTTGATATTGTAAAACCCTCAAAACCTTCTGCAGATACTACTGAAACGGAGTTTAAAATTAAACGTGTCGTTGTCAATAAAACCAATATAAACTACAATGATAAAAGTGCGCTTTTAAAATTTAAAGTTCAGGAGCTTAACTACAAAGGGGAAGGCGATTTAAGTGCTGATTATTTTGATCTTAATTCCAGTGTAAAAATTAAGACATTTGATTTTAGTGTAGACGGTGTAGATTATGTACGCAGTAAACCAATAAATGCTGAAATTGTTACTTATATCGATACCAAAGCACTTAAGTTTAAATTTGAGCGAAATACAATTCGAATTAAAAATTTCCCTTTTTCTTTTAATGGTTATTTTGCTTTCATAAAAGGAGGATATGATTTTGATCTTCGTATGCAGTCTAAAAATTCTACATTAGAAGAAATGTTATCACTTGTTCCGCCTGCTTACGACAAGTGGCGCGAACAGATGACCATAACAGGAAATATAGATTTTAGAATTTTTGCAAAGGGAAAGTACATGCAGGATCAGTCAGAAAAACCGGTTGTTTCAGCAGATTTGCAAATCAATAGTGGTACCATTGCCTATAAGAAAATTAAGGAACCCGTAAAAGATATTGATATTACAGCCAAAGCTTTGGTTAAAGATTTAGATATTAATAAAATAAAGTTTGATTTAGAAAACCTATCCTTTAGTCTGGACAAAAGGAAAACAGTACTTAATTTTCATTCAGAAGGTTTTAAAAAGTTAAAAATAAAAACCGCTATAAAAGCCAACTTAGATTTAGCAAAATTCAAAGAAGCCTTAAATTTAAACCAGCATGACATTCGTGGAGATATTGCTTTAGACTTAAAAGCTGATGGTACATTTTTACGTGATTTAGGTTTTAGTCAGCGTTTGAATAAAATAGATACCATTATAAAAAGTATACCTAAATTTCAGTTAAGCGTTAGTTTAAAAAACGGATACTTAAAAAATGTAAAGAAAAATGATGCTATCAAAAATGTTAGCCTAAATTTAAACTTAACAGCCAAAGACAGTATTTTGCGCAATGTTACCGGTAAAGTAACCAATTTAAATGTAGAAGCGCTTGATAATTATGTTCGTGGTCAATTTGAGCTTCACAAACTATATCCTTTTACTGTAGATACAGAATTAGAATCTAAAATCAACCTTGCTGAAGTACATAAATTTTATCCATTAGACAGTTTAGAAGTTAGGGGAGATTTAAATTTGAAAGTGAGTATGCACGGAGTTTTAAACCGTAAGCAGAAAAAATATCCATCCTCTAAAACAATTATAAATATTAAAAATGGATATTTAAAATCACTTAAATTCCCTAATATTCCAATAGAAAATATAAATCTGAGTGCAGCTGTAACCAGTGAAAAAGGTACAGGACAGGATTTAAATGTAAAATTACAACCCGCTGAATTTGTTTTAGCAGGATCCCCATTTAAAGTACAAGGAGAAGTCACTAACCTTTATGATTTAGTGTACAATATCAAAACGCAGGGAACTTTGGATATTGGTAAATTAACTCAAATATTCCCAATTAAAGACGTTAGTATTTCAGGAATAATTCAGACCAATCTTATTGCAAAAGGTTCTAAAAAAGATTTAGATGCCAAAAATTATGACAATATTAAAAATGGAGGAAAACTTGAAGCTAAAAACCTAGTAATCAAGAGTGCTTTATTTTCGGAGACATTTCAAATTTCTAAAGGAACATTTAAATTTTTTAAAGATAAGATGCGTTTTGAGGACTTTAATGCCACATACGGTAAATCAGATATTGTATTGAACGGTTACATTCATAACGTTTTGCGATACCTGTTTAATCGAAAAGTCCTGCATCAATCCAATGAAAAGCTTAAAGCAGAGATCGATGTTTTTAGTAATCACATCAATGCAAATGAGTTTTTTGATATGATTGCCAAATACACAGATAAAAAAGCCGAAGAAGAAATAGCACTAAAAGCAGAACAAAAAACAGATTCTATAGCTATAGAAACTCCTGCTAAAAATGCTCCTGCAAAAAATAAAAATTACGTAATCAGAATACCAAATACAGCCGATTTAAAAATTACAGCAAAAGTGAATAACCTTCAGTTTGACACCTATAAAATCAATGATTTCATAGGTACGCTGGATGTTAACAACCGTAAAGTTCAAATAACCAAAGCAGCTTTTAATATGGCTGGGACCAATGTAGAGATGACAGGAGACTATAAAGCCCAACATCGCCGATTAGCCAAGTACAATGCTCATTTTAAAGCTAATAATTTTGATATTCAGCGTGCCTATGCAGAGATTCCTATTTTTGCAGACATGGTAAGTATGGCTAAAGATGCCTACGGTTTAGTATCTGTAGATTATCAATTTGCAGGAAGTATTGACGAGAATATGGATATTGATTTTAAATCGATAGAAGGAGAAGGAATACTAACGCTGGAAGATATTAAATTTAAGAACTTTAAACTTTTAAATCATGTAGCCAAAAAAGCGGATGCAGCTGACTTAGAAAAAGCGTCATTTAATAAAATTGCAATTCACTCAACCATCAAAAATAATGTAATGACCATTACGCCAACAACAATGAAAATGGCTGGTTTTAGAGGAAAACTCGAAGGTCAGGTTACAATGGATGGTAAATTGAATATTGGATTTCGCTTAGGATTACCACCAATGGGATTAATTAATGTTCCAATGAAAATAACCGGTACCGCAGAAGATTTTGAAATTTCTACAGGGAAATTTAAAGAAGACACCACTTTTGCAGAAGAAAGCGAACTCAATAATTTAAAAGCAGAACCCCGCAGGTCAAGACGTCGCGATACATTGGATATGGCGCCAGTAAATTCAAAAAAATTAGACACGCTAAAATCGAAATAAAAAATTTTGTTCGCAGAAAGGCAATATTTTTAAGCAATACAAAAAGGGGATGAGTACTGTACTCATCCCCCTTGTTATTTATAAAATATATCCAGATAATTTTGTCTTTTCTTTACATTCCTATTTTTGGCAGGTTCATAGCTTGAAACCGGAACTCCATTTTTCGTAACCAGTACTTTATACGGCTGATTCATTTTTGTTGTCAAATGGTAAATAGTTAAGGTTTCCGCCAAATCCTCAAACCACGAAGCTGTACCGTACAGCGAAACATAAGGTGTTTTTTGAAGTGCTTTATAAACGTCTGGTGCATTCGAAATAGCTAAAGGTTTACCACTTCTAAAAAATGTAGTTTCCAATAATGAATTGATAACGTTTTCAGAAGGTTTATTATAAGTGTCCCATATATTTTGAGTGAAGGCTTTTGAACCAATCCAAACGTCTTTTTCATCCAGATGAGGTGTAAGATTTAAAACACCATCAACAACATGAGTAGCTTCGTGAAGTAAGATATAAACAATAGCATCTAAACTACCGGCGTCGATGCTAATCTGGTATTCGTTATTTGCTGATTTTACATAATAGGTGTTTTCTTTCCAGGTTGTCCAGTCAGAAATAGTTTGGTGAAGAATTTCAGCACGAAAAGTTATATTATACATTTTTACCGAATCAGAAGATTGAACAGGAGATGTAAGTGCTGTATTAGGCATATTGTCCATAAAACTAATACTGTGCAGATGCTTTTTTAGAATTTTTTGATGTAGTGGAGGAAGTACAGAAAATGCCTTGTTTAATTTTTCCTTTTCAATTGCTGTAAGTTCATGATTAGTAGGATTCATGCCTGCATCACGGAACTTTTTGAAAATGCTTTCAGGAGAAATTTGAGTTCGTTCTGTCAATGCGGTAATTTCTGAGTTAGATGTTTGTTGGGCATAACTTATTGTTATGAAGAAATAGAGCGTTATGGATACAAAATATTTGCAAATCATATTTTAAATTGTTTTCTGTTTTTTTAATTGAGATCAATATTAATTACTCTGAAGGCTGAGATATTTATTTTTAAAGCCAAATGGAGTTTCATTGGTTTTTATATAAAAAAGCCGGCTAAAGTAAGCGGGATCCTCATACCCGAGATCATAAGCAATCTCCTTAGCACTTTTAGAAGTATGAACTAAAAGCCTTTTCGCCTCGAGAATAATACGGTTTTTGATTATTTCGTTGGGTTGCGGCAGATTCATTCGCTTAAATTTATGAGTTAATGTTTTAGGTGCGATAATCAATATATCAGCATAATCTGCCACACTATGTTTTTGTTTGTAATTTGCTTCAACCAATTGGGTGAAACGCCTGAAAAATTCAAGATCATTATTCTGCTGAGCCAATATGCCATCAAGATGCTGCAGTTTCCACAACCTCGTAGACTTAATAAAGATTTGTTTGAGATAAGTACGGATCATTTCCTCTTGAGACGAATCCTTCGAAACAAATTCATCCTCCATCTGAGTAAATAAGTAAGCAATAAAAGCCGCTTCTTTTTGTGGCACAGCCGTCATAGGCATATTATGAATATTGTTAAATAATAATCCATCACAGGCTACCTCTTGATCATGAATTTGGATGCAGTAAAAATCACTATTATAAAAGATAAAAAAACCACCCTCATCACCTATTTCCTCAATACTCAGAACCTGATTGGGACTTATAAAAAAAAGAGAGTAGGATGTTGTGCTGTATACTTCAAAATCTACTTTGATCTTATAGTCCGCCGGAAGATACAGGACTTTTATATATTCTTTGTAAGCTTCAGAATTAATAACATTCAAGCTATCATTATCGACCTTTAACAGACCTATTTTTTTCAGACTTTCATCAAAAACATATTGTTTCATTACCTATTCCTGTATTAAAGCCGGTCTATATGAAGACCGGCAATGTTATTGAAAATATTAACGTTCGGGCAGTGTCTCAGATGTTCAAATTCATCAACTTCTAAGACAAATTATTTTTTTGCAAACTTTTCAAGTTCAGTATTGAACTTCTCCATTTCTTCAACAAATAAGGCATGTCCGCTTTTTTCAAATTTTACAATATAAGAGTTTTTAAGCCCTTTTTGTAATTGTTCTGCGAATACAAAATCACACAGTTTATCTTTCGTTCCATGAAATATAGCTACGGGCACATTAATTTTTGATAATTCAGGGCGAAGATCAAGATCTCGTAATGCAATTATAGATTGAGTTGTTGCATAAGGAGACGCATCTGCATTGATATTCGCTAACCATTGAGACATACCAGCTGATAATGAGTTTTCAGATGCAGCAAAAGCTTTCCCAAAATCTTCAATCAACTGTTGTCTGTTCGTTCTTGTTGTTTGTATTAAACCGGCAGCTGCTTCATCAGAAGCACCATAAGGATAATCTTTACGTTGTTTCCAGGAAGGTGCGGCTGCAGCAAAAAGTGCAAGTTTGCTTACATGTGCACCATTGTATTTAGCCATGTAATGTAGCACAACTGCACCACCCATAGAAAAACCACCCAGAACTGCATTGTTTATTTTAAGTTTATCTAAGACTACCTTTATGTCATCTGAGAAAACATCAAAATTATATTTACCGTAAGGCCTGTCAGATTTTCCAAATCCTCTTAGTGATATTCCTATCACTCTAAAACCTTTCTCAACAAAGTATTGATATTGATATTCATACATTGCATCATTTAATGGCCATCCATGTATTAAAACAATTGGTTGTCCTTCTCCAAGGTCAGTTACATGAAGTTTTACATTTGGTTCTACTTCAATAAATTCTAATCTTCCGGCAGATGCAGCAGCTCTTTTTGACTGAGCAAATAATGGTTGGCTAAAAGTAAAGATACATAAAAGGCTTAATGTTGAAATAAGTGTTTTCAT
>Ga0247817_10001124_pt1 | contig 14221 bp, 14 predicted proteins | sample UWRJL212509R1_FD_178010 | JGI IMG/M metagenome (GOLD analysis project Ga0247817, IMG submission 178010) | Plant litter microbial communities from Arlington Agricultural Research Station in Wisconsin, United States - UWRJ-L212-509R-1 | ecosystem: Environmental > Terrestrial > Plant litter >... | reverse complement strand
CGACAGGAAATTTTGATGACAACATGAAAGACATTGCGTCTTTTGATTGGATCGTTGAAGCAGTTGTTGAAAATATAGATATTAAGAAAAAGGTATACGAACAGGTTGAATCGTTTCGTACACCCGGCACACTGATCACATCAAACACATCGGGCATTCCAATGCATTTAATGTCTGAGGGTAGAAGCGAAGATTTTCAAAAACATTTCTGCGGCGTACACTTTTTCAACCCGCCACGCTACATGCGTTTGCTAGAGATCATTCCCGGACCAAAAACAAGTCCTGAGGTAATTGATTTTCTAATGCTTTATGGCGATCTGTATTTAGGGAAAACAACCATACTATGTAAAGATACTCCGGGTTTTATTGCCAACCGTATTGGTATTTATGGCATCATGGAATCGCTGCATACCATTATTGAGCTTGGTTTATCCGTAGAAGAAGTTGATAAATTAACCGGGCCGGTTATTGGTCGTCCGAAGTCAGCTACCTTCCGTACGCTTGATGTGGTAGGGATTGACACGGTAATTAAATTAACAAATGGTTTACTTGCCAGTGCACCGTACGATGAATCAAAAGACATGTTCGTTCTTCCGGAAATTTTGAAAAAAATTGACGAGAACAAATGGTACGGTGACAAATCACAACAAGGATTTTACAAGAAAACCAAAAACGATACCGGTCAAACGGAGATTCTTTCGTTGAATCTGAATTCGTTGTTGTACGGTCAGCAGCAAAAAGTAAAGTTTGCCGCACTGGAGCAAACAAAAACAATTGAAGATCTGAAACCTCGTTTTTCTATTTTAATAAAATCAACAGACAAAGCAGGACAATTTTATAGAAGAACATTCTTAGGTCTTTTCAAATACGTTTCAAATCGTATTCCTGAAATTTCCGATGAATTGTATCGTATTGATGATGCTATGCGCACGGGTTTCGGCTGGGAACTTGGTCCGTTTGAAACATGGGATGCAGTTGGCGTAGCGAAGGCTGTAAAGCTGATGGAAGAAGATGGTCGTAAACCTGCACAGTGGGTGTACGAAATGCTTGAAGCAGGCAACGCAAGTTTTTACAAATCAGAAAACGGAAAACGTTTGTATTACGACATTCCAAGCAAGTCATACAAAGTAATTCCGGGAACAGAATCATTTATTATTTTAGATACACTTCGTGGAAACAAACCGGTATTTAAAAATGCAGGCGCAACTTTACACGACATTGGAGATGGAATTGTAAATCTTGAGTTCCATACAAAAATGAATACGCTTGGTGGCGAAGTAGTAGATGCGATCAACCGTTCGATCGGTATTGCTGAAAAAGATTTCCAGGGAATTGTAATCGGGAACGATGGTGCAAACTTCTCTGCGGGCGCAAACCTTGCGTTGGTATTGATGTATGCAATCGAGCAGGAATACGATGAAATTGATTTCATGATCCGTGCTTTTCAGAATACCATGATGCGTGCACGTTATTCATCGATACCGGTTGTTGTAGCACCACACAATTTAACACTTGGCGGCGGCTGCGAAATGACGCTACATGCCGATCATGTACAAGCCTTTGCTGAAACCTATATTGGTTTGGTAGAATTTGGTGTAGGTTTAATTCCTGCCGGCGGCGGTACAAAAGAATTCACCCTACGTGTAAGTGATTCATTTGAAGATGGTGATATACAAGTAAACAATCTTAAGAATATGTACATGCACATTGCAACTGCAAAAGTTGCAACTTCTGCGGAAGAAGCAAGAAGCATGGGCATCCTTCGGAAGAGCGATGGCATTACATTAAACAGAAGCCGTTTGATCGCCGACGCAAAAGCAGCAGCGATCAGTTTGGCAGAAGCAGGCTACACACAACCGAAGCAACGTAAAGACATAAAAGTGCTTGGACAATCTGCATTAGGTATGTTCTATGCCGGAGCGAACTCAATGGTCTCAGGTAAGTATATGTCAGAGCACGATCGTAAAATTTCTGAGAAGCTAGCATACATTATGTGCGGCGGCGACTTGTCTGCACCGACATTGGTATCTGAGCAATACCTGTTAGATCTGGAGCGCGAAGCGTTTCTGTCACTTACGGGTGAGAAGAAGACACTGGAGAGGATACAGAGTATTTTGACGAGCGGCCGACCGTTGAGAAACTAGTGTTAGTTTCCAGTTGCTAGGTCCGTCACACCTCGGTCTGTGGCACACAGACCGACCACTGAATAAAAAATAATGTTCTGTGTGCCACAGACCATGGAGAGAGTACTAAATACTTAAAAATTATGAAATCGCAAGACGTATATATAGTAGCAGCTTATAGAAGTGCCGTAGGTAAAGCTCCTCGCGGACTCTTCCGTTTTTATCGCGCAGATGATTTAGGTGCAGATGTTGTTAAACATTTAGTAGCTTCTGTCCCCGCATTGGATAAGGATCGCATTGACGATGTGATTGTTGGTAATGCTACACCTGAAGCAGAACAAGGATTGAACATTGGTAGAATGATTTCCTTAATGGGCTTGGATACTGTAAAAGTTCCGGGCATGACCGTTAACCGTTATTGTTCTTCCGGTCTAGAAACCATTGCCATTGCAGATGCTAAGATCCGTGCGGGCTACGCCGATTGTATCATAGCAGGTGGTGTGGAAACAATGAGTCCGATCCCATTCGGTGGTTGGAAAACTGTTCCGAATTATGAGCTGACAAAATCACATGCCGACTACTACTGGGGTATGGGTCTTACTGCTGAAGCAGTAGCTGCTCAATACAACATTTCAAGAGAAGATCAGGATTTGTTTTCATACAACTCACATCAGAAAGCAGTAGCGGCAATAAAAAATGGTCACTTACAGGATGGTATTGTTCCGATTACAATTAAGGAAACATATCTGGACGAAAAAGAAAAAAAGAAAATAAAAGAATATCAAGTAACGGTCGATGAAGGTCCGCGTGCAGACACAAGCATTGCTGCCTTAGCTAAACTTCGTCCGGTATTTGCAAACGGCGGTTCGGTAACAGCCGGCAACTCTTCACAAACATCCGATGGTGCAGCCTTTGTATTGTTGATGTCTGAAAAGATGGTGAAAGAATTAAATCTTAAACCAATTGCTCGTTTGGTATCATACGCTGTTGCTGGAGTTGAACCGCGCATCATGGGTATTGGTCCGGTTGAAGCGATTCCGAAAGCATTGAAGTTGGCGGACATGAAACAGGACGACATCAATTTAATAGAATTGAACGAAGCCTTTGCAGCTCAATCACTAGCAGTAATTCGTACGCTTGGTTTAGATGAATCCAAGATCAACGTAAACGGTGGGGCTATTGCCTTGGGCCATCCGCTTGGTTGCACTGGTGCGAAGTTGTCTGTACAAATCTTCAACGAACTGAAACGCACCAATCAGAAATACGGCATGGTTACCATGTGCGTAGGTTCCGGACAAGGTGCAGCAGGGATCTTTGAGTTATTGTAGTTACGAGGTGCTAGTTTCTAGGTACTAGACTAGAGTAGTAGTAGCTAATCGCCGTAGGCGAATTCTAGCAACAAACATAACAACACTTAATAAATACCTGAACCCTATTACATATCATACGTAAATTAAAACTATAAACGATTTGTCTGGAAACTAGCAACTAGTAACTGGCAACTTGTTAAACAGAGCACAAACCATTAACAAACATAGCAACCATGTCCACATCCACCAACACCGACAAGCGCTTTAAAGGAGGCGAGTACATCATTCGCGAACAGGAAGCATCAAGTATTTTCATTCCGGAGCAATTCGACGAAGAACAAAAAATGATGGCCGATATGGCTAGAGATTTTTTAGCAACAGAAGTACATCCGATTCTTGATCGTATTGATGCGCAGGAGCCGGGCTTGATGGAAAAACTTCTTGAAAAAGCAGGTGAGCTTGGTTTGCTTGCTACGTCTATTCCCGAGCAGTATGAAGGATTTGGCAAAGATTTTAACACATCTCTTTTACTAACGGAGATTGTTGGTGCAGGGCACTCGTTTGCAGTTGCACTTGCAGCGCATACAGGGATTGGCACGTTACCTATTCTATATTTTGGCACAGAAGAACAAAAGAAAAAATATTTACCCAAGCTTGCCAGCGGTCAATGGAAAGCAAGTTATTGCCTGACAGAACCAGGTTCAGGTTCGGATGCATTGGCGGCTAAAACAAAAGCTGTGCTCTCTGCGGATGGTAGTCACTATATTCTGAACGGACAAAAAATGTGGATCACGAACGCAGGTTTTGCGGATACATTTATTGTGTTTGCTCAAATCGATGGCGACAAGTTCACAGGCTTTATTGTTGAAAAAGGCGAAGGAGTTTCGTTAGGAAACGAAGAGCACAAAATGGGTATCAAAGGTTCTTCTACCCGCCAGGTTTTCTTTAACGACTGCAAAGTGCCAAAAGAAAATGTGTTGGGTGAAATTGGCAAAGGCCACTTGATCGCATTCAATATTTTAAATATAGGTCGTATTAAATTGGCTGCTGCTGCATTGGGTGGTTCAACTCGTGTAAGCACGCTTTCCATTCAATACGCAAAAGAGCGTATTCAATTCAAGCAGCCGATTGCGAATTTCGGTGCTATTCAGTATAAATTAGCTGAACAGGCAATTAAAATATATACCGTTCAATCTGCTATGTACCGTGCCGGACAAGGCATTCAGGATGCAGAAGAAGAATTGGTAAAACAAGGTAAAACCTACGAAGAAGCATTGTTAGCTGCTGCACAGGAATATGCGATCGAATGTGCAATGTTAAAAGTTGCGGGTTCTGAAACATTGGATTATGTGAGTGACGAAGGTGTTCAGATCTTAGGTGGTTATGGTTTCTCTGCAGATTATCCGATGGATCGTTCATACAGAGATTCACGTATCAACCGTATATTCGAAGGTACAAACGAAATCAATCGTATGCTTACAATGGATATGTTCCTGAAAAAAGCAATGAAAGGCGAACTTGATTTGATGGGCCCTGCCATGGCGGTTCAGAAAGAATTGATGGCGATTCCTGATTTTGGTGCAGAAGACGAAGGTCTCTTTGCAGATGAAAAGAAAGCAATCAAAAACATGAAGAAAGCCTTGTTGATGATTGCTGGTGCTGCTGCTCAGAAATACATGGATAAGCTTGCGAGCGAGCAGGAGATCTTAATGAACATGGCAGACATTGCAATTGATATTTATGTTGCTGAATCTACTTTAATGCGTACAGAGAAATTAATTTCTATTAAAGGAGAAGAAGCTTCAAAAGGTCAGATTGATATGACAAAGGTAAATGTATTTGATGCGGCAGACCGCATCAACATTGCCGGCAAAAACGCGATCAACTCTATGACTGATGGCGACATGCAGCGTATGATGTTGATGGGATTAAAACGTTTCACAAAAGTAGCGCCATTAAATACAAAAGACGCAAGAAGAAGAATTGCTGCTCAATTGATCGAAGCGAATCAGTATTGTTTCTAAAGATAAATTAGTAAAACAGAAAATTTTGTGTTAATAATCCCAGCTACTTTTGGTAGCTGGGATTATGTGTATTATCTATTTGTAAGAATTATATTCAATCCATTTTTCACCTCGTTCAGTTCCATTAGAGTCGTATATTAAATTAATTTCACCATTACTTATATGTTCAAAATGTTTCAAATTTTCTTTTAAATAGACCTTAGATTGATTATAGAGTTTGATCACATCTAATGAACACGTTAGATCTTTAATTATTTGCAATAGTATTAAAGTTTCAAAATGATGCTTTTCCCCTAAACTTATGAGTTCATTAGGTTGAGAGGTAACAGTGTTTGTATTGTAGATTGTAAGCATAATTGAAGATATATTATCGACAGCATGTTCAAATCTTAAATTCTCAACTAATTTTAGAGTTTTAATTTTATATTCATCTAAATTTAAATGAATATAACCTTGCAAGTAACATACAAACTCAAGAATATCTTTCCTGGTAAAATAATTTCCATCAATAATTATTTTACCGCTCATGTATTTACCAATTTTTGATCTATTTAAAATCAAGATTGGGTATTTGGGTATACTTAAGACTTCATCTTTGATAATAGCATTGGAATTAATTACTAAATAATGATTGATGACATTGTTCGGAATAACATTTAAAAATGGAATATAAATTTTCGAAGCGATTTTATTTTCATTATTTAGCTCTCCTTCTAATGTGACATCATTTAAATGTATTTTATCATCATTGCCAAGGGTATGCCAAATATTATTAAGGTTAATATTGTCAAGCAATAATTTCCTAAGAATATTTGAAGTTGATTTAATCTCATAATCGGAGCTGTCAAAAGAAATTTCCGTTAACTTTTTAAAGTCATTATAAAATATATGAATTGATTCAACCCCTAACTTTTTCACAGAACATGATATTTAAATTAAGCTACCAATGAAAGTATTTCTATTATAATTTAATCTTGTAAAAACTGCAGCCATTCATATAATAGATTGATTCAGTTTAGTCAAATTGTAAACGGTTTTTTACAAACCTATTTTGCTTTTGTTTGAATTTTGTATTGGCTTGAAGTTGAAATTCTTTTTCTTTTTCTAATACTCTATACCAACTAATTGCTGGAATTGTATTGCTTGAATGAAGTTCTAAACGAACGATTGTTTTCTCATTTGGCAAACGATGTCTATTCAAAATTAGGCTTAATTCAGTTTCTTTTAAATTTATATCGTTTGCGAAATATTTGTTTATCTTATAGCTTAATTTAATATATTGCTTGAGAAAGAAAGCGAAAGACAATTCATCGTTATATACTTCTGATTTTGCATAATCTTCCATTAAAAAACGCAATTGAAGAACTTTTGCATATAGTTTTTGACTTTCAGTGAAGTTATCCCTATTTTTTTTTCTCGCTTCTGCAAGTTGCTCAGCCGCTTCTTTTGCTTCTTCAATCGACAATGTATTTTTAAAAACAACAGAGTCGGCTAATTCACTTAATGTATATGTATTGTTAATAGCTTTAGTTTTCATATTTCATATTTATTTACAAAATTGATAATACAATCTAGGTCTAAGTAAACTTGTTTGCCAGCATCTTTCATTCCATATTTCTCAATATAATGCTTCTTTAGCTTAGTTTTGGGCGTCAACGAAACGCAAGCATCTATTGCAAATAGCTTAATTGCTTCCCGGCAAGCATGAGCAATTAATGCACCTGCGATTCCTTCGTAAATTTTATTTTTCCCTGTGTTGTCGACTGATGATGCTAAAAGACTTATTTCTATTCTCTTTTCAGTAGGAAATTCTTTTAGTGATACTAATCCTAAAATCTCTTTATCGTCAAGCAACCTTAATTTAAATACAGTATTCGATTTTTCACCATTCCAATTAAAATGATATTTATTTTTCTTAATACCTTTATAATCGGGATCTTTCACTAACTCTATAATAACGTCTTTTTTTTCGCCCGTCTTTAAATAAGTTATGTTCATAACATAAAAATACAAATAATAGTTTACAAATTTGTAAATTATTAAATATTACCTCTAAAATGATATATGTTTTAAATTCAGTCATTTTGAACAAATCATATTGTATTAATGATATCGCAAATAATTATTTTAAAATGTCAACACTGGAATTCCGACGTCTCGAACAAAACGATTTCGAATTATTTACATCCTGGATTAAAAGCAAAGATGAATTGATGCAGTTTGCCGGACCTATTTTCCAGTTTCCTGTTACTGATGAACAGCTGCTAAGATATATTACGGACGAACGAAGAATTGCCTATAAAGTAATTGTATCAGAAACACAAGAGATTATTGGAAACGCAGAACTGAATTTTGAAAATACAAAACCCAGGCTCTCAAGAATTTTAATAGGTGACATACACAATAGAAATAAAGGCTTTGGAAAGCATATAGTCAACAAAATGCTTGAAAAATTATTTATTGAATATGATTTTCAGGAAGCCGATCTTAATGTGTTTGAATGGAACAAAGGAGGTATTAAATGCTATGAGCATGTTGGATTCATAATGAATCCGGATCTCGTTTATTCACAAACAAATGGCGATACAACATGGATTGCTTTAAACATGACTATTACGAAAGAGCGTTGGTTAGAAAACAGGTAAAGGAAACCAATAGCTGTTTATAGATAAAATATTTTTACACGATCCAATCCTTCAACACCGGAATTTTTTTAATACAATAAACGATCCCAAGTGCTGCAATAAATACTAAGATAGAATTCAACGGTACAGAAACAATTGGGTTAATCGTATCGGAATTTATATTCAGATAAACCAATAATTTAATACCAAAATCGTGTATCAAATAAATTCCAAAACAATAATTCGACAGATGAATGATATAGTTGTTTTTCAAAAATGAGGCACGAATATTTGCAGCGTTGAATTTGCAATTTTTTACAAAAAGAAAAACAGCATAGGCAATGATCATTGTAGTAGGAAGTATATTATCATAAAAAAATGATTCGGGCTTGCCTAATTTATGCGACATGACATAGGTTGCATAAAATGTAAGAGCAACAGAACAGATAGCAAGTAGATAGAAAATCACACGTATATTTTTATTCACGTCATACGTAGAGAAATAATATCCGGCAATAAAATATCCTATGTAATTATGAAACTCAGGCACCACAAAACTTATCTTATAAGGTAAAAAGTAATTCAGGAGATTGGTTAGCGAGCCAAAAATGAAAAACAGGATCAATACATAACGGATATCTTTTTCAGTTGCTTGTTTAATAAAAATACGGATCATTGGTGTAATTAAATAAAGGCCAACAATGGCATATAAGAACCACAAGTGATACCACGGCGGCCCCAGAATATTTTTAGCCAGAATATTAAATAGAATAAACAATGTTGTATGAATGTAATGAATGTTAAGCTTATCAATGTCTTTGTATAGGTTGTATGTAATGCCCCAAAAAAACAGCGCCACAATAATCCGGGGAATATATTTTGTAAATAATTTCTGATACGTGATATCAACGGAAGGGTTTAAAAAAGTCATTCCGCTGATCATGAAAAAAACAGGTACACACCATCGTACACAACTATCGTATAGAGTGAGTACATTCCACTCAAAACCATTCCAGCTTAAATACCATCTGTTGGAGCTTACATGCAATACAATCATTGCAAACGTTGCAATGATTCGTAATACATCGGCATATATGATTCTTTCCTTCGTCAATGCAAAAACGTTAATCTACTAATATAAGACTTGAATTAAAAGATAATATTACTCAAAATTCCTTCAGTATTCCTACTAATTCTCTACAACTTTCTTTTGTTCCTTTGAAGTAAATAAAAACGCAAAAGAATATGAAAACGAATCAAATAATTAAAAAATCAACTGAAGCTTTCATAGCATTAGGTATGATGTTTATTGTTTTCGCATCACAGGCACACAGCTTGTCAATTCAGGAACGCAAGAGTAACCATACAACCGAATTCCATAAAGTGCTTGAAGAAAAAGGCTATACACATATCGCTCAATTCAGTGTAAGTAAAAGTGATGTACGGCAGTCTAAATACTTTGTGAACTTTGTAAATGATGGCAAGGTATACGATGCGTATTTTACAAAAAAAGGCGAGCTGATAGAAATATATGAAATGGCTAAAATCTAAATAATTTTAACCAGGTAGACTTTTACTGATACAGTAAAAGTCTGCCTGGTTTTATAATGTTAAAATGATAAGAGCTATAATTACTAAGCCAATAATAATTCCGGCCCGGGCTGTACCTCTTCCAGTAAGTCTTCCATTGCTTTTTCGTATCCTGTTTAAGCTAATAATCCCTAAAACAATTCCTGCTACAGCACCGAGTATAAAAACAATTGAAGAAAGACTAGCAATCAATGACCAAATTGCTACCGGATCGCGACGGGGTTGAGTAAATAAAGGAGTGGTATCCAATGTTTCGTTTGTGGTGACAATTTCTTCTCTGCCGTTAGCGTAACGGATTTTTTTAACAGTTGACTTATTTACAATTATTGTCGGTCCATCAACATAGTCACACATTTTATAAGAGATGTTTGTTGGAGTGGTTTCTATGATCTTACAATAATCAATTTTGCCTGATTTGAAAAAAATTATATCACAGGGAGGTAAGATCGTATCTTCAACTTTTTGAAATGAATCTTTCTCAATAAATTCATTCGTAGATTTTAATCCAGCAATCGATGATGAATCAGGAGCATGTAAAGCAAGCGGAGCAGAATGTCCAAGATCTTCAGCAGAAAGGAATGATATATGGAAAAAAGCAATGAATACTATAGAAGCAAATATTTTGTAGTTCATGTTTGTATGATGCGGATTGATTTAATTAAAAGTAGATCGGCAATTTGTTATCCAATTTAAACATTTTAATGTATGTCCAACGCCCTAATTTGTTAAACTGATCAAGTTTAGAGTTTCGTTCATAGAACGTGTATCTGGAAGTATTTCCTTTGTATGCGTAGCTAATGGATCTGTGTGTTACAGAATAAACGCAGAAGGCAAAGGATATAATATATAGTCCAAGAGAAAATTTCATGTAATCATTTTTATAAAATTTGTTTTCAAGAAGGATAATTAATACAAAGAAAAACGTTGCAATAACCAGACAAAGAAAAACATCGTAATTATTCCACCACCAGGTTGTACCATATCCACCAATATATATTTCGAAAGGAAAAAATAAGCGTACGCCACCCCAAACAGCACCCGGGGTTGGAAGGTCTCCGAGTAAATGAGAACAATAAGAAAAAAAGAATACTGAAAAGACAAACTTTGTTTGGCTGCTTTGTATGTATGTTTTCCAGAGAATATTTTTAAATACTATTTTTCGAATTGCAATGTAGATAAATGCTAATAACGCGGCTGCAAAAAGCGAATGAAAAAAACCATGGTGTGAATACCAGAATTTTCCAAAGTAAATTTCATTGCCTGAATGTGATAAGTGAAGCCATTTACCAATTGTTCCATCAAACTTAGACCACAGGCTGAATGCATCAATATCCGGCAATGCTCCTGCAATACCTCCAAGTAAGACCCACAACAGCTTGGTTTTAATAGTCGACTTGCTGAATGTGGCGATAAATGCTGCTGTAGTGGTTCCAGACAGAGTGTGAATAAGAATATCCATTCGGGATGTTTTAATGAAGCTGTTAAATTACGTATATTTAGGTATTAAAATAGAATTACAAGAATGGAAATTAGCGGAAAAATAATTGCTTTACTTCCCGGACAAACCGGCCAGGGTAAAAACGGAACCTGGAAAAAACAAGAATACATCCTTGAGACTGCAGGTCAATATCCTAAAAAAGTTTGCTTTTCAATTTGGGGCGACAAAATAGATCAATTTGCAGTTAAACAAGGCGAGACTGTTGAGATCTCGTTCGATGTTGAAAGCAGAGAATACAACCAACGTTGGTATACAGAATTACGTGCGTTTAGAGTAACGAAACAAGGTGGTGCTGCAGGAAATGATGGTCCGCCAAACTTCCCGCCTCCAGCAGATGATTTCTTGGAAAAAGCAGATGATGGCGATTTGCCATTCTAAGCTCACAAATAAGTTTTTATAAAAGGTTCAGTAAGTATATTGCTGAACCTTTTTTATTCGTTTAATTATCTAATTAAAATTAAATTTTTAACCCCAATTGATATCTATGAAACATGTATTTGCTTCTATTCTCTTTATTTGTGCAATAACATCTGTTTTTGCTCAAGCAAACAGTGCAACTCAAAAAAAGATCTCTGTGACAGGTATTGCTGAGATGGAAATCGTACCGGACGAAATTTATTTCAGAGTCGTTTTGAAGGAGTATTTAAAAGACAAAAATAAAGTGCCTCTTGAAAAACTTGAAAAAGAGTTAAATCAAGCCATTACTGCTGCAGGCATTGCAAAGGAAGATTTTATGGTAGAACAGGTATCAGGTTTGAGCTGGAGTAAAAAGAGAAAAGATGATGCTGAATTGTATAATTCTAAAAGTTATATCATAAAAGTCTCTGCACCGTCAAAGATGGATGAAATACTCAACAAGGTAAATGCAGAATCTATCTATTCTGTAGCAATTCGCAATTATTCGCATTCAAAAATTATCGAATACAAAAAACAATTAAAGATCGAAGCAATCAAAGCGGCTAAAACCAAAGCAACCTATTTACTTGAAGCGATCGATGAAAAAATTGGCGGAGCTATTGAAATAAGAGAGCAGAACGAAGAACCTGTCGTGTGGGATTTAAATCCGGTGTACGCACAATCCAGAGTTTCAAACAATTCGTATGAGCATGAAAGCAGTTATGACAATTCTGATATAGGTTTTCAAAAGATCAAATTGCAGTTTCAAATTAGTGCAACGTTTGCAATTCAATAAATAGACCCTCACTATATGAAAAACCTCACTGTAATAGCTTGCCTTCTTTTTGTTCAAACGTTAATTGTTTCATGTGGAAAAACAGAAGAATCTACAACTACAGAGACACCTTCAAAAGAGACAAAAAAGGATATTATAGTAAATCAAAAAGAAATTCCGGACAATCAATCAACGGATCAAGTAGCAGAAGTATTTGGAGATTTAGATAAGGATGGAATAGATGAAAAAATTGTTGTAACGAACACTTCTGAGCGGACAGATTTTGGAATCGAAAGAAAAATTTCAATTTTTAAATTGAAAGATAAAGATTGGCAATTATGGCACGAAAGTGAGGGTGCCGTTCTTCCCAGTGAGCATGGTGGAATGATGGGAGAACCATTTGAAGAAATATCAATTGCTAATGGATGTATTATTATAAATCATTTCGGGGGAAGCAGGACTAAATGGTCATATGCCCATAGATATCGATATCAAAAGGATGATTGGTATTTAATTGGGGCTACTATTAGTTTTGGAGAGCCGGCTTGTGAGTGGAATACATTCGACTACAATTTATCTACAGGAAAGTTAGAAGTTAAAAAAAATAAATATGCTTGTGATGATGAGGAATTAGAAGAGGCAGTAGAGGATTCCACATTTCAATATTCAACAACTATTAAACTTGACAGCTTACCTCACATGGATGATTTTTATCCAGGAGACAATAAAGTTCAAGTTCCAAATCAAAAAGATATATTTTATTATTGATACAAACCCGTTGGTTTTGCCACCGGGTTTGTATTATTTAAAACACGTTGCTAAAAAATTTTCCAGCACTAGCAACGTTTTTTCCTTTTGTTCATACATACCCATATGTCCACATTCGTCAATTTCAGCCAATACAATCGTTGAAGATAATTGTGCCTGTTCTTTCAATTTATCAATGGTTATGGTTGCATCATTTCTGCCGCCAATAAGCAATACAGGAATCGTTGATGATGCCAATACATGCGTACGGTCCGGACGGTCGCGCATGGCTTTTGTTGTTGCTATAATTCCTTTTTCAGAAGATTGCTTTGCAATGCTTTTCAATTCAGCAATCTCATTCTTTAATGTTTGTCTGTTCTTTAATAAGAACAAAGGTTCAATGAACGATTGCGTAAACATGTCGGCACCATATTTCTGAATAAAAGCAATGGTTTTATCACGGTTTATTTTTCGTTCTTCAGAATCTGCATAAGCAGTTGAGTGAAATAAACACAATCCTTTTAAGTAAGAGGAATATTTTTCAGCATAAGCCAAGCCTACATAACCGCCCAATGAATGTCCTACAAAAATAAAATCCGATATGCCTAAAAGCTTTATAAGTGCATGCACTTCATCTGCAAACCATTCCATGCTTACTTCTTCTTGCACCAATGGTGTTTCTCCAAAGCCAGGCAGATCAATGCAAACAACACGATGTGATGAAATAAGTGCTGAAGCAAATGCATTCCAGATAGCTTTGCTTTCACAAAAGCCATGTACGAAAACGACTACTGGTCCGGAGCCTTTATCTGTATAAACAATCGGTTTACTCATAAGGGCTTGAAAATACGAAGGAGAATTGGAAGTGAAAAATAAAAAAGTCCTATCATAAACCTATGAGGTTTTATAACTATCACCTCTGTATATCCGAATCATCTATTGTCTAATTTAGAAAACCTCATAGGTTTCGTTACTAGGTGTGGTTATTTTAAAACGACACTTGAAAGATTGCGTACAGTCTTGGCAATACTTACCGGATCAAAGCCACATTCGGTGTGTAATTCAATTTGCTCGCCGTGTTCAACAATCCGATCAGGAATTCCTAAACGCACTACTTGAGCAGAATAGTTATTG
>Ga0247817_10001123_pt1 | contig 14223 bp, 11 predicted proteins | sample UWRJL212509R1_FD_178010 | JGI IMG/M metagenome (GOLD analysis project Ga0247817, IMG submission 178010) | Plant litter microbial communities from Arlington Agricultural Research Station in Wisconsin, United States - UWRJ-L212-509R-1 | ecosystem: Environmental > Terrestrial > Plant litter >... | reverse complement strand
TGGGAGTGCCTTTAAGACTATCATCTGTAAGATCTAGTCCTAAAATAAGCATAATTTCTTTGAAATGTTTTTGAATCAATTCAATTTTTAAAGCGTCATCTTTTTCAAAAGCATCTGCTCTAAGCGGTGTTTCTGCTGATGTAGAAACGTGATCTTCACCTAACTCGTCCATTCCTTCTGGTTTATGCGGGGTATTCAACGAAATTTCTTTCTGTTTCATATAAGATTACTTTTAGATCTAATGTTGAATCGATCAACGATCTTAAGATTGTGTAAATATGGCGGGCAATATTTTCTGCCGTTGGATTTACTGTTTTAAACTCCTCACAATCTAAATTTAAATTTTTATGATCATAACGGAGCAGGATATGGTTTTTAATTAGGTCACTCAATACTTTTGTATCGAAAACATAGCCGGTTTCAGGATTTATTTCTCCTGTTAATTTTACGATCAATTCATAGTTGTGTCCATGAAAATTGGGATTATTGCATTTCCCAAATACGGTACTGTTCTTTTCATCACTCCAACCTGGATTAAATAATCGATGAGCAGCATTGAAATGCTCTTTTCTATATATAGCGGTCTTCAATATTTTTCTATTAAAAGTATCTAATGAATTAACAAAACTACAATTTCGAAACATTGATTCCTTTAGTTTTGCAGAATTTATAATTGTTAATGCTGGTTTTTAAAATTTATGGAGTTGAAAATTACTGCTTTTCGAAATAATATTTTATAAATGGAACTTATTTATTTCTATATTTTGTTATAAGGTAGTAATATATTAATTTTACAGAATTAAATTTTGTTTGAAATGGTTAAAGAGGAAATACATCTAAAACTCAAGGAATACCAGGAAAAAGGTTTGAAATTATTCACTTCTTCTTCTTTTCAAACGCATAGCATTGTGTTATTACACATAATTAGTGAGTTTGATAATTCCATTCCTGTATATTTTATAAATACCGGGTATCATTTTCCGGAAACGATTACTTATCGAGATCAAATCGCTGATTTGTTTAAATTGAATATTAAAACGGTCTCATCTTCTACACCTAGAAATATGCAGAAAGATGCTGAAGGGAGATTGCTTTTTACATCTGATCCTGATTACTGTTGTTATTTAAACAAGGTGCAGCCTTTGGATTCTATACTTCCTGAATACGATATCTGGATCAATGGTGTACGTGCGGATCAGAGTGCTGTAAGAAAAAGCTTTAATGTAGAACAGGCTGCACCGCACAATACGACTCGTTTTCATCCAATGTTGGATTGGGATGTCCGTATGATTGAAAAATATATTAAGGAATTTCAAATACCGCGTCACCCGCTTGAAGCTAAAGGTTATTTAAGCATCGGTTGTGAGCCTTGTACACGTAAATTTGATTTAGAGACCTATAACAGACAAGGTCGTTGGTTTGGTTTAAATAAAACTGAATGTGGTTTAAATACCGATTTGGTAAGCAAATAAATAATTTAGTAGGGGTAGTATATGAATGTATTAGTTACAGGTGGAGCAGGATATGTTGGTACTGAATTGGTATTGAAACTGGCAAAAAATCCTGGTATCACAAAAATTGTAGTATTCGATAATTTGTCGCGAGAGAATTATAATTTATTTATTAATTCATCACAACATGTATCTCAGGATAAGATCAAATTTGAATTTGGTGATTTATTGGATTCCAGAAAAATCCGTAAATTATTGAAAGATATTGATGTCGTTTATCATTTGGCAGCACGTGTATCTACACCATTTGCGAATGCTGATAGTCATTTATTTGAGCAGGTGAATCACTGGGGAACTGCAGAGCTTGTATATGCAGTTGAAGAAATGAATACTGTTAAGAAATTCATTTATGTAAGCAGTTGTTCTGTATATGGTTCTGGGAAAGAGTTGATCGATGAAAGCTCAATCGTAAATCCTAAAACAATTTATGGCGTTTCTAAAATGCGGGGTGAAGAGCATGTATCTCGTTTAGGTACTAAAATGAATGCGATCATCATTCGTTTAGGAAATGTTTATGGTTATTCTTCATCTATGAGATTTGATGCTGTGATCAATAAATTCATGTTTGAATCGCATTATAAAAATAGAATTTCAATTCATGGAAATGGCCGCCAAAGCAGATCATTCATTCACGTTGATAAAGCGGTAGACTCACTTGAAGCGATTATCTCAAAAGATATCCCATCAGATGTATATAACCTTACTGAACGTAATCTTGAAATTTACGATCTGATTGATGAAGTAAAAGATCTATATCCTTCGTTGGAATTTATATTTATCAATCAGCACTTAGAATTAAGAGAGCAAAAGATAAATCCTGAAACGAAATTACTTAAATACATTTCATTGCAGCAAACAGAATTGAAAGCTGAATTAGCAGCATTCAGAGAACGTTTTACATTTCAGACGTCTGGTGTAATAGCCTAAATAACAAAGCCCTCCTGGGCTTTTTTTTATGAGATCTATTTATGATATACATCTTGATACAATAACTGCAGGGAAGTCCTATTGGAATTCTTCAATACCGCTTGAAGAAGAACTTATGTATTTTTTACTTATAGACCGGTTTCATGATGGGGCAGACCGAAAATCAATAACTTCTACAACGGGTTTTGGAGATGCGGATGCTCTTAAAGCCAGATGCGGAGGAAACATTCGAGGTGTCATAAAAAACCTTTCCTATATTCATGAAATGGGATTTACATCTATTTGGATCAATCCTTTTCTGCAAAACAATCCTGAAAGTTATCATGGATACGCCATAGAAAATTTTTTAGAAGTAGATTCTCAGTTTGGAACAAAAGATGATATTGTAGAGTTGGTCGCAAAGGCTCATGAATTAAACATGCGTGTTTTTTTTGATGTTGTTTTAAATCATACAGGAGATAATTGGTCTTATATTAAAAATAACCCTGTTTATAAAAATGGTAATCAGTATGCAACAAAAGCATGGAGGTATGATAATTTGCCGATACCGAGTGAACTGCGGGATTTTAATCGATATAGCAGAAAGGGTCGGGTTGTAAAATGGGAAGAAACTCCGGAAACATGGGATGGTGATATTTTTGAACTCAAGGATCTGATTGAAGATGATACTGATGCCGGTTTGAAAAATTTAGACTTGATGGTTGCTATTTATTCCTATTGGTTTGCATTAACAGATTGTGATGGCTTTAGGATTGATACTGCTAAACATATCCATCATAATTGGCTTGACGAATTTATCCGTCAGGTAAAGGCACTGGCTCATTCAGTAGGGAAAAAGAACTTCTTTGTTTTCGCAGAAATTGTTGGTAAACGCGCATTAATTGAGCAATACAAATGTATAGATGGGTATCTTGATTTTGAATTTTATTTTAATGGTGTACAAACATTGTCAGGGGGGCAAAACCACAATAAAACACTGATTGCGGATGACGCAGAAACAGCGGTTTTACCTATTCGGTTTTTAGATAATCACGACCAGATCGGACAGATGCCCAAACATAGAATTGCATATAAGATGTCTGAGTACGCATCTGTGAATATCTTACGGGCATTGTTGTTAATGCCCGGAATTCCATGTGTGTATTATGGCACAGAACAAGGTTTGAAGGGTAGAGGTAGGAATGATGGGGCTATCCGTGAATGCCTGTTTGACTCCAAAGGACAGGATGATTTGCTTTCGAGGCATTCATCCTATTGGAAAACCATTCAGCAATTTTCGGGATTTAGAAAAGATTGGCAAATGTTTAGAGGAAATGTGTCCATTTGTTCAATAGAAGAAACGAAAAAAATACATTCTATTGCATTGCAAATTAGTAGTTTAGGTTCTGAACGATATTTGATTTATAATTTGACAGCCTACAAAGAGGCTGTTTCGATTAAACTAAGTCCCGTAATAACTCGTACTAAAAAAATAGTTGTATATTTATATAATGAAAAGCCTGAGGTTCAAGTAAGAATTGAAGAAAAAGGAATTTCTATTTCAATGGTTCCATATGGCTTTGTTTTATTCGAATTGATTGATCCTTGAAATTAATTAATAGAAATACTTAAAAACTCCTCGATAATAAATAGCATTAGATGAAAGAATTAACGCTTCAGATTAGTAAAAATCAAAGACTAATCCTGATTTTTGTAATGGCCGTGCTCTTCTTTATGTGGGGCTTATTAACAAACTTGAATTTATTTTTATACCAACATTTTAAAGTTGTATTTGGTTTATCTTATTCCGTTTCTACATTAATTAATTTAACATTCTTTTGTACTTACCTGATCGTTTCTCTTCAGGCCGGGAGCATGATAAAGCGTGTCGGTTATAAGAAGGGAATTCTTATTGGATGGCTTTTGGCATGTGCCGGCTGTTTTCTCTTTTTATTATCTGTAAAGTACAGGTTGTATTATCTGTTTTTGGTTGCCTTATTTTGTATGGCATCCGGAATAACGATCTTACAGGTAGGAGCTAATTTATATGTTGTATTATTGGGTGGCGTAGAGAAGGCAGCGAGCAGGTTGGTATTTGTGCAGGCATTTAATTCATTAGGTGCTGTAATCGGGCCTATTATTTCAATGGAAATTTTGAGCCGACATATTGATTTGCCTTATGAATATCTTCAATCGTTACCGTTTTTAGATAAAATTACACTTGAATCTATTTATATTAATTATCTGTATTTGATCTTTGGGATCGCAATGGTATTGTTTGCGATTTTTTTAATGTTGATTTATTTACCTGAAATTGATACGCATTTGCTTGAGCCTTTAAATAAGGTTACTTCAAAACGTAAAAGACACGTAATGCACTTTTCTCAATTGCGCCTAGGTGCATTTGCTATATTTGCTTATGTGGGAGCTGAGGTTGCGTTGGCAAATTATTTAGAAGATTTTTCACCGGAGCTAGCAAGTAAATACTGGCAATTAGCAATGATCGGTAGATTTATTGGCGCCTTTGTATTGCTTTATGTACCGGCTAATAAAGCATTGGGAACTGTTGCAGGTATTTCATCAGCATTGATCATGATTGTTGTACTTATTCCGCAAGAATACATGGAAATGAATTTTTATATCATCATGTCAATTGGTTTGTTTAACTCAATCATCTTTCCAAGTATTTTCACATTGGGTGTAAATGGTTTAGGTAAGTTTTCATTAGATGGATCAGCTGTATTGATTATGTTTATTGTGGGTGGTGCGGTGATTCCTTTTAATGTTCGGAATTTTGCAGATGTGAATTACGATTACGCATTATTGATCGTTGTTATATGTTATTTATATATTTCTGTTTATGGATTTAAACTTTCTCAATATTTAAAAAGAAATGATTTAAAAGATGATGAGATATTAGCTTAATACTCTTTCAAGAAATGCATAACTCTAAAAGCCAAAGCGGCATCAAGAAAGTCCTTGATGCCGCTTTGGCTTTACCATAAAATGGAATTGTACTTTTTTGATTCTATATATTCTTGTAGTGATACACGTTAAATATTCTAAATAAGAACGCGTCACTAAGGTGTTAAAATTGATTTTTCAGTATTACAGTTTTATAAATCTGCGAATGAATGTTTCTTCTTTTATTTTTATTAGAACAATATAAACCCCAGCGCTCAGCTCTGAACCAATGGTTGATATATCATCTGATTTGCAGGTTGTAATATCTTGAATAATACCGTTCATATCAATGATTGATATTTCTACATCGCTTACTGATGTCGTACTCGTTTTTATAAAGCTAAAGTTATTCGTTGGGTTTGGATACAATGAAATATTAATAGCATCCGGAGTCTCAATGCCTGTAGCTGTAGTGATTGTAACAGCTTTGCTCACTGTAGCTCCTGATCCAAATGTATTTGATTCAACAACAGATACCTGGCCACCTGTGTTTCCAAAGGATACAATAATCGTATTCGTGCCTTGTCCGCTAATAATAGTTGCCCCAGGAGGAATTGTCCAGATGTAAGTTGAGCCACTTGTATTGTTAACTGAGTAAGTAACATTCTGTTGATTTGGAAGTACGCTTGTTGGGCCTGTAATGGAAGACGTTACTGGTAATAAGCACGGACTTGTACCAATCGGTATGATTTCTACGGTTGCAGCGCTGGAAGCACCATTTCCACAGACATTATTTGGAACAACCTGGATCGTGCCTCCCGAAGAACTAAATGCAATTGTTATAGAATTTGAATTATCTCCTGAAGTAATACTTGCAGTTGCGGGTATTGTCCATATATAGTTGGTGGCAGTAGCAATTGCCGGAATTGAATATGTAACATTTGAACTGTTCGCACAATTCGTTGCAGGGCCAGTTATCGATGCCGCCGCAGTAGGTATTGTGTTTAGTGTTATTGTTTTTATGCTTGCAGTTCCGTTTCCACACGTATTCACAGGTGTTACCTGAACATTACCACTTGCAGCAGCGAAAGAAACCATGATCGCATTGGTATTTGTACCAGCAGTAATTGTTGCTCCTGCTGGCAAGGTCCAGTTGTAATTTGTTGCAATAGCAATTGGCGGGATCGAGTAAGTGATACCCGTGGCATTTGCACACGGAGTCGTATTTCCTGTAATCGTTCCCGCAGCAGTTGGTACCGTATTTAATGTTATTGTTTTATTACTTGCAGTTGCGTTTCCACACGTATTTACAGGTGTTACCTGAATATCACCACTTGCAGCAGCGAAAGAAACCGTAATCGCATTGGTATTTGTTCCAGCAGTAATTGTTGCTCCTGTTGGTAAGGTCCAGTTGTAATTTGTTGCTGTAGCTATTGCCGGGATTGAGTAGGTGATACCGGTTGCATTTGAACACGGTGTAGCATTTCCTGTAATAGTTCCGGCAGCAGTTGGTACTGTATTTAATGTTATTGTTTTACTACTTGCGTTTCCGTTTCCACATGTATTCACAGGTATTACCTGGACATTACCACTTGCAGCAGCAAAAGAAACCGTGATCGCATTTGTATTTGTACCAGCAGTAATTGTTGCTCCTGCCGGCAAGGTCCAGTTGTAACTTGTTGCAGTAGCAATTGCCGGGATCGAGTAAGTAATACCGGTTGCATTTGCACACGGAGATGCATTTCCAGTAATAGTTCCGGCAGGAGTTGGTGCCGTATTTAATGTTATTGTTTTACTGTTTACGGTCCCGTTTCCACACGCATTCACAGGTGTTACCTGAACATTACCACTTGCAGCAGCGAAAGAAACCGTAATCGCATTTGTATTTGTACCTGTGGAGATTGTTGCTCCTGCTGGCAAGGTCCAGTTGTAATTTGTTGCAGTAGCAATTGCCGGGATCGAGTAAGTGACACCGGTTGCATTTGCACACGGAGTTGCATTTCCAGTAATCGTTCCGGCATCAGTTGGTACTGTATTTAATGTTATTGTTTTACTGTTTGCTGTTCCGTTTCCACACGTATTCAGAGGTGTTACCTGAATATTACCGCCTGTAGTCGCAAAAGAAACTGTAATGGCATTTGTATTTGTTCCTGTGGAGATTGTTGCTCCTGCCGGCAAGGTCCAGTTGTAACTTGTTGCAGCAGCAATTGCCGGGATCGAGTAAGTGATACCTGTTGCATTTGCACACGGAGTTGCATTTCCTGTAATTGTTCCGGCAGCAGTTGGAATTGTATTTAGCGTAATTGATGTTGAGCTGGCAGTTCCTTTTCCACAGATATTCACAGGTGTTACCTGAACATTACCGCCAGTAGTCGCAAAAGAAACTGTAATGGCATTTGTATTTGTTCCTGTGGAGATTGTTGCACCTGTTGGCAAGGTCCAGTTGTAACTTGTTGCAGTAGCTATTGCCGGAATCGAGAAGGTAATACCGGTTGCATTCGCACACGGAATTACATTTCCTGTGATCGTTCCGGCTGCTGCTGGGACAGTATTTAATGTAATTGGTGTTAAACTGGCTGTTCCATTGCCACATGTATTTGAAGGTGTCGCTTGAATCGTACCGCTAGCTGTTCCAAAAGAAACTGTAATTGCATTTGAATTATCTCCAGCAGTAATAGTAGCACCTGTAGGGATGGTCCAAACATAACCTGTAGCTGTTGCAATTGTAGGGACCGAGTAGGTGATGCCTGTTGCGTTTGCACACGGAGTAGCATTTCCGGCGATTGTTCCGGCAGCTGCAGGAACAGTATTTACTATAACAGTAGATGTTTTAGTAGAATTTCCAGCAGGTCCGCTTACAGTTAATGTTATTGTTTTTGTTCCTGCAGTTGACCAGGAAACAGAATGAGGGCCTGCAGTCGTTGCTGTTGCTATTGAAGCCCCTGAACCAAAATTCCATGCATATGATGTTACATTTCCTACAGATGTATTTGTAATGGCTGTAGCAATGCCGGAACATACCGTTGCTGCTGACGTTGTAAAGTTTGCTATCGGTGGTGTTGGTGGGACTGTATTTGCAACATCGATCGAAGATACAGCCAATAAGAACCATGCGTCATGCGGAAGCCATTGCTCGATCCATCTCCAGTTTTGCCAGCTATCTGCAGCATAGGGCATCCAGTCAATATTGGTTTCATCAAGATCTTTCGATGTAATACCGTTACAGATACCACCAACTACATTCGGTATTGCAGATCCAACAGGATAATTTGGGTAGGTTGTTGTGCCTGCACCTGTCATCATACAAAGATCAAAAGGATTTTTTCCTAATACCCAGTCAAGTTGTGCAATGCCATACGTACTTAGAGAATCTGTACCTAATGTAAATTGTGCATTGAGTTTTCTTCCGGCAAGTATTAATGCAGTAGACATCGAAGCTAATCGTGCATTTTCACCTTGCCACCAATAATCTGTTTCGTTGCTATGTGGAAGGAAGAAAGCTTTTCGGGCAGTGCCTAATGTACCGCCTGTAGAAGGTTTGCCATATTCACGTAAATAATTAAAAGGGTTATTAACTTCTTTGGAAATGCCTACATACCATGTGATATTTTTATTGATGACTTGTGTTATTGTTGCATTTTTACTCGCATCAATATCCATATATTCCATCAATGCAACCAGGGGCAACCCTTCGTCGGCTGCATGATAGAAAGGTCTATTGCCTGCCACGTCTGATCTGAACCAGCCTTGAGGATCCAATTGATTGATAAGCTTGTCTGCATATGCAGAAGCATCTGTTAGATAAACAGCATTGCTTGTGGCTTTATATAATTCAATGCTTGCTAATAATCCACAATAAAAATCAATGATGTTTTCAGTATGATCATTACAATACTCCAGGTTTTTAGTAGCGTAACCATTTCCAGAGGCCTTTAAATTATTGTATAAACGGATAGCTCCATTTAAATATTGAGTTTTAGTACTGTCTCCATTAACATTCATTCTGTATGCTCTTGCTAATGCTGCAATAGCCATTCCGGCACCTTCTCTCATTCCAGCCTGATAGTTTGCTGTTCTTGCCCCATCATTGCCTGCCCCCGGCTGTCCCCATTCACATATCTCGCGTGACCCTGGATTGTTTCCCCAATTATCAAAAATGGCTAAGTATAAATAATTTTGCTGTTTATCAATATTTCTTAAAAGGTAATCTGCACCCCATTTAGATTCATTTAATAAATCCGTTGATTTGGCGGCGAAAGAAGATTGTGAAATTTCATATGATTTCAATAACGACCATACAACAAAAGGGATTTGCTGAGGGTTGAAGTAGTTTGCATAAGAAAGGTGAGACATATGTTTACCTGGGTCTCCTGTTGCATCTATCCATCCTCCATAAACATTTACTTGATCATTTCGTGCGCCATTAAATGAAAGCGTTTTATCAGCATTATTTGTTGATCGCATTCCTTTGAAGAAATCAACTACAGAGAAGGCTGTTTTTGTAAAAAGTATATTTTGTCCAATTTCAAATGGATGGGAAACTTTTGTACCAATGCGTACTTTATAAATACCAGACGTTTGAAAATTACTAAAATTTAATTCCCAGAAATATCTGTTTGTCCAGCCTGTTACGGCTCCTTTAGATACAATATTACCAGTATAAACTACTGTGTTTGTAGAGGAAAGAATATCAAATGTTGTTGCTGTGAGGCTATTGGTACTGTGTGTGTAAATAGCTGCTTTGGGACCGTTTAATTCGTACCCCACCTGGTTCAATACAATATTGCCGGGAGTTGCCGGAGGTTGAACAATTGGGTCGCCAACGGTAATATCATCTAGAGTAATTGCAGTGCTGTAAGATGTTCCTCCTGGATTAATAAAAAATACTACTTTAGTAATTTTTGTTTTGTCAACAGCTCCGCCACCAGATGCAGTAAATTTATTTGTAAAATCAAAAGTAACAAGAGTAAGAGAGCTATTAATAGCTATTGACTTAGAGACAGGAGATGCATTAGTAGATTTTCCTGTATTATCAACCAGGTCCACTCGTAATGTAAGTGCAGAGCTGTTTTTAATTTTAATTGATACCGTTGGATTTGCTGAAACGTCAATAGCTGTAAAACTATATTCAAAATTTTCCCAGCCCGGTCCAACAGCCGATGGTGTTACTACTAATTGATTGCTGCTTTCATTGAATGAAAATTTGCCTGTTGGAACACTTTTCCAATCTGGATCTAATGTATTATCATTAAAGTTTTCGAGCATGCCTGTTTGAGCAAATGCACTTGTGATACTCACTAATAAGAAGAGAAGAGTCTGTAGGAGAGATTTCATTAATCGGGGAGAATTATTGAGAGTATAAATATAATACAAAAAAATTGCATTATTTAGTGTTGTTCAAAAAAATGAAAAAAATCATAAAAAAAGGTCTCTCACATAGTGAAAGACCTTTTTGGAAGGTATATTATGCTATTATTTAGAAAGTTTTACTGCTACTGCATTTGGTCCTTTAGGGCCCATTTCAACTTCAAATGTTACTTTATTGTTTTCTTTAATTGAATCAATAAGACCATTGATGTGAACAAATATACTTTCTTGTGTATCAGAATCTTTAATAAATCCATATCCTTTAGAATCATTAAAAAACGTTACAATTCCTTTTCTAACAACATCTACAGGAGCCAAATCAGCATGTTTGGGAATGGCAATCTGGATATCTTCTTCTTTAATCACAATTTTTTTCATTGGATCGGGAGGTGTTGAAGTAATGTTACCATATTCGTCAACATAGGCTAACATGTCTTCAAAACTACTTCCTTCTTTCGCATTCGCTTTGCGATCTTCTTTCTTCTGCTCTTTATCTTGCTTCTTTTTCGCGCGTTTTTTTTCTGCTTCTTTTTTATTCCAAGTTTCTTGTGATTTACTCATAGTGTAATGAACTGTTTTTTCTTGTGGTCAAATGTTGTGTCTAATTGCGGGTATAATTTGAATTGGAAGAAAGAACGCCACCACTTCTGATTATATCATTAATTTAATGCAATGTACGACAAATTAGCTGAATTTTTAAATGAATTCCCTGTTTGTTAGGCACTAGAGTATCAATTAAAAGGTAAAATGGTACTCTGTGGAAGGTAAGAATCCTCAAATTTAACTTAGTTGCAGGCAAATAATATAATCAGACTCTTCTCCTATATATAAATCAACTACTTTGAAACCAACCTTTTCTGCAGTATCTGATAAAATATCTGATGAAACATACAGCCAGGGAAACCAATTTCCTTGTTCCTTTTTATATGTCATTCGATATTTCATTTCTCCATAATAATTGCTGTTCAGATCAATATTAACGGAACCATCTTCTTCTTCAAATAAATATAGAATATCTGCAGACTCGCCAATAATAATACCACCGGCGTTTAGCAGTGATTTGCACTTCAATAAAAAGTTTTCGAGATTACTTAGGTCTCCTGCAATCCCAAACCCATTCATGAGTAAAAGGATGGTATCAAATTTTTCAGTATCAGTATAGGTGAAAAAATCTTGATTGATCACTTCTTTTACACCTTGTTGTGTCATTGCTTTACAACACTTTTCGGAAAAGTCGAGTGCCACAACATTTTTGTTCTCATGTTGCAATGCAAGGCTGTGCGCGCCGGATCCTGCGCCTACGTCTAAAACTCTACCTTTGGTAAGCGACAAAGCAAACGTTTCTTTTTCCGGCATTTTATCTAATGTGCGGAATAAATAATGAACGGGGATTTCTTCCGTGTCTGTTAAATTAGATTCAACTTCAATAGAAGAATCATTTTGCGTTAAAAGGAAATCTTGAACAGCTGAACCTAGAGGATCTATAGCGGGTTGCATGATATTGGAATGTATAGAATAATAGAGTGAATTGTTTGCATAGCATTAAAAAGCTACAGCTAATGATGTTGTAAAGAAGTAGTTTTCATTACTTGCTTTATTGTGCAATATAAAGATTTGGTCTTTACTTTGTAGTGTTCTTGCTTCAATTCTCCATAAAACATGTTTATGGATAGTGATGTCTGTGTTAAGTGAATACCCAGCTGTTTGAAATCCATTTGGCGTTGGTGTATTAATAATTACATTGTTTCTGTCATTGTAGTATTCACATCTCCCTGCAATAGATAGTTTATCTGAAAGTTTATATCTGATTTGCAGATAAGGGGTATACCAAATATTATAATCAGAACTGCTCTTATATTTTTGTTCGAATCCAATATCAAAACCTGCAATCAATCCAAGTCTTTTTGTACATTCAAATTTTCCATATAAATCATGAAAATAGCGCATTTGTTTTGTTGAGTCGGGTTTGTCGCTACCAATAAATGAACTGCTATTAAGTGTGATTTTGGTTGTTGGTATAAAGGTCAATTGAAAATTTTATAAGAATGTATTTGCTTTAAATTTTCCGGAAATGATAAAATTATTTCTTCAGGCAATAGAGAGGGTTCAGAAAGCCCCAAAAGTTTACCTTCAAGTTCAGTGAGTTTATCTATCATTTTAACCTTTAATAAAATTTTTCTAACGTTGATTTTTGCATAAGATTTTTCAGCCTACTAATACAATTTGGATCATAAAGGTAATGTAAAGGGATACAAAAAGCATTCCTTCCCAGGTAGATATTTTTTTGTCTTGAGTTAGTAAATAAAAAAATAATCCACTTATGTAGGATTAATTTATAAAATGGATTGTAAAGGTTGTTCCTTTGTCTACTTCACTTTCAATGTCAATGGCTCCGCCAAGGTTGTTTATATGTGTATATACAAGGTATAAACCTATACCTGTACTGTCTGAATAATTATGAAATTTTTGATGTAGTCCGAATAATTTATTTTTGACTTTGTCCAATTCAAATCCTTGTCCGTTGTCAGTAAAAAGTAATTTTTTTTCACCATTTGCAAGTTCTGTGCGAATAGATATCATTGGGTTTACGCCTGCTTTTGCATATTTTATTGAATTTGTAATTAGGTTAAGAAAGATGCTGTCAAGGTATGAATGATTGAATAGTACATTTTCAAAAGCTGAAAAATCTGTTTGAATGGTGGTTTGAGAAGTTAGTATTAATGTTTGAATGGATTTTGCTACGCGTTCATAGGAATTGTGCAAGTTTACTTCTTCGAGAGCGTAATTCTGGTTTTGTTCATTAGTAAGTTTACTAATGTATAGCTCAACAGTTGATTTTAAATTGGTACTTGTTGATTTAATAAGATTGATCATTTGAAGTGTTTCATCATCATTGATTTTTGATGTATCTATGAAATCAATAATTGAAAGTAAATTATTGATAGGTGATCGTAAATCATGCGAAATGGTATAGGATAAATGTTTAAAATTGTCATTCATTTTTGTTAAACTCGACAATAATCCATTACGATCTTCTTCTTTGCATTTTAGATGCGTAACATTTTTAGCTATCGCATATACCAATTTCTCAGATTCATATGGAATAGAAGTCCATGACAACCAAACTGTACCTCCATTTTTAGTGATATACCTATTTTCGAAATAGAGTAAAGGCGCATTTTTATGAATGTTATCTCTATGCCTGGAAGTAATAGCGACATCCTCCTGATGAATAAACGCATTGATCGGTTTTGAATATAATTCTTCTTCTGTGTACCCTAATGTTTTTACAACCGCAGGATTTACTTTTTTGAAAAAGCCATCATAACCTGCAATACAGTGTAAATCCATTGATAACTCAAAAAACAGGTCCGTGTTATAGAAGTCATTTGTTGAATGATGATGAGTGTTGTTGTTTTTCATATAGATTCGAAAAAATAAGCAATGTGTAATCTGTAAAAAAATAAATTTCTAAAAGAAAGTATTTTACAACGACTATTTTTTGTGACTCTGTATGTGATTATTTAATAGATTT
>Ga0247817_10001120_pt1 | contig 14231 bp, 12 predicted proteins | sample UWRJL212509R1_FD_178010 | JGI IMG/M metagenome (GOLD analysis project Ga0247817, IMG submission 178010) | Plant litter microbial communities from Arlington Agricultural Research Station in Wisconsin, United States - UWRJ-L212-509R-1 | ecosystem: Environmental > Terrestrial > Plant litter >... | reverse complement strand
CAAACGATCCAGGTGCGTATCACCAAGAACGCATGTTTGGAAATGATACGGCGGCTATGAACGCGGCGCTTGCTTATAATGACCTGGAGAGTTCTTTATCTAAGCTGGACTATCGGGCTGTTTTACCCAAACCTGTCGACCTTGAGTCGTTTGATGCACGTGGAACGGTGATTGAAAGTCACTACCTTGTGAATGGTTGCTTTATGCCCGATGGATATATTATTTCTCGTGCTAGTCAGCTAAAGATGCCCATTACTTTAGTGCAAGGAAGGTATGATATGGTGTGCCCACCCATTACGGCGTATGAGCTAGATAAAGCACTGCCAAATAGTCAGCTATATTGGACCCTTGCGGGACACTCGGGAAGTGATCGAGCAAACTTCGATATGGTCAAAGCCTTGCTGGCAGATATGCTGTAATTGCTGTATTTGCTTAATAAGTACGACGCTGGTATTATTACCATAGACACAATGCACCTCAAGTAAGATCACGATCTCCGCAGGACATATCAGTCAACCCTTTCAAAGTTTCAGGTTGGAATTGATGAACAGTAACGTTCAGACAACAAACTAAACAACATAAAAGGGCTGCCATGCAAAAGACTCATATTAAAATCGTTCCAGTAATCGCATTATTTGCGGTTTTCGCTATATTTACTGTAATGATGGTTATGGGTAAGCCAGCACACGCCGCGCAAGCGACGGTCAATCTTCGAAGTGCATCACCTTTTGCAATTCTTTCAGGAACACCTAATATTACCGATGCAGGCAATTCGTCTGTTATTAATGGAAATGTTGGACTGAGTCCAGCAACAGGTGCTGGCATTGCACTTACATGTTCTCAGGTGACAGGAACGATCTACTCTGTTGATGCAACTGGTCCACTGCCGTGTCGTGTGACGAATGGTCCACTTCTTTTGACGGCAAAAAATAACCTGACGACTGCCTACACTGACGCTGCAGGACGAACCCCACTGACAACTGTTCCGACAGAGCTTGGTGGAACAACACTGGTCGCTGGTGTGTATGACTCGACCTCAACGACACTTGGACTAACGGGAACGTTGACGCTTGACGGACAAAATGACTCTTCATCGGTATTTATTTTCCAGGCACCATTTAGTGGAACGGGACTGACGATTGGATCGGCAAGTACTGTAGTGCTTACTAATGGTGCGCAAGCATGTAACGTTTTTTGGCGAGTTGATAGTGCATCGATTGATACAACTGCAACATTTGTAGGAACTATTCTTGCTCTTAATTCCATTACTGTCGCTAATGGCGCAACGATTCAAGGACGCTTGTTGGCACGTAATGGTAATGTCACACTGATTAATGATACGATTACTGCACCAATTTGTGCGGGTAATGATACTCCTGATACGACACCTGGTCTTCCTAACACGGGCGAATCGACCAAGCAATTTATGCTATGGGCGGCTATTTCATCACTGCTTGTAGGTGTTGGCTCACTGCTTGCGTACGTTGTCTATAAAAAGCGCTCTATCTAAAAATTGGCTATGCAGCAGCGACATTCTGCCGCCATACAAAAAGTGTTTATTAGCACTGTCGTGATCATTGTATCGGTATCAGCAACATTTATTTTGTTCTACTATCTTACTCCGCGAATACAAGATGAGCGGCATGCAATTAATGTAGTGTCTGTACCGAGTGGTTCGTACGAAGTAGTGCGCTCTGAAGACGTCGCATCCCCTGTGGTGTTAAAGATTGATAGCATTGGCGTTGCGACTGACGTCAGTCCTGTCGGCTTGAATGATGCTGGAGATATGGCGATTGACGACGACCCCAAACAAGCGGCTTGGTATAAATTAGGTCCCAAACCAGGAGAGGAAGGTAGCGCGGTGATCGCTGGGCACTACGGCTGGAAGAATGGGTCTCCTTCGGTGTTTAACGATCTGAATAAGTTGGTAAAAGGTGACACAATATCGACATTGGATGAAAATGGCCGATTGATGAACTTTGTCGTGACGCGAACCGCTTTATATGCGCCCGATCAAGATGCAACTGATGTCTTTAGGTCAGATGACGGTAAGGCGCACCTTAATCTTGTGACGTGTCAGGGATCTTGGAACAATACGGCGAAAACGTACTCTGAACGTTTGATTATTTTTACTGACTACGTTCAGTAGATTGTAGCTACGTTGGTTGATATACTAAACATAATGAACAAAGTTGCGAAACTCGTCATCGTTGATAATGACGATACATACCTTATGATGCTACGAAGTGGCCATCCTGTCTTTGGTGACGATCCAGATCTTCCTGGCGGAACGTTGGAAGAGGGTGAAGAGCCGCTTCAGACGATGGTGCGTGAAGTGTACGAAGAAGCAGGAATTGTTGTTGATGGAACGAGTGCGCAGAAGGTATATGAAGGCGCGGATTACTCTCTACACGATACGCATTACTCTTTATATGTTATCAAGTTGGACCACAGGCCTGAGGTGGTTATAAGCTGGGAACATGCTTCTTTTGAATGGCTAGATAGAGAAAGCTTTTTAGAAAAAGCCAAAGTTGCCGCTGACACATATATGCATATGGTGTACAACGAATTAAAAGATTTTCATTTACAATAAAGATTCGATCGGTATTATTCAAAGCACGAGTGTTTTATAACGAGAATGCTATTATAGAAGCAAACACGATATCAATAACGACAGGAAACACACATGCTGAAATACTACTACAAAACAGGTCAATCAGATAAGCTCGAAGAGCTTGAGAAGTTTCAAAAAGGTGTATGGATATACGTTGAAAACCCGACTCAGGACGAGGTAGCGACACTGATTACTGCTCATGGCCTTGATGAGGGGCTTGTCGCTGACGCCTTGGACGAAGATGAGATGCCACGTCTGGAAAGAGATGGCGAGCTTGTGTATGTGTATGTACGCGCAGCTGTCGCACTAGCCAGTGGAGCGTTTGATACGGTGCCGCTATTGATTGTGTACGGCCCTGATTGTCTTATTACCATTAGCCTTCGCAAGCTTCCGCACTTTGCACCGTTCTTTGGAACAAGTCGACTTGCGTTTGCGACAACTCATCGTACGCGTTTGATGCTACAGATTCTTAATGAAGTTGCTGAACAATACGACCGTTACATCACTACCATGAGCAAACAAATTAAAGCAATCCGTAACCGTTTGCGTGGACATGAAATTCGCAACAAAGACTTTATCGATTTTGTCACGATCGAGGACGAAATTAACGAGTTCTTGGCGGCGCTTTTGCCAGCTAATGCGACCTTACGTCGGATGACGCTGGGGCGAAGTATTGTCCTGCATGAAGATGATAAGGATGTGATTGAGGACTTAGAGCTGGGGATTACGCAATCTATCGAGGCATGTCGTTCAAATACGAAATCAATTATTAACATTCGACAGGCGTATAGTTCGATTAGTTCTAATAATCTGAACCGATCGATTAAGATCCTGACTATTGTGACGGTAATGATTACTGTGCCGAACATTTTCTTTAGTATGTACGGAATGAATGTGAAGCTGCCATTTGCAGAGATGGAATGGGTATTTGGAGCGCTGATTCTGCTTATTATTATCGTTTTGATTTTTGCGTACTCTATTTTAAAGCGTAAACGCGTTATCTAGTCTCTCGACTACTCGCTTCATATCTGTTATTCTTCATCGTATGACTACGCATAAACCCGTATTATCTTTGGTTATTCCTATCTACAATGAAGCCGATGGATTAGTAGATTTCCATGCATCTGTTTTGGATGTGTTGAAGTCACTGAGTCCGAAGATTTCGTATGAGATTATTTATTGCGATGATGGCAGTAGTGACGGGTCGGCGAAAGTACTTTCTGAGATTGCCGCAAAGGATGAAACTGTCAGTGTTATCCTATTTTCTCGTAATTTTGGTAAAGAGAGCGCATTATCTGCGGGTATTTCACAGGCAACGGGAGAGGCCATCCTCACACTTGATGGCGACGGACAACATCCTGTAGAGCTGATCCCAGACTTCCTGGCTGCTTGGCGCGATGGTGCGCGGGTAGTAATAGGTGTTAGGAAAAGCTCAAAAGAGAGTTTGCTTAAAAGAGTGGAGTCAAAGTTGTTTTATTCGTTCTTCAATAGCTTGTCGACCCAAAAGCTTGTCCCCCAATCAACTGATTTTCGGCTTATTGATCAATCGGTCCAGACGGAGTTCTTGAAACTCGATGAATCAAATCGCATTACTCGCGGCTTAATTGATTGGCTTGGATTTGAACGAACATATATTGGCTACGAACAAAAAGAGCGAGTTGGTGGACAACCAGGCTACAGCCAACGCAAGTTAATTCAACTAGCGATGAATAGTATTGTGTCCCTCAGTCCACGACCACTGTATCTTTTGGGATATTTAGGTGTGATTTTGACAGTGCTTGCGCTGGTTGTGGGGATAACAGTGATTGTCGAGCAGCTACTGCTTGGTGATCCGTTAGCTTGGAAATTTACTGGTACGGCAATGCTGGGAATTCTCTTACTATTCTTTGTCGGCATTATCCTTATTTCGCAGGGAATTTTGGCGATTTATATTTCTCATATTCACACCGAGAGTAAACGCCGCCCGCTCTATATTATTGATAGATCACGATCGACACGAATTAAATAATCATGATACGTATCCCTCGCCAATTTATCGTATATCTTGTTGTCGGCATCGGTTCGTTTCTTATTGAGATGGCCGCATTGTACTTTTTTAAAGAAGTACTTCGTTTTTCTGACTTGCTATCGGTAGGAATAAGTTTTTGGATTGGATTTGTCGTTGCATTTATCTTGCAAAAAATAGTGACATTTAAGAACAAAGATAAAACGGTAAAGACAGTGGGTAAGCAAATGGTGGTGTATGCCGCGCTAGCTGGTTGGAACTATATCTTTACGCTGGGACTCGTTGGCTTCTTTGCTGATACAACTTCTGTGTTCTGGGTGCGGACCGTTGCGATTGGTATAACGACGATATGGAACTTTGTGCTGTATCGCACAATCATTTTCAAAGCCCCAGAAGTGAAGACGGGACGTAAAAGCGTTGGTAAGGCACCGACGGCATGGGATAGAATGAAGCATCAGCTTGTCAGTTTTCGCTCACCGTATGTTATTTTCTCGGCAGCAGTCTTGTTATTGACGACTATTTGGTGGGCGACTTTAGGAGCTATCACTCACAGTACAAATGCTGATCAAATTATTGATAGTTACTTGTTTCATGATGTCCAGACGTTTCAAGCGGCTGTATTTCCTGCTGCACACACCTTTTTGATTAAATGGCCGTTGTTTATTATTGAACGGCTGGCTAACTATGATTCTGTCGTATTAATTATTTTGACGGTATTTGTGAGTGTCGTGACGGTCGCAGGGCTGGTGTATATTTTATGTCGGATTGATCGACGACCGAAGGTGCTTGGAACGGCGCTACTGGCACTTGCTTGTGTGCTGCTATTTATTCCAGCGCAACCACACGCGGGCGGCTTATTGCCTGTAAATTTTGCGATGCTGACGACAAGAAATATAGAGTATTTGTTCTACATTTTAGGATTGGTACTTTTGATTCGTGCACCGCGACTTCGTAGTGTTAGTTTGTATGCTTCTATTATCGTACTGACTTTGTTGATTAGTAGCGATAAATTATTTATGTGGATATCGCTTGGTGGGGCGGGTGTCATGTTGCTAACGTATCTTGTGACGAAGCGTCCTGAGCTGGTGAAACTATCACTTCGTTGGCTGGGGGTCACGATTGTTTCGTTTGTTGCATCAACCGTACTGCTATGGATTATTAATGCGACAGGCATTACAAATACGATCGGTGATAATAGTCCTTACGGATTTGCTTTGACGATGAAAGAAATTGCACTTGGCTGTATTTTCGCCATTACAGGACTTTTGACAAACTTTGGCGCTAACCCTGCGTTCGATATTGGCGTTGCGAAGGATCTTCCAAAGGTCTTTATAGGACGCCTTCTTTCCCCTACGATACTTCCGTTTCTGATTAATCTTGCAGTGCTTGTAGGGGGAGTTGTTGCGGCTGTGAGTATTTATCGCAAGAGTTTGGTGCCCATCAAGGTGGATAAACGTCGTAAGGTACAGCCGAACTTTAGTGATGCAACGCTTTTGTCTCTGACTTTAATCGCTTCATCGGTTGTTGCTATCGGGCTATTTATTGGGACGAACCACTATTATCCAGTCGATGCCAGGTATATGACGATTACTCTTTTTGCATTAAGTATTTCGATCATGACATATATACGACTTCGTCCTTTAGAGAACTTTCCTGTAAAACAAATTACAGCCGTGTTACTGGTGGGTATCGCGGTAGGGTCTATTTGGGCATTCTCTACCTTCAGGCAGCAAACGGCAGCCTTAAACGCTATTGATCAGCGCAACGAAAAAATTGCCGAAGTTATTATGAAACATAAAACCGATACCTTGGTAGGAGATTATTGGCGAGTCGTTCCTGTTAGCCAGGTAAATACAAAAGTTATCAATCGTATTATTCCATTGGTTGACTGTGTGACACCTCGCGAGAATTTGACGAGTAAGTTATGGGAAAAAGATTTCAAGCAACGCAGTTTTACGTATTTATTAAGTCTTGAAAAGGGGATGACAGATTTTCCTAGCTGTTCAATCGAGCAAGTCGTCCAGGAATATGGTCGTCCAAACGCTAGTACGCTGATTGCAGGGACAAACGAGAACCCTACTGAACTACTCCTTTTTTACGATGACGGTGCTAACAAGAACCACGACACGAAAGGGCTCTCGGCAATTGGAACGGTAGTTCTTCCAACGACAAGTTACAAACAAAATAATCCGACGATTGCTTGTGCGGATAATGTGACAGTTATGAATATTGTGGCGCACGAAGATGATGATCTTTTATTTATGAATCCAGATGTGCAATATGCTATTGATGCTAAGCACTGTGTGCGAACCATCTATGTTACTGCGGGTGATGCGGGCGCGGGAAGTCAGTATTGGCTGGGGCGTGAAAGAGCTTCAGAAGCTGCGTACGAGACAATGCTTGGCGTCACTTCACCGTTAGTGTGGAACCAAAGAACAGTCAAGCTGAGTGATCATGCGTATGTGAGCATTGCCAGTCCAATAGGTCACAGAGAGATATCACTGGTGTATATGCATCTTCCTGATGGTAATTTGAATGGACAGGGCTATGGAGTTTCAGGGTACGAAAGTCTGATCCGACTATTATCGGGTGAGGTGAGTACGGTGAGGACAGTTGATGAGCAATCATACTATTCATCGGAAGATTTAGTAAATGCACTGACCGCTTTGATGAACTTTTATTTGCCGACTGTTATTAATACACAGACATCGGGCAATATGGGACATATGTATCATGATCACGAGGATCACATGAGTGTGGGAAGATATGTTGATAGGGCATATGAAGCATATGTGAATCAAAGCTCGACACCACTGAAGCACTATATGGGCTATCCAATTCGTGAGTATCCACAGAACGTCTTTGGTGATGACCTTGTGCGTAAGACGAAAGCATTCCTGTCATATGCTACTTTTGACGGCAGTGTCTGTCAGACTCAGGTATCGTGTGATGAAACGCCAACTTATGATGCGTATCTAAAAAGACAGTACGGACAATAAGCTTACTTGCCGTTTTTTTCGCGGTGCATGCAGCCAGGCCAGCAGCATGGTCGGCGTATGCCTTCTAGTAATTCCGTGTAGGTTCTTTCGATGCGGCGTTTTCGTGTTTCGATGAGTTTTGCGCCTTCAACCCAGCAGATCCATTCGTTGCGAGCAAGCGGGGTGATATCATGCCAGACTTTTAAAGAATCGGGATGTGCCAGTAAGGCCTTCTTTAGGTCCGAGGGCATTTTGTGGACAGTGCCTGCAAGAATCGCTTTTGTGAGCATATATGTATAGTATAGCAACTAAGATTCGTCGTACACTAAAGATATATGCTGAAACGAAATACCTCCTCCAAGAAATTTGCCCTCACAGTAGGGATAGGAATTCTTGGAGTCGCGCTGCTAGTTATTGGTGGGCTTGGTATTTGGGATTATTACACCGTCACAAATACAGGAACAACAGTGCCTACAAACGAGACTGTGACCGAAACAAAAACCGTCAGTGAAAAGCCTGTTGTCGTCAGCGACGCAGCGTTTGCTGTATCCGCTGACCAGCCGCGCGTCATTCAGATTCCTTCCTTGGGCATCGAGGGGTACATTCAACGGGTTGGAATTGACCGAAGTGGTGCAATGTCGACACCAAATAATATTAATTTCGCTGGCTGGTACGTGAAGAATCCCGCGCCAGGTAAGAGCGGGGTGAGTATCATTAATGGTCATGCTGGCGGACGCTATACCAATGGTATTTTTAAATACATCGGGCGGCTAAAAGAGAATGATATTATTCGAATTCAAATGGGTGATCTGTCGTGGCGCGAATTTAGTGTGACATCTGTAAAGTCATATCCTGTCGGCGAGAGTGCTGGGCCACTTTTTGCGGATGACCCTATGATTGAAAAGGAATTACACCTTATCACTTGCGATGGCGTGTTCGACGATACTACTCAATCGTATGATCTGCGAACGATTGTTGTTGCGAAATACCTCCCATAGCTTGTATACTCAGAAGCATAAGGATTTTTGAGGAATCGTGATACAAATACGGGTGACGAAAACACGGAGTTATATCATCGCTGCAATTACTGTAGCCTTGCTTGCTTTGGCGTTTGTTCTTCCACAGTTAAAATCATCTTTTGTTGGTGCAGCAGGTGAAACACTCACAGGGTCGGCATCATTTAGCGGACAAGCTGGCGTGCCAATACATATTACGAACTTGCAAATCTCTGCTACGGGCAATCCAACCCTTCCGATTACACTTCGTGCCAGCCAAGGTGTGCTTGCTTTGGGAACGACAACAGGACTTACTTTCACGGGCAATCAATCAGGCTCAACCTTAGAGTTTAGTGGGACGGTCGCAAACCTTAATGCAGCTCTTTTGACGCTAACTCACCAAGGTTCGTCTGTTGGTAGCAGTACTATTGAAGTATCAATGGTGGGGGCGGGTGAAATCTTCGATCCTTCAAACGGGCACCTCTATGAGTTTGTTAATGAGACGTATGATTGGGATGGCGCTAACACTGCAGCTGCTGCTCGGACAAAGAACGGAGCAACTGGTTACCTTGCAACGATTACCACGGCAGACGAGAACGAATTTGTCTCTTCACGTTTAACTGGTGCTGGATGGATGGGTGCAGGGGATTTTGGTGCTGAAGGCGACTGGAAGTGGGTCGTTGGTCCCGAGGCTGGTACGTCATTTTGGAGTGGCATCGGTCCTGAGGATGGCGGTTTTGCAGTTGGGGGAATGTACTCGAGCTGGAGTGAAGGTGAACCTAATCAGGCTGGTGATGAAGACTGTAGTCAATACCTATCAACGGGTGGGTTGTGGAATGACCTCCCTTGTGTGGGTACAGACCTAGAGTCGTATGCTGTAGAGTATGGTGCACCGGGCAACCTTCCAAGTGTCGCTTACAAGGTTATTACAGTTAATGCTCAGCCTGTATCTTTTGCGGGTGGAAACGGTACACCGCAAGCACCGTATCAAGTAACAGACTGTCAACGATTGCAGGGAATGGATCAAAACCTCAGCGCTAGTTATGTCATGACGGCAAATGTTGATTGTTCTGAAACAGTTGGTTGGAATGGTGGTGCAGGATTTAACCCAATCGGTAACGACGGGTCTCCATTTACGGGTACATTTAATGCCCAAGGCTATACTATTGATGCCCTTCATATTATTCGTGCCGATGACGATCAGTATACGAGTTTCGGTAGTGACCCAGATACGAACGAGCAGTTTGTAGGATTGTTTGGTAATACACATAATGCGACTGTTCAAAACCTCCATGTGACGAATTCTAAAGTAAAAGGCTTTGAGTTTGTCGGTGGTATCATCGGTTCAATGGATGGCGGTACGCTATCAAACGTTACCTTTAATATTGGTGTTGCAGGTAACGACTGCGATCCTGGACTGTGTGTCTGGGCACGATATGGGCAAGAGGCTGGTGGACTTGTTGGTCACTTAACGGCAGGAACGATTTCCGATTCTCAATCTGCCGGTCCTGTAAAGGGAAGCGGAAAACTTATCGGTGGGCTCGTTGGTAATATGTCAGGTGGTATATTGCAGGATTCTTCTTCATCATCAGATGTTGATGGCGGACAGTACATCGGTGGCGCAATCGGCTTTATGTTAGGTGGAACCGCAACACGCGTACATGCTAGCGGATCAGTTGATGCTAACGCTGTTGAAGATTACAAAGATGGTAAATATGGTGGTGGCTTTGTCGGCGCACTTGAAGGTGGAGTTATCTCACAATCTTACGCGACAGGTGACGTCGTGGTTGAAGTAGGGGTAGGTGGTGGCTTTGTTGGTGTTATGTTTAGCAATAGTGCTAACTCAATCTCTGATGCCTATGCTACAGGTGATGTAACATCCGTAGACGGATCAAACGTCGGTGGCTTTGTGGGTGAAACTTATCAAGGAACAATCACCAGGGCATATGCGAGTGGCTCGGTTATGGCTTTCGGAAACGCAGGTGGATTTGTAGCTAATGTCTATAACGCGGCTCCTATCCATAACTCGTTTGCGGTGGGTCATGTTGCCTCTACTGCCTCATCAGGATTGGGTGGATTTATAGCTGAAGCATCTAATGGTGTCGCCATGACTCATAACTTTATGGATCTTACGGGTACGAGTATTCCTGGATGTGGCGCAAGCGTTTCATCAAGTGCGTGTACAGCAGTAAATTATAACAATACGCAACCACGCTACTTTGTTGATCTTCGCAACGATCCATTTACACAAAATGGAACAGCTATCTGGGATAACTCGACGGTGTGGTATTTTGATGCAGTGAACTTACCTGTGCTTCGCATGGGAACCAATAGTACACCATCAGTTGTTATTACTGATGATGACGAAGATGGTATTAGCTCGGCAGTAGAGAATGCTGGTCCGTTTAGTGGCGATGGTAACAACGATGGGACACTCGATAGCTTACAGGCGAATGTAGCGAGTTTCGTCAGCCCTGTCACGAATGAGTACGTCACCTTGGCAGTCAGTAGCGCATGTACGATTAACGCGACCAGTGTCGCAAGCGAGTCAAGCAAATCAGTAGCTGACCCTGGCTATGAATATCCAGGTGGACTGGTATCGTATTCTATCGACTGTGGAACGCCTGGGTACACGGCGCAAGTAACGCTGTACTTCCACGGACTTTCATCCGATTCGACAATTGTTCGCAAATATAATAGCGTTACACATACCTATGGGCTTATTCCAAATGCGGTTGTCACTAAAACCGCAGACTACACAAGCATTGCCTACAGCGTGAAAGACGGTGGACTCCTTGACGAAGACGGCATAGAAAATGGAACGATCATTGACCCAGCTGGGTTGGCTGTACCGTTCGTAGCTGGCGCGCCAAATACAGGGCTGCAGTCTATTTCCACATTGTCTATAGGTCTTGCTATCGCGAGTGGAATCTTGCTAACGATTTATAGTGTGATTCGACTCCGACGCGCACTCACAGTATAATAAGATTATACAAATGGTATGCGAGGAGGTTTCATGATGCAGAAAATCACCCCTAATTTATGGTTTGACGGAGATGCTCAAGAGGCGGCCGAATACTATGTGTCGGTATTCCCTGACGGTAAAATCTTATCCGTTCAGAATTACCCCAATTCTTTAGAGGAAGGCCTTGCTGACTTTCAACTCGATATGGCAGGAAAAGTACTATTAGTTGAGTATGAAATTGCTGGTATGCATTTTACGGCCGTTAACGGTGGTTCAACATTTAAACTGTCTGAAGCCACCTCGTTTGCAGTTGCTTGTAAAGACCAAGCAGAGATTGATTATTATTGGGAAAAACTTTCAGCGGTTCCCGAAGCCGAACAATGTGGCTGGTGCAAAGATAAGTTTGGGCTAAGTTGGCAGATTGTTCCCGAGAACATGGAAGAACTTATGAAACGACCAAACGCATATGCAAAGATGATGGAAATGCACAAATTGATCATCGCTGATTTTTAGAATCATACCCCTCATGCTATGATAGAGCAAGCAAAAGAATAGGTAACGGGAGAAAATAGACATGGACGGTGGACGTACACCACAACCTGCGGATCGCAGAGTAGTTAATCGGGCAGAGCCGTCATCTCGGCCTGTTGAAGAGCCTCAACCGGTCAGAGAGACACCTCGACGGACGTACGAGTCTGCTTCGTCATCTAGCCATTCTTCTAAGGGTGACACTTCTCGCAAGCGACGCATTATTGTGCCACTGGCGATTATTCTTGCCGTTATTCTTGCTGCCCTTATTGGCTGGTTTACTTGGTCTGGCGCACAAAACACAGGCCTGGCTATCGATAAAAGCAAATATCAAGCAGTTTTCTTTACTAACGGCCAGGTATATTTTGGTAAATTACAGGCTTCTGGTAGCGACTACCTAAAGATGACTGACATTTACTACCTACAGACACAGGCGACCGATGGAACTTCGGCCAACCCACAACAGACTTCTAGCGACGCTAATAATGTTCAGTTGATTAAGCTTGGTGACGAGATTCATGGTCCTGAAGACGCAATGATTATTTCTAAAGACCAAGTACTCTTTTACGAGAATCTTAAGACAGACGGTAAAGTTGCGAAATCTATCGCTAACTATAAAACCAACACTAAGCAATAATTAATTCAGCGACTTAATATAGTTTACCCAAGCATCATCATTGATGTTTTCTTGGGATTTAATCAGAACTAGTAAGTCATTTTTGGTGAAGATAACAGATTGAGGTCCTTGGGCCGAGGTCCCAATGTAGACTGTCGTCGTATCTGCATTTATCTTTTTCGTCGCATTATATGATTTGGCGAGTTCGGCTACTTTGCCTGTCGTGTCGGTTTTGAATAGCTCGGGGAGGGGTTGCTGACTGACGTTGATAGAGACATCATTAATCGTATCGGTGTAGGCAAACACAGGGTCTCTTTCGGGTGGACTGATACGTTCCCAACCCCCAAGTTGAGTAATTGATTTGCCAATAGGCAGGATTGTCTCATAACCAGGGTTTGTGATAACAGATGTGTCTGATTTTTTTGTCTGGTTTGTGATAACGGCAATTGTTATGAAGAGTACGACGCCAGCCGCGACGATAGCGGCGATCAAAAGTACCTTACGGGAGGTGAGTCGTTGGCGCATAGTAACGACCTTGGGACCTGAAGAAATGGGGACACTCGTCGTTGGGACACGTGGCACCTCTTCCCTTTGGGGGACGTTCAATCGAGTTCGCCCATTACTGTAGTTATTTGGTTTTTTGAATTCCACGCTGAATTTCCTGCTCGTCTACTTTATCTATTTAGCATAACAGATATAAGGGTAATGGGTCCTAGTTGTTCTTGAAGGCAAAGCCAAGCGTGCTGGCGTAGGCATTGGCATTGTCTTTAGCCGTTAGGTCAATCTTGAAGACGATACTGTCACCAGCGGCAAAGCTACAGGTTGCAGGGTCGGCAGTGCTGGTCGCAACTGCTTTTTGCCAGACTGTCTGTGCGCCTGTCGAGACCGAAGTGACGCTGCCACAGGCGGTGAGTCCAGTTGAGGCGTTGTTCTTGTATACCTGGTAGGTGACGTTCGAGTTGGTACTGTCAGTTCGTCCCATTAGTGAGGTTGAGCCAGACACAAATTCCTTGAAGGTGCTTGGAAGTTGGTAGGTAACGTAGATGCTACGAGTTTGGTCGGTTACAGAAGTCGATGTCCAGTTGTAGAAGTTATATGTTTCGTCGGTGCCACAGACTTCTGGTCCTGAAGTGCTGTCGTTGATGTTAAGAGAGTCAGAACAGATATCTGAGGTCATCGTTCCAACGCCGTTCGTACGTACGACTGCATTGCTGTATTCAGGGCTAAGCGTCACAAAGTTGTCTGGACTTGCACTACATGCGCCCCATCCTTCAGCTTCGTAACACTGTAGCTGTCCGAGTGTAGTGTCGTAGTACATGCTTCCTAGAAGTGCAGGGTCAGTAATGGTAGGTGCTGCACTAGCCTTGTCTAGGGTAAGAAGGGTTGGTGTGCTCGAACCTGTACCAGTTCCGATTTGGATGTTCGAGCTACCATCAGCACGGCTGTTGACCGCAAGCAGGCTGCCGTTTGCATTCTGAACACCAAGTAGTGTGCCATCGATTGGCGTTGATGCATCGTCGTGAATCAGTA
>Ga0247817_10001118_pt1 | contig 14272 bp, 13 predicted proteins | sample UWRJL212509R1_FD_178010 | JGI IMG/M metagenome (GOLD analysis project Ga0247817, IMG submission 178010) | Plant litter microbial communities from Arlington Agricultural Research Station in Wisconsin, United States - UWRJ-L212-509R-1 | ecosystem: Environmental > Terrestrial > Plant litter >... | reverse complement strand
CCAACGCCGCCTTTCTGATTCGCAATCGCAATGATTTTACCCATAAAATTTAAAACTGTTTAAGATTAAACGAAATCCCGGTTTTTTATTATTTCAGATTATACAAAGATAACATCTTATTGGATAGGGGGAGGGGGTCTTTGTTCGAAGTTACCCTATTGTTATCAAGAATAAATGTGGATAACATGTGGATGGGTATCATTAATCTGCTTGGGAAGAATGCTTTAGACGAAATGTTTAGCGAACATACCAACATTTGAAGCAGAACAGTTCAAGGAGGATATTAATTCCATGTCCGGAATTAAAGTAGATGATTCTATAATAAAGAATTTATTCTAACATTATTTTAGAAATTCATTAAAAGCAAAAAGGCATCCAATTGGATGCCTTTTTTGCTTTTAAAAAACCAACTATTACTTTGTATAAGTATCTGTTTCAATGTATTTTACACCATTTACATCTTCGTCTTCAGGATAGTTTAATTTTAATGTATTATCATCAACGGACACAAGTGTAAAGTTTTGTATATGTGTATTTGCACCAGAACCTGTAGTTACAACTAAATTGTTTCCTGTCAATACCCATGTAAAGCTAAATGATCCACTAGGATCACAAGCAGTTCCAGCATCATTTACAGTCCCAGTGTTATTAGATGAAAATGTATAAAGATCATCTTTCTCACAATCATCATAAAACTCATTCCAAATGTCTTTAGAATCAGGAGTAGTATCATCTTCATCTGCATCAATAGCAACATTTGATACTGCGCCAGAGAATTTCCAAGCATGAGCTGTTAGTAATTCTGTCTTTGATTTAGATTGAGGTTGAGATGGAGCTGGATCATCTTCTTTCTTTTTACATCCTGTAAAAAATACGGCCAGTACAGCCACTGATAAAATAATTTTTTTCATTTTCGTTTAGGTTTGGTAAAACTTATCAATTGTAAATATTATTAAAAAATATTGTTTTAAAAATCATGATTTTAAAAAGTGGATAAATTTTTTGTTGAATATTATTAATTATATTTTTTTAATTTGAGCTGTTTAAGTTTAAAATATTGGTAATGAGTTGATTTTAATGATAATACTAATTATTAGCATTGAATAAATTATAGTTGATTAATACAAAACTTTGAATAATAATTTATTTTTTAAATAATAAATAAATCGAGATATCTTCGCCACTTTAACCATTGGCTAAACCCAACGGCAATGAAGCGCGACCTTTCTTAATTAAAGGGTCTTCCTCTCTTTCCACAGCGGGGGCCCGCCCCACATGTATGTAGCCCATAAACGTGATAGAACTGATTGTTACCAAGATTTAAAAATAAAAGCCAAAGAATATCACAGGATACTCTTTGGCCTTTTTTATTATTGAGTCTTAGTACTCTATACTTTGTACTTCCTACTTTCCTTGTCTAGTACCTAAAACCTACTTCTTCTTCGTATTATTCTTAAACTGCTGTGCTTGTTCTCTTTGTTTCATTGCTTCTTCCATGCGAGCCATGAAACGGTTCTTTTTAGGAGCGCCGCCGGTAGTATCACCGCTTAGGTTTTTATCTCTAGCAGCTTCTAATTGCAAACGTAACTGACCTTCATCTACAAAACGACGGATGATCAATTGCTGTGCGATTGTTACTAAGTTGGAAACAAAGTAGTAGAAACTTAAACCCGCAGGGAAGGAGTTCAATACAAATAAGAATATTACCGGCATCGCATACGACATGTACTTCATTGGTCCGGTTACTGTACTTACCTGGTTGTTCACCCACGTATAAACAAGTGTTGATACAGTCATCAATAACGTAAACATACTCACGTGTGAGCCATAGAAAGGAACTACGAACGGCAGTTTAGCAAACTCATCATAACTTGATAAATCCGTTGCCCACCAAAGTGATTCTCCACGTAAATCAATTGCATTCGGGAAGAAACTGAACATTGCCAACAAAATCGGCATTTGCAGCAACACAGGAATACAACCGCTTAGTGGGTTAATGCCGAATTGCTTGTATACCTGCATTTGCTCCATCTGGATCGCTTGCTGATCATCACCATGTTTCGCTTTTAGTTCATCCAATTCAGGTTTTAACGCCTTCATTTTAGCCATTGAAACGAATGACTTATACGATAATGGAAGCAATACTGCTTTGATCAGCAATACCAAAATAACAATGATCAAACCAAAGCTGCTGAATACACCTTTCAACCCGTCAAATACCGGGATTACCACAAAGCGGTTGATCCAGCTGATCAATGGCCAGCCAAGGTTTACGTTTTTATGATAGTTTTCTATTGGTACTGCTTTACATACTTTAAAGTCATTTGGTCCAAAGAAGAATGCATACGATGCTTTGCCGCTAATAACACCTTCTAATGGTAACTGTACCTGAGCTTCTAGTGCTTTGATGTATTTTTCTGTATTTACGGGTGCATCCGGTAGTGCATTGTACATTGGGTATGCAGTAACTGTTGCTGAAGGAATCGTGCTGCCTTCACGAACATAAAATCCGCTGTTGAAGAATTTTTGTTTTAAAGAGATCCAATATACGTTTGAAAGTGTTTCAGTTTCTTTGTCTTTAGAAGCTTCTGATAAATAATCGTAGCCATCTTCTGCAACCATGTAATTCACAGTAGATTTAACACGTGCCTGTTCTGAATCGTATTCAATACGTTCAACCTGCTCTCTCCAGTCCAGTGTTAATGGCAGGTTTGGAAGTTCAGCACCAAAGCCTGCAGCCTTAATGTTATAATCCACTGTAAAGCCTTCTGCACCTAAAGCATATCTATGCTCAATTGTTTTGCCGTTGCCTGCATCCGTTTTGAATGTTACTACTTGCTTATCACCTTCTTTGCTTTCAACACCTGCATAGTACAACTTGTATAGATCTACAGGTCTTTTGTTGGTATTGATGATCAAAGACAACTGATTATTATCTTCGTTGAATATGAACAATTGTTTTTTATCCCACGTGAAATAATTTTTAAGCAATACTGATTTGATTGTTCCGCCTTTTGTTGAAAGGGTTACAACCACATCTTTGTTTTCTAATTTATATTCTTTGGCTTCACCTGCCATAGCAGCAGCAAAGTCGCCATATTCGCGTTGATTTTGTGCTTTTAGTGCCGTATCAGCTTCTGCTGATTTGATAACTGAAGTGTCTGTTTTGACAGTTTGTGTAATTGCCGGAGGTGTAGCAACTGGTGTTTCCGGAGTTTGTGTTGACATAAAGCCGAAATAGCCCAACATCAATACGGTAATTAAGGAAATACCGATAATTTGATTCTTATCCATTAGTAATTTGTAGTGTTATCTTTTTTAAAACCCTGCAAAGATACCATTTTATATATGAAATATGTTCTTCGTTTCAGATAAAATGTGGTCTTATATGTTCTTCGTAAGTATTTAAAAATGAGTGTTTTTGTGTCTTTTGCCAAGGGTAGCATTCAAAAATAACATACAGGTAAAGTGCAAAAAGAGCTTTAGATGATATTTCTTCTGTTATGAATTTTTATCGATTAAATTTGCGTAACCAAATAGTTACACATAAATTAGATAAGGATTCTATAACTCGTATAATGATTGTTTATACTAAAAAATGAACGTTTAACTTAACTGTTATCCAGATGAAACTTGAAATGACGAATGGTGCTGTAATAGTTGAAAGAACTTTTAAGGCAACTATTTCTACTGTATGGAAAGCAATTTCAGATAGGGATGAAATGAAAAAATGGTACTTCGATCTGGCAGAATTTAAAGCTGAAAAGGGATTTACATTTCAATTTGTTGGAGGACCGGAGGATGGAATTCAATATACGCATGCGTGTGAAGTGACGGAGGTGATACCTGAAAAGAAATTGACGTATAGTTGGAGGTATGAAGGTTACGAAGGCATTTCTTATCTAACATTTGAACTCAGTTCTATTGGAAATGAAACCCTGTTAAAGCTTACACATACAGGTCTTGACAGCTTTCCGAAACATCCTGATTTTGCTGCAGGAAATTTCAAAGAAGGATGGAATCATATTATACATATTTCGTTAAAAGAATATCTAGAAGGGGAATAAATACACATGATCTTTTCGTTCCTGAATTTAGTGTTACCAACTTATATGAACAGATTAGAAATGTTTTAAAATAAAAAGATGAACTTGGCGTTTTAAAATTATTAACACAATCTGCATGCGATTTACCTGTTTAATTGTTTTTGTATTATTTTTTTGTTTTAGATCGCTCGCACAACAATCTGTAAAGCAAATGCACATTCCTTTTTGGAAAACGTATTCAGTAAAAAAAATAGCTAAAGTACTTACAAAAGATAGCTGCAGTGATTACGAGAAGGCAAAACGCATATATGATTGGATTGCATTGAATATTAAATACGATGTAAAACGCTTCGATCGATTTAATTGGAAAGAAACTGCACCCAGGCAAACACTGTGGCGCAGAAAAGCTATATGTTCAGGATATTCACTGTTATTTCAGGCATTGTGCAAAGAAGCAGGAGTGAAGGCGTGGGTAGCAGCAGGCTATGATAAAACTCCAAATTATCGTAACAGCGAACCTTATTTTTTTGAAGAACATGCATGGAATATTTTTCAGTCGGATAGTACATATCACTTAGTGGATGTAACATGGGGAAGTGGTAAGGTTGTTCGGAAAATGAAAATTATATTACTTTTTAATCGCCCGATTTATTTGCGTAAAAGAAAATTTGTTCGAAACTATACCGCAGATTATTTTGATTCTGAGCAATCCTGTTTTGCACATACACACCTGCCGCTTTTGCCAATGTGGCAATTAAAGAGACATGCATTGAGTGTTGAACGATTTGAACAGCATCATTTTATTCCGGATTCTTTGTCTAAGAATACGATTTTATTTGAACATGATATTCAGTCTTATGATTCTAAAACGAAAGAAGATATCTGGTTGTATGAAGGAAATAAAGGACATGATTTTTTTGAACGAAATAATCGTACCAAAGGATTTCATACATACAAATACCTGATTGACTATTACAATAAATATAATTTAGGTAAGAAAAACAGTACAGATAAAACACGTAAAAAAATTGCAAACACCTACGCAGATACTGTGATCACGTATGTGCGAAAATCAAACAGAGACAATGCTGTTCGGCATCGGTATGTTGTTGATAGTATCGAAAATCGAAATTCGGTGATCATGCCTTTCAATAATACATTGTTCAAAGAAGATTTGAGCAATAAGAATAAGATCAAGTGGCAAATAAAAGGATTAGAAAAACAAATAAAAGTAAAGGATCGAAGTATTGATGACCGGCATCGACTCTTTGGGCGAATATCAGGGGGCGATCTTGAAAAAATTCCGCAATCGCAATCACGCAAGAATGCTGATACACTTGCGAAAATTATTAATCGCATGAAAGTGCGCTATGCAGCAAATACTAAAAAAATAGATTCGTTGAATGTGTGCAGAGAATTTTGGCACGACAGCGTGGAAACAAAAATGCCTGAATTAGATGAAATTCATTATTCTATGAATACTGTATATAATGTATGTTCAGAATATATAACTGAACATATAAATCTGAACAAAAAATTATATCCTTTGTATTTTATTCAGGAAAATCAAGATAGTATTGTTGTGATACGAAAAGAATTGCAGGCATTACAAAATGAATATGCTGCAGCACAGCGCTATATTTTTACAAATTATTTTACCCGGCAAATAGATCCGGTAAATAGAGCCAGTATATTATTGTTGAAGCAAAATAGAACTCTTATAAAACAAATTGCTAAAATAAGTAAGAACAATACAGTTGAAAAGAAGATGTATCTGGAGGAAAGTGAAAAGTTGTATAGTCAGCTTGCACAAACAACAAAACGAACTCAAGTGAAGATCGATATAATGGAAAAAAATATTGATTGGCTAAATGAGTATAAGGCAATTTTGAAAAGTGAATTGAAACTATTGACGAAAGAGCAGATTTGGCAAGCAGCTTTTGATCGGTTTTCAACCAGATTGGAAAATAAGCGCCACAGTTACTATTTGGATTCCTCAAAGGAGATGGAAAAAACTTCTTTTAAAATTAAAAGTATAATCAGATAATGTTGTTAATGAGATATTTAAGGCGTGTTATGTGGTAATTATGTAAAATTTCAGGAGAATTGTGTAACAAAATGCTTAGTGAAATTCATAGTTTTGAATTATATGTTCACTGACGCCTTAAGATATGGAAACGAAACTTATCGCATATACACACACAATTATTCAGGCATCGCTTGATAAAGTTTGGGAAGCACTTATCAATCCTAGAATGATCAAGGAATATATGTTTGGAGCAAATGTGCTCTCAGACTGGAAAGAAGGAAGTGAAATTTTATGGAGAGGCGAGTGGAAAGGAAATGCATATGAAGATAAAGGCACGATCCTAAAACTGAAAAAATTAAAGACCTTACAATATTCGCATTACAGTCCGCTTACAGGTAAACCTGACCTTGCTGAAAACTACCATATCGTTACAATTAAATTAAGTGAATTTGAATTGTATTCAGGAGTGGAAGTTGAATTGACGCAAGACAATAATGAAACACCAGAAGAACAAAGGCATTCAGAAAATAATTGGAACCAGATGTTACAAGGATTGAAAAAATTTCTGGAAAGATAACAACAAAACTCATTCAATTTATTAAATAGATTCATCAACCATTTATACATTATACAGGTTGAGATTTGGAATATGATTATTTTTTATTTAGTAGTTTGTTAAATATTTTTTTATTGCTGAAATATTTTCAGTGATGCTGAAGCAAAAATCGAAAAACTCTTTGTTTTGTATTTTTAAACAGGGCTATATATAATTCGCAAGATATTCTTTCAATATCTCTGTATATTTATGCTTACTAGATGAATAGCATGAAAGAATATAAAATTGGAAAGGGATGGGCAATTCTTATGTATATATGCTCACCATTATTTATAATACTTTTTACTTGGTTGCTGGTTTTGCCTTTTCTTCCCGGAGTATCTGATGAAAATTCTTTTTCGTTCTTTTATATTTTAGGGCCATTGTCTATTGGTATGATTGTGTTACTTATTCTAGGCTTAATTTATACAGTTAAGGGTAAGTTTGTTATTGATACAGACCATATCTATATTTTAAATATTTTTAATAGACGTACATTACTTTTTAGTGAAATTAAAGGATTTCGAATAGGTGATAAAGCTATTATTATTGAGTCAGCTGTAAAGGATAAAAAACATATAACTATCAGCACATATTATGGCGAGTCCGATGAGATACTGGATTGGTTGCATACTCATTATGATGATCTTGATGTGGTCAATATAATTGCTGAAGAAAAGAAGATCCTGACCGATCATGAATTTGGAAGAAATGCGCAGGAAAGAGAACATCGTTTACAGCAAGCACGCAGGTCAACAACTTTACTCAATAGTATAGCTATTGGTATACCTATCTGGGGTTTTTTCTGGCCAATTCCATACACTATTGTAATAATTTCTTTAATCGCAATTCCTGTTATTTCTATTCTTCTATTAAAGATTTCAGGAGGTATAATACATCTGCAAGCAAAGAGCAATAGTGCTCATCCTACCATTATGTATAGCATCCTTATTCCTGGTTGCGTATTGTTATTGCGTGCGCTATTTGATTATAATTTAATTGAGTATACGAATGTCTGTACTCCTGCCATACTCACTACAATGTTTACGCTATTTGTTGTAATAATTGGAAATAAAGAATTTGCATTTGAAACTGCAAAAGACTTTTTTATTATAGCAGGTATTGCTGTTTTCTTTTTCACTTACAGCACGGGTGTAGTTATTATTTTAAATTGTTATTACGATCAGTCCAAAGCGCAGATTTTTCATGCAAAAATTTCAAAAAAACGAATGGATGAAGGAATGCATACTTCTTATTATTTTGAATTGTTGCCTTGGGAGAAACAAACAGAAGCTGAAGAGGTGATCGTTTCTTCAGATGTGTATGAGCAAATGAATGAAGGTGATATTGCCACTCTATACTACAGAAAGGGCGAGTTTGATATTCCTTGGTTTGAGGTAGGGAAATAAAACATATAATAGCTTATATTTTTATTTTATAACAGGAGGAAATAAATACACGTATAAAGCGTTCAGATTTATTATACTCTACTTGTGATGAAATTATTTCTTTATATCCCATTTCTTTTTTCTTTTATTTCACAGGCACAGATCAGTGAAATTTCCAGAAGCCTTATCAATACAAACCTGGTATTTTTTATGCATAAAGATTCTATTCAGGATTTGCATGAATATCAGCAAGGACTTTACATCGTTCAAGGCGATACGATCGATATTTGGGAATTTATGAATGAAAAAGATATTTATGCGGGAAATGAAGAACCTTTTAAAACGTATTTGTTATACAGGCCAGCGATGATGGAAAAGGGAATGCTAGCGACCTTAACTTTTTGCAAGGATAGATTGGTGCAAATAAATATGTATACAAATAAAACATATTATGTAAGCAATTTTAAAATACAGATGAACTGGCATTGTAAGCATTCAACTTCAGGATCTCTTAGCATGGAAAAAGATTCAACTTTTAACAAATCGGATTATGGGACACGGGCCTTTAAGCATAGCGAATCGGGCCATGGTAATAAAATGGTTTATGATTATTATGAAAATCTGGTGATTGGTAATGGATATTTAATGATAGCTGATAAAACCTTCAATAAAAAAACACCTTCGTTTTGTTTAAACTGTAATGATTCGCGCACATGGCCTAAATTGTACAGATATGTTGAAAAGCAATCTGCTAAAATAGATAAGCAGTACAAACGATGGGGACATTATTATATGTGATAATCTGTAGTTGATATTTTTTTATAAGTCATTAACAACCACTCTTAATCTCATGAATACATAAGAAGTATCTCCTTCAAAAATCAACGTTGATGTTTTTCTATCTATATAAAATTCTTGCGTGCGTTTAACTTTTTGTGTGTGGTCTACATAGGATAGATTTATTGTATCCTGATTGTTTGTCCAGGTTCCTGCTTCAAATGATTGTACCAATCCGCTTGAGGTATATTCAAATTTTTTGTTCTCACGAAGAATCAGAAAAGTTGCTGCAAGAGGAGAGTCTGAATAGCCTTTAAGTACAACAGCAGATTCACGCCAGTCTTTGGTATTCTTTTTTAGTATACGGGCTTCTTTAGGTGTTATGCAAGCGCATACAATTAGTATAGATGTGAGGAATACAAATGGAATAGGACCTGGCTTCATTTTAATCATTTTTAATTAAAAACTTTTTCATGTATGTAATATAGCAAGTGGATGTATCAATGTGAAAAATATGTAATTCAAAATTGTAAATGTGTAATCGCTTATTGTTTTTTTAATCTCAAATTTGACTACCGAATTTAAATGAACCACGCTAACTATATTTTATTATGAAGATTTCAAAAAAATTATTAACAACTTATTTAGGGTTGTTCTTTGCTTTCGCTTCGTTTGCAGAGACGCCGGATGAAAAGGAAACATTAAGAGAGACGTTAGGTCGTACGCATTACGCAGCTAAATTCTACAACATTGAAAAATTCAAATCTATTCGTGCAAATAGTGATGATACAGATTTAAGACATGTAGAGTTTGGCGTACGATACATGCCAACATTTTCATCTATGGATATTAATACATCCGATGGAGGTGTTATTGAAGGAAGTTTTACAATGAGCCATGGCTTTGGTATCATGACTGCACTTAATTTTACCAACCATGTTGGTTTACAAGCTGAAATAAATTACTATCAGGCAAATCAAAAATATGCCGACGGAAGTTTAAATCATGATCTGAGAATCAATTATTTCAATATTCCGATATTACTATCCCTTAATACCGATAAAACGGCTCCTGTTAATTTAAATCTTGTTGCAGGTCCTCAGTTTGGGATCAATGCAGGTTCTAAATTTGAAACAACAGGTGGGTCAGGTACGGACACAACAAAGGCAGTAGTTGCGTTGAGAAAAGGTGATGTTGGTGTTGCATATGGAGCAGGTTTAGAGATTGCGCTGAATTCAGATCATACTTTCCGTTTGGATTTTGGTTTCAGAGGCTTTTACGGACTTGTAGATATGGATGCTACAGATAATGGACAGGGAACCTATAATGTCATTGTTCATGCTTCCAGAAAAACATATGCAGGGTATGCAGGTTTGACGTGGATGTTCTAATATCGAAATAAAATTCGATCAATAAATTCACCATTTCTATTTATAGAGATGGTGAATTTGTTTTTATTCCACATCTACTGTATAAGATTCAGGAGGAAAACTATTCATGTATTTTTTTACATAAGGAAGAAGTAAATGTTTGTGATTTACATCTTCAATAATAAAACTATATTCTTTCATCTTATCTGTATTAGTTTTTACAGGGAGATAGAATGTAATGCCATTATGGTCCAACAAAATAGTTGAATTCAGTAAGTCATGAAATTTTATGGATGCAATAAACTGTTCATACAATGTATGCTCTACATTTTTTTTAACTGTTGAAAGAATAGAATGGTATTCTTTTTTGAAAGCAACCGTATCAATAACATCTTTTAATAGCAACACCTTATTTGTGTTACGATCAAGAGTGAAAGGATAATTAAATTGACGCGTTAAGCTTGTGCTATTTTGACAGCAATCATATTCATTTTTATAAAAGATTATGCTGAGAATATCCTTACTTAACACCCGTTTTTTATAATAGATCTTAGTTGTAGCTGGTTTTTTACTTTCTAATGGAGAGATCCAGTCGGCATTTAGTGTGTTCATATTGAATGTGTCTGAGTCCAGCGCACATGAGTGTATGTAGTTTGTTAGATAATCGTTTTCGACCTTATCTGATGAAATAAAATACGGTAGTGATAGTTGATTGATGTGATTCAGGATTGTGTCAAATGTGGCATGTTCTCCGTTATTGGTTGATCTTTCAACGGTGTATGAGTAATTGTAATATTTTTTCATTACCAGTTTGTCCTGTGCCAATACAGATATATGTAAGATGCAGGTAGCGATTAGCAGGAAGTAATTTAGTGACATAGTAAATTCGTTAAGTTGTTTTTTTTGCCATTTGTCAATAATAAACGCAGACCATTTTATATAGTTGATAGATACGTACTATTTAGCTTCTTTAAATGCATTCAGATATTTTTTAATATAAAATTGTTTCTGAACGCTTTTGTATTGCATAATATATCTTGGATGCTCCAGTGCAATCAGCTTTTTGAAAAAGTGATGCTTCGCGTTCAGTTTCGTTAAGAATTGTTCATTTTTACCTGTTCCCAAGCAGAAACAAACATCTGTCTGAATGCCCATAGCGATAAGCGTTTGAATATTGGATACTATGAAATCGGATACTGTCAGCATCAATTCTTTACTGTCGTAATAGTTGTAATTGGTTTCTTTTCCTTTGTTGTCTATTGATGTAAAGCCGAGAGGAAAAGGCGAGTTGATGTAAAAGTGTTTATAGAAAAGTTCCGGTCCGCCGTAAGCAGCGATCATGTCATATATAAAAACAGATGATGGCTCATGGGTTATTTTTCCGCTGTAGGGAATGTTGCAATCACTTACAAGCCGTTTAGGGTCTGTAAACGGGATGCCAGTTAACCCTGCACCAAATCTTCCCGGATTGATACCCAGGATGAGATGCCTCGGATGATGATCGTTGTAGTATTTTTTGTAAAATAGATCTGTCAGTTGTGTTGCTTGTTCGGATTCTTTAAATGGATTCATGATACGTATACCTACTGGCAGTGGAGCACCTGTATAATTGAGTGCTGCATTAAAACGGATGGCTTTGTCTGCAAAAGTGAGCATCGTGGTTTTTAGCGTTGGTATCGACTTCTCACTTATCCCGAACGTAGTAATTTACTACAAGTGTGAAGTTTATAATTCGTATTGATTATGCAGTTTACTTTTCTCTTTTAAATGCTACAGCTTCAATCTCTACTAAATAATCCGGATTTGCTAAACCTGCAACAACAATTCCGGAAATAATAGGTGGGTTCTTTAGTTTTTTTAAGAAACCCTGTGCGCCTTCAAATCCTTTGCGTATGTCCTGGCCCTGTACAATATAAATGGTCAGTTTAAATAAGTCTTCCAATGTTGCACCGCTAGCGCTTAAAGCAGTTTCAACATTCTTTAATACATACTCTGTTTGTGCTGTAATATCGCCTTTCCCGATTATCTGCAGATCTTTTGTTATCGCATTTTGTCCGCCGATATAAATCGTGTTTCCATTCCCTTTTGTAATGGCTACTTGAGAGAACGCAGGATTTTTTAATAATCCATCGGGGTTTAGAAATTCTATACTTGAGTCCATAGCTTAATTGGTTTAAGTTTAAAATTTATAACATGTTATGTTCGATTGGCAGCTGCAACTGCATACTAACCGTGGCTATATTAAGTTACGATTTTTGCGTTAATTTTAAAAGTGTTCCATAGACTACGGCAAGAGACGGAAAACGCCTACAAGAGACTAAAGCAATGTGCTAATGATTAAAACGTTTTCTTTTTTTCTATTTCCGGTAATGCTTCATCAATTCGTCTTGCTAATTCAGGTAATTTGATTGTTGGCACAGCAGGAAATAAATGATGTTCCAGGTGGTAGAACATGCTGAACGTAACTTTATTTTTCCATCCTTCTCGTTGTGTCCTGGCATATTCCGGACTATCGTGGGTGTCATGATGAACGGTCCATACTGCAAAGAAGGCCATCATAAATTCAGAAAAGACCATAATACAAATATGATAGATCAGGAATTTTATGTTAAAATAAAATACAATACCTGTAAACACAGCTATGGAAAACAATTCCAACAATACATTTATTTTATATTTTTTGTTGCCTAGTTCTAAGGTTACTTTATGAATTAAAAACATATGTATTGGCCCATATAAAATAGCTCCATACCAAGACATGCTTGCAGATTTGCCTTCATAATCTTCTTCTGATAAGCAGTATTTATGGTGCCGGATGTGATTGAACATGACCGCATGTATGGAGGTCATTAAGGAAATGCTGTTTAAGTATAATGTTAACCAGGTTAAAAATTTATTTGTACCTAATGAATTGTGAAAGCCATTATGCACCTGGCGCAAAGCCGCTAGAAAATAAAAAGCAGAGAATGGCAAAGCGATTAAATACCAGCCAAAATAGGCGAGTGTAATCGAAATGATAAACCACGGAATTGTTAGATTGTTTTCAATCATCATTTCTTTAAATGAAAGAGATCTTAGATCTTTCCATTCTACTTTTCTGAGGATTTCCTGATGTGTCATATGTATTATAAAAATTGTATTGTGTGGGAATTACTATGCACTTAAAGTAAGCAAAATGGGATATACAAAGCAAAACTTCACACGTATTCTTTCAAAATTTCTCCCTTGGCTGGTCGAAAAGACCGTACCATAGAAAGGATGTGAATGTGTTTGGAAGAAAACTCTGATAAGGGAGGTGGAGTATGATGTCCGACCCCGCTGGGGTCGTAGGTTTCTTTAGACTGTTTTTCTATAAACAGTTGACTCCTCTGGAGTCATTACGCTCTATTCAACAGTATCTAAAATTTATTTTGTATTCTATAGCGGATATGTATTTAAGGGTTAAATCGAATGATTGTTGGAAATGACTCCAGAGCAGAATTGCCCCCAGCGGGGTCGAACATATTCTTCGGTTGACGGTTATTATGATTAAAGGACACCAGCGAACTACACATGCACATCGTCCCAATCTTTACGCGCACCTGTGATCCAGTTTATGGCAAAGAACCGTTCAAAGGCGATACGATCATTTAAACCTTCTAATGGGTTTTGGCTCATTGTCCAATACAATCTGAAAATAAAATCAGCTTCATTTAAAATGTCGGATGTGGAACGAATGCTTGCAGCAGTAATATACTCCGTTGCATCTTCCATGAAAGGAGGCAAAAGGGGAAATAGAATATCTACATCAACTTCTTTTGTCGGCAATGTTAAGCGGTCTACTTTATTGATCGCCCAAAGTAATACCCAGATTGATTCTGCACGTGATGCGATCAGGTCTTTTTCTTCTTCTGTAAGGTGAGGTTTTTCAAATAAGATCTTTTCCTGTGCAGAAACTTTTACCCATAAGCCCTGTGTCTTTAAATAATCTAAGAGTACTGGTTGAAGTTCTTCCTGTATTGCAATGCAATTCAAATAGGCTAAGATCATAATGCGGGCAGCAATTTCCTGCACGCTTCTTACATGTA
>Ga0247817_10001117_pt1 | contig 14275 bp, 11 predicted proteins | sample UWRJL212509R1_FD_178010 | JGI IMG/M metagenome (GOLD analysis project Ga0247817, IMG submission 178010) | Plant litter microbial communities from Arlington Agricultural Research Station in Wisconsin, United States - UWRJ-L212-509R-1 | ecosystem: Environmental > Terrestrial > Plant litter >... | reverse complement strand
AGACGATGTCGCGATGCCCGCCAACCCGCTGATGACCAACAATCCGGGGCGCATCTACAAAGACACGATCATCATGAGCCTGCCCGCAGGCGCGTATGACTATGCCAGCGCCCCCGCAGATATTCAGGCTTATGACGTGCGCACAGGCGCGCTCAAGTGGGTGTTCCACACCGTGCCCCGTCCGGGCGAATTCGGTGCGGAAACATGGCCCGATGGCGCCGATCGCAGCAAGTATGGCGGCAGCCACAACTGGTCCGAATCCACCATCGACACCGAAAACGGGATCATCTTCATCCCGACCGGTACGCCGCGTTACGATTTTTACGGCGGCAACCGTGAAGGGGACAACCTGTTCGGCAATTCGCTGATCGCGATCGACGCCGAGACAGGCGAACGGCGCTGGCATTTCCAGACCGTGCATCACGATCTGTGGGATTTCGATCTGCCGGTCGCGCCAAAGCTGATGACGATCACGCGCAATGGCGTGGAGATTCCCATCGTCATCCAGGTGGCCAAGCACGGCTATATCTACACCTTCAACCGCCTGACGGGCGAGCCGATCTGGCCGATCGTGGAAACGGCAGTGCCCGCTTCGGATATTCCGGGCGAGCACGCCAGCCCGACCCAGCCGATCCCGAGCTGGCCCGAACCGTTCATGCGGCTGAGCTTCACCGCAGACGACATTAACCCGTATCTGCCCGAAGCCGATCAGGCTGCGCTGCGCAATTCGCTTGAAAACGAATGGCGCAATGATGGCATCTTTACGCCGCCGAGCATCCGCGGTTCGATCTCGATGCCGGGGCATAATGGCGGGGCGAACTGGGGCAACGTCTCGGTCGATCCGACACGCCAGCGGCTGTATATCGTCAGCCGCGAATTGCCGCTGTTGCTGAAAATTCAGCCTGACGTTCGCCCTGAAGCGCTGGCCGCAATGCCCAACGCTTCGGGTGAGGATGTGCCTTACCGGTGGCCGACCAACTTCATGCTGCAATCCAACGGCATGGTCGCGATCAAGCCGCCATTCTCGAACCTGACCGCATACGACATGAATACGGGTAACAAGCTGTATTCGATCCCCAACGGCGAAATCATGACACTCGAAGCACAAGGTGTCACCGGCGTCGGCGCGCAAACCCCGCGCGGCGGCCCGGTGGCGACTGCGGGCGGGCTGCTGTTCGTCGGCACCGCATCTGACCGTGCGTTCCGCGCGCGCAATGCCGATACCGGCGCAGTGCTGTGGGAACACCGTTTCGATGCCGCGACCGAGGGCGTTCCGGCGGTTTACGAGGTCGGCGGGCGTCAATACATCACCGTTCCGGTGGGCGGCGTGGGCCACTTCCTCGGCGGCTTGGGTCTGCCTGAACCGGGGCCGAGCCGTTACGTAACCTTCGCCCTTCCGGCTCGGAGTAACTGATGCGCCTGTCCGCCGTTTTGCTTGCTTCAATCGCGCTGCTTTCGAGCGGCGCGGTTGTCGCGCAAGAAGAAGATCTGACGCGCCTGCCCGCGATCCCGAACGAATACGTTCCGGCTGAAACGAGCTGGGGCGAACCGGATTTTCGCGGCGGCTGGCCGATTGACCACCTCAATGGCCGCACTCCGCTGCAACGCGCGCCCGAACACGGCAACCGCGCGCTGCTGACCGAGCAGGAATACGCGGCGCGGACGGAAACGGTGGCCGCGCTCGAACAGCGTTACCAGAACGAGGATACCTCGGGGACGATGGGCATTGGCCACTGGGCCGAAGTGGCCGCCGCCAACCGCCGCACCAGCTGGATCACCTCGCCCGCCAACGGCCAGTTGCCTGCGTACACACCCGAAGGCCAGCGCCTGTCGGATGCAATGGAAAGCACTTGGGCGGCGGGGCAAGTGTTCGACTGGACCGACGATTTCGATAGCTGGGACCGCTGCATCACGCGCGGGCTGCCCGCGAGCATGTTCCCGTTCATGTACAATAACGGGATGCGGATTTTCCAGTCGCCCGGCATGGTCGCGCTCCAGATGGAGATGGTCCACGAAGTGCGGATGATCCCGACCGATGGCCGCGCGGGTATCCCGACGCAAATCGCCAATTGGCTGGGCGAGAGCCGCGGCACGTGGGAAGATCACAACACCCTGCGCGTCGACACCACAAATTTCCGCCCCGGTCCCAGCGCGACCAATATCGGCACCACCGGCAGCCCGCGCGAAAACGATGTGCCCGTCAGCGAAACCGCCAAGTTGGTGGAGCGATTCCACATGATCGGCGCGGATCAGATCATCTACGAATTCACGTGGGAAGATCCGGCAGTATTCGTGGAGCCGTGGTCCGCTCGCCTCGAATGGCAGCGCGACAACGATTTCACCATTTACGAATATGCCTGCCACGAAGGCAATGTGCAGGTGCGCAACTACATCAACGCCAGCCGCGCAGAACGCGCTGCTGCGGCGGCGGCAGAGGGCGGCGCACAGTGAAGCGGTCCCTAAGTTTTTCGTCATTGGGGGTTTTGAGGGCGGCGCTTTTCCTCCCACTGCTGGCATTGGCGGCTCCACTGGCCGCGCAGGGCGTGCCTGCCGATCTCACCGTCATGCCCACAGTGCCGGATGATTACCGCCCCGCCACCACCAGCTGGGGCGATCCGGATTTCCGCGGCACGTGGCCGCTCAACGACATTGCCGAACTGCCCGTCAACCGCCCCGAACAATATGAGGGCCGCTACTGGAAGACCGAAGCCGAAATCGCTGCCGAGCAAGGCCGCGTGGATTCGCTCGACACGGCCTATGATCGTGAGGACCAGGAAGGCACCATCGGGCTTGGTCACTGGATCGAGTATCAGGCGGGCAGCCGCCGTACATCGATGGTGGTGTCCCCCGCCAATGGCCGCTTGCCGGAGTTCACCCCCGAAGGCATCCGCCGCGCATCGCTGATGCGGTCAAGCTGGGTCGGCGGACAACCGTTTGACTGGGTGACGGATTTCGACACGTGGGACCGTTGCATAACGCGCGGCTTCCCCGCCAGCATGTTCCCGTTCCGCTACAATAACGGCATCCGCATCTACCAGTCGCCCGGCTATGTGGTGCTGGCGCTGGAGATGCTCGGCACTCGCATAATTCCAGTCGGAGCAGGCGGGCACTGGCCGGAAGCCGTAACCGGCTGGTTCGGCTCTGCACGCGGGCGCTGGATCGATCACAACACGCTCGAAATCGAAACGACCAACATCCAGCCCGGCGCATCCGCGCTCAACGTGGCGACGCGCGGCGTTCCGGCAAACAACACCATCCCGATGAGCGATGCTGTGCGGGTGGTCGAACGGATCAGCATGATCGGGCCGGATATGCTGACCTACGAGATGGACTACGCCGATCCGGTAATCTGGACCGCGCCGTTCAGCCTGCGCGTCAACTGGACGCGTGACGATACTTACGAGTTTTTCGAATACGCCTGCCACGAAGGCAATGTGCAGGTGCGCAACTACATCACATCAGACCGCACTGCGCGCGAACAGGAATATGCGCGCGGTCGGATGGTTGATCCAATCGATCCGAATGCCGGGCCTCCCCCGGCAATGGACCCGGCCAGCAGGGGCGTTGGCCAAACAACGGGCAACAGAAACTAGGCAATTTACGCGGGACGTTCCCGCAATCGCATTTCAGGAGACAAGACATGACCAAGTTCACCAATATCGCGGGCAAACTGCTCGCCGCTGCTTCGCTGGCCGCAATGGCCTTTACCGCTGTGCCTGCCGCCGCGCAGGAAGTTCCCGCCGATCTCACCACGATGCCGCCGGTGCCGACCGATTTCGAGCCAGTCCGCACCAGCTGGGGCGACCCTGACCTGCGCGGCACGTTCCCGATCGACAACATCGCCAGCTTGCCGATGAATCGCCCGGCCAGCTTCGGCAACCGCTTCTGGCTGAACGAAGAAGAAAACGCCGCCCGCATCGCGCAGGCCAATGGCTCCGACGCGCGTTATGCCGCCGAAGACGAATCCGGCACGATCGGCATGGGCCACTGGGTCGAATCCGACAGCTCGGGCCGCCGTACTTCGCTGCTGGTTTCCCCTGCCAATGGCCAACTGCCCGCGCTGACCCCTGAAGCGCAGGCCCGCTATGCCGCTGGCCGTTCGAGCTGGACCCCGAACACCGCCTATAACTGGACCTCGGATTTCGACACCTGGGACCGGTGCATCACGCGCGGTTTCCCGGCTTCGATGTTCCCGTTCCGCTACAATAACGGCATTCGCGTGCTTCAGTCGCCGGGTTACGTGACCATCCAGCTCGAAATGATCCACGATGCGCGCGTCATCAAGATCGTCGACAAGGCCGATATTGCCGCGCACCGCTGGCCTGCGAATGTCCGCACCTGGATGGGCCAGTCGCTTGGCTATTGGGAAGGCAACACGCTGGTCATCGAAACCACCAACATCATCGATGGCGACAGCGTGAGCCAGGACAGCCTCGATCGCGGTCCTTCGCCGCTCAACATGGCGACGATGGGCGTGCCGCCGTTCAACACCATCCCCACCAGCCTGGATGCAGTGGTGACTGAACGGCTGACCCGCACGGCCGCAGACCATATCGTGTACGAACTGACCTACAACGATCCGCAGGTGTTCACCGCACCGTGGACTGCGCGTCTCGATTGGACGCAGAACGATGAATACGCGTTCTTCGAATATGCCTGCCACGAAGGCAACGTGCAGGTCCGCAACTACATCACCGCTTCGCGCGCCGGTTTGCGCGTGAACGCTGAAGAAGCAGGCGCGGGCGCAGAATAAGCATCGGCGGGCCGGGAGGAGTACTTCCCGGCCCGCACTCGCTCGGCTGCACCGCGCAGTCCGAGCCAAAACGCACCGCACCACGGGCGCGGGCGCAAACAGGGATGGATATTATGCAAAGCTATTTCGGGCAGGGCTTTTTCGGTAAAGCCGCTCTTGGCGGTCTGCTGCTCGCTTCGGTCGCGGGCTGCGCCACAACCGGCACTGCCCAAACTGCTGCGCCAACCTCCACTTCCACCGCGAATATCGCCACCGGCCCGGTGACTACCCGCAACGGCCAAGTGCAGGGCGTGCCCGGTGCATTGCCCGGAATTACCGTATTCAAGGGCCTGCCCTTCGCTGCCCCGCCCGTCGGCAACCTGCGCTGGGAACAGCCGCAGCCTGCCGCCAACTGGAGCGGTATTCGGCAAGCGAATGCATGGGGCAATAGCTGCATCCAAAACCCCGCGCCAACGCGGTTCCCTGTGAACTCCGCCAGCGATATGCCTGATTCTCCGGGCATTTCGGAAGACTGCCTGTATCTCAACGTGTGGACGCCTGCGACCACTGGCGCAGAACGTCTGCCGGTGATGGTGTGGCTGTACGGCGGCGCCTATAACGAAGGCGGCGGTTCGGCCCCGTTCAGCCACGGCGACCAACTGGCGAAAAAGGGCGTGGTGATGGTCACGTTCAACTACCGCGTCGGCTCGCTCGGTTTCTTCGCCCACCCTGAACTCACCGCCGCCAGCGCGAACGGCGCGAGCGGCAATCAGGCGATCGGCGATTCCATTGCCGCGCTGCAATGGGTGAAGGACAATATCGCAGCGTTCGGCGGCGATCCCAACCGCGTCACGATTTTCGGCGAAAGCGCTGGCGCGGCGATGGATGGCGGGCTTGCAGGCTCCCCGCCTGCCGCCGGTCTGTTCCAGCGCGCAATCAGCCAATCCGGTGCGTGGATGGGCCTGGGCATTGCCCCGATGGTCCCGCGCGAACGGGCGGAAGCGACCGCAGTGGAGCAGGCAACCGCAGCCGGTGCCAGCACGCTGGCCGAACTGCGCGCAATGCCAGCTACCGATGTTCACGCCAAAATTCGCGGTCAGGGCATGATCGTCGACGGTTATCTGATCCCCGAAGATGTCTCGATCGCTTTCGCCAATGGCCGCCAGAACCGGGTGGACGTGCTGGCCGGGTCCAATCAGGATGAAGGCAGCTTTACCGCCGGGTTCGGCCCGCCGGTAACGCTCGCCACCTGGACCGCTGGCGAAGCGCAACGCTGGGGCGCGCATCAGGAACTGGGCCGCGCGGCCTATCCCGCCAGCACCGATGCAGAAGCGGCCGCAGCAGCGCCTATGCCGTTCGCGGACGCGATGGCATGGCATATGCGCCTGTTCGCAGAGGGCGCAGCGGCGGTCGGCAAGCAGGGCTGGCTGTATTACTTCACCCACGATCCGATTTACGACGAAGGCCGCACCAATCTGGGCGCCGCGCATACGGGCGAAATCCCCTATGTTTTCGGCAACTTGTGCGCCCCGCGCACCTTCCCCGGCGGCTCCTCGGTCGAACTGATGTGCGGCAACGCGCGCGAAGAGGCGTTCGCGGATCAGGTCAGCCAATATTGGGTGAACTTCGCCGCCACCGGCAATCCTAATGGAACTGGCCTGCCAAGCTGGCCCGCGATTGGCGAACTCGGCGCGACCGAAGCGATGGTGCTCGATGCCGATGGTTCGGGGCGCGGACCGTGGCTGAACGCGGCGAAGAACAGCTTGTACGAAACCCAATTCCGCGAAAGAGTGGCGGTGCCGCTGGGTATCGCGGAATAGGGCCGGTTAACAGGCCCGCTTGATTGGGAGAGCGACGGGCATGAGGATCGGATTGGCAGGTCTGCTGGCGACAGCAGGATTGGCAGCGCTGGGCACAGGGGCAGCGGGCACAGGGGCAGCGGCGCAGCAATCTGGCGGGCTCGCGCCGCAGGTTGAGCAGCAACTGGCTCACGGCAGGACGGTGTTCGCGCGCAATTGCGCCGCCTGCCACGGTGCCGATCTGACCGGCGGGCAATTCGCCGGATCGCTCAAAGGCCCGGCGTTTCTTGCCCGGTGGGGCGATGTGCCGGTTTCGCAGTTGTACGATTACATCCATACCTCGATGCCGCCGGGCGGCGGCGGCACCTTGCCTGCTGCCGATTATGGCGCGCTCGCCGCGTTGCTGCTGGCGGAGAATGGCGGCACTCCCGCCGCGCTGATTGCGGCGAACTCCGCGCAGTCCATGCCCCCTGCCCCGCCGCCGGGCGAAGCGCCGAGCCTTGGGCTGCCCGGCATCACCGACCGCTACCCCTTCCCCGCCAGCCCGCCGCTGGTGGACCGTTTCGCGGGCTACACTCCCGTGACCGAGGCGATGCTCAGCAATCCCGCGCCGGAGAACTGGCTCGCGTGGCGGCGCGGGCATATGGGGCAGGGTTTCTCCCCGCTCGCCCAGATCACGCCGGGCAATGTCCGCAATCTGAGCATCGCGTGGGCGCAAGCCTTGCCCGCCGGGGCGACGATGGCCGAACCGCTGGTGCGTGACGGGGTGATGTATGTGTTCGGTTTCGGCGATCAGGTGTTCGCGTTCGATGCGGCGACCGGGCGGCAATTGTGGCGCTACAACCGGCAACTGCCCGAAGACGCCGCGCCGTTGTCCAAGAAGACCATCGCGTTATGGGGCGATAAGCTGATCGTCGCGACTTCGGATCTGCACATGGTCGCGCTCGATGCGCGCACGGGCCGCCCCGCGTGGGATGTCGCCATCCCCGACAGCGCTAATACGCGCAGCAATGGCGGGCCGCTGGTGGCCGACGGGGTGGTGATGATCGGCCTCGCCAGCCAGCGCGATGGCGGCTCGATCATCGCTGCGTTCGATGCCGAAAGCGGCGCGCATCTGTGGAATTTCAACACCGTAGCGCAGGAAGGCGCTCCGGGTGGGGACACCTGGAACAACCTGCCGAATGCGGCACGGCATGGCGGGTCGGTGTGGACCAGCGGCAGCTATGATGCGGAAACGGGCCTCGCGCTATGGGGCGTGGCGCAGACTTACGACACCGGGCCGGTGCGCGATCTGGTCCCGGGTAGCAATAATGATGGGCTGTACACCAATTCGACGCTCGCCTTCGTGCCCCGCACAGGCGAATTGCGCTGGTATTACCAGCACATGGCGAACGACCAGTATGATCTGGACTGGGTGTTCGAGCGGGTAATCGGCGATGTCAGCGTAAACGGTCAGCCTCGCCGCGTGATCATGACCGGCGGCAAGGAAGGCCTGTTCGACACGATCGATGCCGCCACCGGGCGCTATATCGACACCGCCGACATGGGCTTCCAGACCTTCATCACCGCCATCGATCCGGTCACGGGCCGCAAAACTCCCGATCCCGCGCTGTTGCCAGGGCGCGACCGGGATGCGGTGTTCATGTGCCCGCACGCTGGCGGCGGACGCAACTGGAGCCCATCGGCGTTCAACGACGCTACCGATACGCTATTCATCAACGCCCGCGACACCTGCATGGAACTGCGACCGCGAGCGGAAGGCGGGTTCTTCACCAGCGGGGTCGACGTGTATTTCTCCGCCCCGGCAGACAGCGACGGCAATTTCGGCATCCTGCAAGGGATCGACATGGCGGCGGGCGAAGTCCGCTGGGAACACCGCCGCCGTGCGCCGTATAATGCAGGCGTGCTGGCGACCGGCACCGGGCTACTGTTCACCGGCGCGATGGACCAGACGGTAATGGCTTACGATCAGGCGACCGGCGCGGAGTTGTGGCATTCAGGCCTTAACGGCGTGCCGAACGCCTCGCCGATCACCTATGCGGTGGATGGGCGGCAATACGTCGCGTTCGTGACCGGGATGGGCAATCCGCTGGCATTCGGCCTGCCGAACTTCACGCCGGAGATCCCGCTGCCCGAGGTGAACAGCGCGGCAGTGTATGTGTTCGCGCTGGACGGGGAGTAGATACAAAAAGGGCCGCCTTCGCAGGCGGCCCCTTTCGTTCAGCGTTACACCAAGATCAGTAATAAATGCCCAGCGTAAAGCCGATTGCACGGCCGCAGAACACGATCACGATCCAGAAGAACAGCGAGGTATAGCCGGCGAATTTCGCGCCCGCCGGCATTACCGATGCATTATCCCACACGGCGACGTTCTTGTACGTCACGAAGTGGAAATACAGCATGTTCAGCCCGGCAATCGCCATCAGGCTCATCTTCACGAGGAAGTATGGGTTGATCATGTAGCTGGACGCCTTGCTGATAAACAGCAGGGTGCCCGTGATCGCCGCCAGCACGAACGCCGCCCAGGTCCACGGCAACGTGTCCTTGGTCATGCGCGTTACCGAGCTATTGGTGGAAGCCTTGCCGATCAGCCGCAGGTCCATCACGAAGATGGTGCCCAGCACTGTTACCAGCCCGATTACGTGCAGCGTTTCCAGCGTAGGAAATGCCCAGGTGCTTTCGGCAATCGAAATTCCGAGCGAGGAATACTCGATCGATTCCCAGATATTCGTGGGTTCAGGATACATCATTGTCAGGTTCCCCCTCAGACCGGAACGTAGGCGATCCAGCGCCCGCAAACCATGATGAGACACCATAGTATAATGATAAACCAACCGGTGCTTTTGGCCGAGCCACTAGCCTGCCAGGCTGCGCCGGAATTCAGCGCCTTGGCGCGTACCGAACCGACATATTTCAGCGATACCAGCACCATCAGCACCAGCACGATCATCTTGATCCAGAACACGGCATTGATCATGTTGCGTACGGGTTCGGCGAAGATCATCGTCATGCCGCTGATGATGATCACCAGCAGGCCCCAACGGATCCACGGCACGAAACGCGCACTCACCTGTTCCATCGACAAGCCGGCACCGGCGCGGCCATTGATCCGCAGCACCAGCATCAGCGTCGCGCCGAAAGCAGCAGCGATCGACAGAATGTGGATCGCCTGAGCAATCGGCACGTTCCAGAAATTCTCGACCATGAACAGACTGAAACCGGTTTCCTGCATCCAGAAGGCCCAGTCGAGCAGGAACGTGCCCCGCATCCAGTCCGTTATGTTGTATAGTAAATCGCCCATGGGCCCATTTTCCCTCGTCCTGTTGCTATGATTCGTGCAGCCAGATTGACCCTGTCCGAACTTATCATACCTTGATCTCGCGCAAACCCGCTAGCCGCTGCAATTCATTCCGCCAACCCCGTCGCGCGGAGCGTTACGAATTGCGACAAAGACATCACAGGTCATGCAGCGGCGTTTTGAAGGCAGATTCGTGCTCATAAAGCCCTGATTTCTGCGGTTTTGATGCTCCGCCGCATTCGCGTCAGCACCTCCGGCTGATCTCTGCCGCCGGTGCACCCATTGTCAAACAGAACCATGCCGTTTAGGACAGAATCAACAAGTATCACGGGGCGAAAGCTGCTTAAGCGGCCCGGTGATTCGCGAAGGGGATGGCGATGCGCGTGAATAGCAGGCTAGGTCTGGCAGCCTTATTGGCATGCAGCGTAGCCACATCTGGCTTTGCACAACAGACTGCTCCAGTCGCAATTCCCGATGGTGACTGGGCCACGATCAACCGCGATCTGGCCGCCACCCGCTATTCCCCGCTTGCCGATATCAACCGCAGCAATGTGGCCACTTTGCAAACCGCATGGTCCTATCCGATGCAGGCGTTCAACAACGCCGTGCCGCTGGTGGTAGGCGGAGTGATGTATTTCCCCGCGCAATCGCGCATCGTGGCGCTGGATGCTTCGACGGGCGCGGAAATCTGGGTTCATGAAATCGCGGCTCCACCGGAAGGCACTCCAGCTCCTCCAGGCCCCGGCGCGAGCTATTCCGGGCGCGGCGTTTCCTATTGGCCGGGCGACCGGCGCAACGCCCCGCGTCTGCTGGTGATGTCCGGCACGAAGTTGGTGGCGCTCAACGCGCGCGACGGTCGGCCCGTACGCGGCTTCGGTACACGCGGCGAGGTCGATGTCGGCATCGGCTACGGCGGCACTCCTACGATCACCGGCAACACCGCAATTATCGGCGCTGCCAGCTCCGAAAATCCGCAAGGCGCGGCGGGTAATCCGCGTGGGTTCGATGTAATCACGGGCGAGAAGCTGTGGGAATTCGACACCACCCCCGGCCCCGATCAACTCGGCGGCGACACGTGGCTCAACGGCAGCGCGGAAGGGCGCGGCGGCACCAATATGTGGGGCTTTGCCGCCACCGTGGACGCCGCAACCGGCACCGCGTATCTCCCTATCGCTGGCCCCGCGCATAATTACTACGGCGGCGACCGGCCCGGCACCAATCTGTTCGGCAATTCGGTTGTCGCAGTGGATGCCCGCACCGGCGCATACAAATGGCATTTCCAGACCGTGCATCACGATATCTGGGATATCGATATGAGCCATTCCGGCCCGCTGCTGCCGATCACCACTGCCGATGGGCCGCACAATGTGCTCGCCAATATCGGCAAGTCGTCGATGGTGTTCGTGCTAGATTCCGCCACTGGTGAACCTGTCCACGCAGTGGAAGAACGCCCCGTGCCGCCGGGCGACGTACCGGGCGAATATTACCACCCTACCCAGCCATTCCCGGTGGTCACTCCGCCGCTTAGCCGGGTGGACATGACCTATCAGGACATCGTCACCGCCGAAGACACGACGCCTGAACATGCCGCGGCATGCCACGCGATGTGGGCACGGGCAGGCGGGTTCTTCAACTCCGGCCCCTACACCCCGTTCGGGTTCCGCGCAGAAGGCGCTCCACCGCGTTCGACCATCCAGTTCCCCGGCGGAACGGGCGGCGTCAACTGGGGCGGCCCTGCGGCTGACCCGACCACCGGCATGGTTTACGTCAACGCGATGGACGGATCGCTGGTCGGCTGGGTTGAAAAGGTGGAAGGCGACCGGCCTTACAGCTTCGATGCCAGTGTCGCGCCAGAATATGACCGGGCGAGCGTAGATGGCAAAGGCCCGTTCTTCAGCTTCAACGCACCGATCAGCGGGCAATATGACGATCGCGGCCGCCCAGTCGGCACCAGCGCACCTTGTTACAAGCCGCCTTGGGCACGGTTGACTGCGGTCAACGCCAACACCGGCGAAATCGCCTGGGCTGTACCGCTCGGCATGTACGAAGAATTGCCCGAAGGCCGTCAGGTGCTCGGCAATTCGGGCAGCGCTGGCCCAACGGTCACTGGCGGCGGGCTTGTTTTTGTCGGCGCTACGAACGACAAGCGCTTCCGCGCCTTTGACGCAGCTACCGGAGAGCAGCTATGGGAAGCGCAGCTTCAGGGCAACGCCAACGCCAACCCGATGACTTATCGGGGAAGTGATGGCAGGCAATATGTTGCGATCAATGCCAGCGGCACGATCGTGAGCTATGTACTGCCTTGATCGGCAGTAAAAACGTTTAAGTTCTACGCTGCCCTGATGGGCAGCGAGCAGTTCAAGTTTTATGCCGCCCTCATGGGCAGCGAGCAGTTTAAGTTTTATGTTGCCCTGATGGGCAGCACAGGGACATCAAGAGAGGACTTTTGAGGATGATGAATTCGAGTAAGCTGGCCCTGTTGGCAAGCGCAATGGCTCTGGCCGCCTGCACCACAACTGCTGGCCCGATTTCGGCCCAGTCTGCCCGTCCGGCAGCTTCGGCACCGGCTTCGGCTGCTGCTGTTGCACGGATCGGCGACGCGCCGAATTTGAATGGCGTGTGGCAGACAATGAACACTGCCAACTGGAACCTCGAACCACACAGCGCAGCGGCCAATCCGCTGGAACGCGGTGATCGGTTGCTCGGCGCAATCGGCGCGATCCCGGCTGGTCTGGGCGTAGTCGAAGGTGGCGCAATCCCTTACAAGCCCGAGGCAATGGAACGGCTGAATTCGAACCGCGCCAACGTGATCGCACACGATCCCGAAGCCGCCTGCTATCTGCCCGGGATCCCCCGCGCGACCTACATGGATATGCCGTTCCAGATCATTCAGGGCGATGGCGACGATATACTGATGGCGTATGAATATGCCTCGGCCAACCGCGTGATCAACATGGAAGAAGTCGGCATTCCGCCGATCGACACCTGGATGGGCACTTCGTACGGCCAGTGGGAAGGCGACACGCTGGTTGTCACCACGCTCGCACAGGGCCCCGGCCTGGTGAAACTGCCCGCAGGCGAAATGGTGGAAGGCGTTACCTGGCTCGACCGGGCCGGCAACTACCTCACCAATCACGCCACCGTGACCGAGCGTTTCACCCCGAATGGCCCCAACCATATGACCTATTCGGTGACGATCGATGATCCCACGATCTACACCCGTCCGTGGACAATTTCGATGCCGCTTTACCGGCACATGGAAGCCAATGCGCAGTTGCTCGAATTCAAGTGCGTTCCGTTTTCTGAGCGGCTGCTATATGGCGACTTAATCGAAGAGACAGGTAGCAACTGATAGACGGACAAAGTCAAAGTCGCTAACAACGGCCCAGGCCCCGGAAAATACGTTTAGGTTCAATTGAGGAGTTAACCCATGAAGATCAGTAAGCTCAGCGCTGCCGCAATCGGCGCCGTGCTGGCGATCACCGCAGTGGGCGCAGCAGCGCACCACTCGTTCGCCACCGAGTTCGACCGTAACAAGCCTATCCGCCTCGAAGGCAAAGTGGTGATGTTTGAGTGGGTTAACCCACACTCTTGGATCCACATCGACGTGCGCCGTAACAACCGCACCGAACGCTGGCGCGTGGAAGGCGGCGCTCCTTCGGCTCTGCTGCGTCGTGGCTGGAACCGGAACTCGCTGCCAGCTGGCACCGATATCATCGTGGACGCCTTCCAGGCACGCGATGGCGATACACGCGCTTCGGCAGCGGAAATCCGCTTCCCTAACGGCCGCGAATTGTCGCTCGGCAACCCAACGACCGAAGCAGTCGCTGCTGCTGCACGTCGCGCTGCGGGCAACTGATCCTACCAAGGGTTTGAATTACAAGACGGGGGCTCCGCAAGGGGCCCCCGTTTTTGTGCGTGCGCTTTCGATAGCCTCACCTCTGTTGTCATAATTCTGACGGGCTAAGTGGTTTGCCCGAACCGCCGTGCGGCCGCACAATCGGCCCAGTCACGGGGGATCATACATATGCCAGTTCTCGTTCGCTCCATCCTCGCCGCCGCCGCGCTAGCCTGCGCCGCTCCGGCAATGGCGGCCTGCCCGGTCGGCAATTACGATGCGGTAGGCTGGAATCCCGGCGCCCCGGTGGATAGCCCCGCCGGGTATCGCGCAGCCGTGGTGATCACCGATCGCGGCGCGGATGTGTGCGATATCGAATGGGATCTGGGCGGCCAGCATTTCTCCGCCGTGGCGCTCTACGATGCGCGCACCAATCAGTTGCACGGCTCCTATGCCAATCTCGAACAGGGGTGGTTCGGGATCATCAGCTACCGCATTTCGGGAAACCGGATGGAAGGCGAATGGGCGATCTACAATTCCGGGACCAGCAATCGCGGGCGAGAAAACCTCACCCGGCGATAGCTCGGCGTGAGTAGTTGACTTTACTC
>Ga0247817_10001114_pt1 | contig 14285 bp, 13 predicted proteins | sample UWRJL212509R1_FD_178010 | JGI IMG/M metagenome (GOLD analysis project Ga0247817, IMG submission 178010) | Plant litter microbial communities from Arlington Agricultural Research Station in Wisconsin, United States - UWRJ-L212-509R-1 | ecosystem: Environmental > Terrestrial > Plant litter >... | reverse complement strand
AGTCTAAAATCTGAAATCTAAAATTTCAACGGGTAGTTTTGCGTGAGGGATAGAAGCGGATAGCCCGGAGCCTGACGAAGGAAGTGCGAGGACTTGCAGCGGATAGCCCGGCCCTTGTGGACACGCCCAAAACAAAAAAAAACCGACACTTTATAAAAGTATCGGTTTTGTATTTTAGTGAAAGTGATCTTCTTCGATTTCAAATTCAGCATCTTTTTCCCAGATTTCCATTTCGCAAGGTTTGCAATTGAATTTTAGTTTGTATTCAAGTTCGCCTTGTTTTAAAACCAATGGTTCTTTTACTTTAACCCCCATGATATCTTTCTGGTGTATTGGGCATTTTTTTAATTCGTATTTTATGCAATATTTGGTTGTCATTACACGTGATTTTCCTGGATCCCATTGTAATTCAAATGCTTTTTCGATTTCGGTAACGCCATGACGCTCGTAGAATTTACGTGCTGTTTTGTTCGAAACGTTGTACATGAAATCAAGTTTAGTTTCCGGATACGGATGCGATGTTTTTACCAATTGGTGTTCTTCGCGCTTATAATTTGCTAAACGAATTTCTGTAAGCTGATCGTAAACCGTTCTTCTCATTTCGTTGATTTTTGAAATAGGAAGGAACCAGTTTTGAGTAAACATCACATTGATTTCATTAGCAGTATAAGGTGTAAAACCTGTTTTTGCCAATTGGGTCTTGAAGTTTTCTGCGATCGATTCGTTGTTTTTTGTTGTTTCTTTTGGATGTTCTAAAGTTACTTTACTTACATTTCCATCTTCGTCGGTAGCGATTAATTCAAAACCATTTTCGTTTTCTGTAAGCAATAAAGTGGTGCTGATTTTTCGAACAGCACTGTCTTCTCTTTCTACGATTTTGATAAATGCAGCATCATTGTTACGGTAAATGAAAGTTCCTGGTTTTATTTCTTTTAAAACGTTTGGATATATCATTCCGTTTTCAGCCTTATTAACATAAATTCCGTCGGCTTCATTGTTTTCGTTGATGAAACAAAGTCCGTCTCCATTGTTCAGGAATTCGCCGTTTTCGATTTCGTATGCGTTTCCAACAGTTTTAACCAATTTACCAATATATTGTCCTTTTGATTTTGGGCTTTCCCAAGAACCAATACTATGGTTTCTGTCGTTTACGAAATAATCGGTATAGCCACGATTGAATGTTCTGTTTAAAGAAGAATCGAAAGTATAAGTACATGTTCCTGAAGAAGCTTTTATGTACTTATCGTTTCCTTCTGCTTCTAAAAAGCTGTCCAATTTCTGGCGTAGGAAAGAAACGTTGTTTTTTACGTAAACAACATCTTTCAGACGTCCTTCAATTTTGAAAGAAACAATTCCGGCTTCGATAAGATTTGGAATTTGATCTGAAATATCTAAGTCTTTTATAGAAAGTAAATGGCTGTTTTTGATTAATGTATCTCCATTTCCGTCGATTAGGTTATAAGGTAAACGACAGTTTTGAGCGCAAGAACCACGATTAGCACTACGTTCTCCGTTGGCTACACTCATATAGCAGTTTCCGCTGAATGATACACAAAGAGCACCGGTAACGAAAAATTCTAATTCAACATCTGCTTTGTCGCTGATTTCTTTTATTTGGTGCAGGTTTAATTCGCGGGCTAAAACCACACGTTTGATTCCGGCATCTTTTAGGAATTTAATTTTATCGGCGTCACGGTTGTTGGCTTGTGTGCTGGCATGAAGTACGATAGGAGGTAAGTCCATTTCCATAATAGCCATATCCTGAATGATTAGCGCATCAACACCAATATCATACAATTCCCAGATCATTTTGCGACAGGTTTCTAATTCATTGTCGTATAAAATGGTATTCATTACCACAAAAACCTGAGCATTAAATAAGTGTGCATATTGTACTAATGCGGCAACATCTTCTATAGAGTTGTTGGCATTTGATCGGGCTCCAAATTGCGGCGCACCAATATAAACGGCATCGGCACCACTGTTAATGGCTGCCATTCCTCCAATTAAATCTTTAGCAGGAGCTAATATTTCGATTTTCTTCTTCATTTCTAAAACTTTAGGCTTTTTGTGGTATTCCCGAAAAAAAGTGTGCAAAGGTCTTATAAATTATTTGAGTTTGCTAATACTGAAGGCGTTTTTTTGAAATTGTTAACGTAATATGGAATGAAGTTATTTAAAGAAACAATTTTGGATGTTCGTTAACTTGGGAATTTAGATAATACTTCATTAATTTTATTTAATAGTATTCTGAATCTTTCTTCGGCATGTTCATAAAATAGATTTCCAAGGATAGCTTCCTGAAATTTGGAGTCTTCTTTAATTAATTTTAATTTTTCAAGAAGAAAGTCTTTAACTTCTTGATCCGTTTCTTGTGAAATAATAATTTCCCAATCAGTACGATTGTCTAGAATATAACTTATGTCTTCTATATCATGACTAAATCTTGGATCATCACCACCTCGGTCTTCATAAGCAGAAAATTTACTCGCTAAAAAATAATTGAAAGGCATAATTTGAATTGTGCATTCTTCAATTTTTATTTTTTCCAGATTTTGGAAACCTTTTTTAAACCATTTGTTTGCAGGAGCCCATGCTATTGGATTTGTATTCATTACATCTATTAAGATATCTTCAAACTTAAATCTGCATATTACATCTAATTCTGCCGATTGTGTAAATCCTTTAACATCTAATTTTTCTCTAATATCTTCAAGTTCATTTATGGTAGCAACACTTAAACTTATGTCTATATCTTTTGTAGGGCGAACATCGTCTGCTGCAGGATCATTAATATACAAGCTTACGGTTGCTCCTCCAACATATATTACTTCTTCATTTAATTCTCCTAATGCATTGGCTATTTTTTGAATAATTATTCTATTGATCGCTGTATTTTTCATTCTTCTATTCTTTTTTTTAATTCTTCAACTGCAATTTTAAATTCTCTTTTATTTCCTAATCTTATGGCATCAACTAAAGCTAATAGTTCATATAACTTTGGATCTTTTTGGCAAGCTTTTGGTACATTTGGATGAAGAGGTTCTACAGTGAATCCTCTACTATCACCTTCAAAATAAGGCCAAACATAGTTTTCTTCGCTTAAAATTATATTACATAAGGGAGATGTGCTATGTGAGGTTTTCATTCCTCTTACGATTGACCCGGGCACTTGTGGAAAAACATATTTTAGGCCGTGTATTAGAAAATCCATAAGAGAGGATTTCATAACTCTTTTTTTGTTATTAGAAATTAATCCGCTTAATACACTTCGGTTTAAAGACTCGCTAATTTCACTTTGGCTTATAAATACATCAAAGCCTAAATCTTTCATTAACCAATTATCATGCCCATAGCTTACAATTTTCAGCAATACAACTATATCGTGAGGGCGCATACCACTATGTTTTTTCATAAACTAATTTTAGATTTGCATATCGCGATTCGCGAATCGCGATATGCAAATCTACGTAAAAGTATTTGTAAACAAAAAAACTACTTGAATTTAATAATCAAGTAGTTTTTCTATTGTATAAATACGGTATGTATTAAGATAATTTGCGAGCTTTAATTTTTGTCAAAGTATTTTCGATACTGTTTAATTGTTTTGAAACAATAGCGATTTGATTTGACTCAAGCTCGTCTTTTTCTAACGCCATTTTGTATTTTTCGATGGCTGCTTCTTCTCCGGTAATACAAGCATTTATAATTGCTTCTGTATCTCCGCCTGTAAAAGAGGATTTAATATCAATCCAAGTACGGTGTAAAGCGCCTAATGGACCTCCGCCTGAAGTGTCTGTAGATTTTCCTAATTTATTGATCTGATCCTGAATTTCGACAATAAATAATGCTCGTTCACGCGCATAGTCTAAAAAATCTGCTTTGATGCTGGCGTTTTCTACATGCTCTGCGGCATTGGTATACCCTAGTTTCCCGTCTTCCAGAATAGAAATTAATCCTTCTAATGTGCTAACTGCTTCTTTTGTGGTTTCATCTGTATGTAACATAACTTTAATTTTTAATTAATTTATATTACAAAGATGGGACTTTATGAAACCGCTTGTTTTACAGAATTATAGAGCTTCTTTATAAAATTGTAGAATGGAAATTGTGGAAGATTTTTTGTAACCTCAAGTTTGATGATGTCGTCAAACCAGACATCAATCATCAATCAATTAAAAAATGAACACAATCTCAAAATTTTTAATAGTACTGTTTTTAATTTTTCAGCCGAAGGTTTTTGCTCAAAAAACAGTCGTAAAACTAGACAGCTTAATAAGTTCCAAATTTAAACCTGAAAATCCAGGTGCAGTTTTTTTAGCAGTCAAAAATGGAAAAGTGATATATAGAAAAGCTTTTGGAATGGCAAATTTGGAAATGAATGTAAAAATGAAACCTGAATTTGTTTTTGAAATCGGTTCTATGACGAAGCAGTTTACAGCGATTTCTATTTTGATATTGGCTGAACAAGGAAAACTTAGGCTGAATGATGAAATCACGAAGTTTATTCCGGATTATCCAACTCAGGGAAATACAATTACGATTCATCATTTGCTAACGCACACTTCAGGAATTAAAGATTTTACAAGTATGAAGTCTATTAAGAACATTGCCAAAGAAGATTTAGAGCCAAAAGAATTGGTCGATTTCTTTAAAAATGAACCAATGGATTTTAAACCCGGCGTACAATACAAATATTGCAATTCCGGTTACTTGCTTTTAGGATATATTATTGAAAAAGTATCAGGTCAATCTTATGAAGATTTTATTACGACTCGTATTTTTGAAAAAGCAGGAATGCACAATACAACTTATGCAAGTCATTCAAAAATAATTAAAAACAGGGTTTCGGGTTATCGTGAGAAAGAGGGTTTTGTAAATGCAAATTACATCAGTTTTTCTATTCCGTATGCTTCGGGTGCTATAATGTCTACAGTAGATGATTTGTTAAAGTGGCAAATTGCATTAAACAATAACACCTTGTTAAATGCTGGTTTTACAGAAAAAGCATTTACTAATTATCAATTAACTAACGGCGAAAAAATAGCTTATGGATATGGATGGCATGTCGAAAAACTAAAGGGTAAAATAGTATACGATCATGGAGGCAGTATCTTTGGATTTAAATCGATGGGCGTTTACGAACCTACAGAACAAATTTATGTTGTTGGTCTGAGTAATTGCGATTGTAATTCGCCAACTTCGATTACAAAAGATATTGCGGCACTCTTAATGGAGTAAAAAAAAGGGTGTTTTGAAAAAAACACCCTTTTTTATGCTTAAAATATTTAGAACTTATAGAGTCAAAGCTTCTTTGATTCTGCGTAAAGCTTCTTTTAAAATGTCGTTGCTTGTTGCGTAAGAGAAACGAATACAGTTTGGATTTCCAAAAGCATCTCCTGTTACCGTTGCAACGTTTGCTTCTGCTAAAAGGTACATTGAAACGTCGTTTGCATCTTTAATTTCAGTTCCTTTTAATGTTTTTCCGAAGAAAGAAGAAACGTCTGGGAAAACGTAGAAAGCTCCTTCCGGAACATTTATTTTTACACCTGGAATTTCTTTTAATAATCCAACAACTAAATCTCTACGACCATGGAAAGCCTGAACCATTTCGTTTAGTACGCTTGGGTCAGCATCTACAGCAGTAATCGTAGCGCGTTGTGCCACAGAGTTCGCACCAGAAGTTACCTGACCTTGAATTTTTGTACACGCTTTTGCGATAAATTCAGGAGCTCCGATATAACCAATTCTGTATCCTGTCATGGCGAATGCTTTTGCAACTCCGTTTACCGTAATTGTTTTTTCTAGCATGCCCGGGATTGAACCAATACTGCAAAAAGTACCTGAGAAATTAATGTGCTCATAAATCTCATCAGCCACTACATATATATTTGGATGTTTTTCTAACACTTTTGCAAGCGCTGTTAACTCCTCTCTGCTGTAAACAGATCCAGAAGGATTACAAGGAGAACTAAACCACATCATTTTTGTTTTTGGCGTGATTGCTGCTTCTAATTGTGCAGGTGTAATTTTAAAATCTGTTTCTACAGACGTTGGAACCTCAACAGGAACTCCACCGGAAAGTTTTACAATTTCGAAATAAGAAACCCAGTAAGGTGCAGGTAAAATAACCTCATCACCATCATTTAGCATTACCTGAGCAATGTTGTATAAAGATTGTTTTGCTCCTGTAGAAACTACAATTTGAGATGGTTTGTAATCTAATCCGTTATCTCTTTTGAATTTTCTGCAAACAGCTTCTTTTAATTCCTGATAACCGTCTACTGGAGAATAAGTACTATAATTTTCGTCGATTGCGCGTTTAGCGGCTTCTTTAATAAAATCGGGAGTGTTGAAGTCAGGCTCACCTAAACTTAAACTGATAATGTCTTTTCCCTGTGCTTTTAATTCGCGTGCTAATGCTGCCATTGCCAGGGTTTGTGATGTTGCTAAGTTGTTGATTCTGTCCGAAAGAATGTGATTCATTGTGTAGTTAATTGCGGTTTATTATTATATTGAAATTGTATTATAATCATGTACCTGTCGATACATGATTATTGTATTATGCCAGTTCAGGTTTCATTCCCAATTCACGTAAATGCTTAAAGTGAGCAATAACAGCGCTTGTCATGGTTTTGTATTCATAATAAGGCAAGTTGCATTCTTTTGCAGTTTCTTTTACAATTTTTGCAATTTTACCATAGTGAATATGACTGATGTTTGGGAAAATATGGTGTTCGATCTGATGGTTTAATCCGCCTGTGTACCAGTTTACAATAGCATTTTTAGGTGCAAAATTAGTAGTGGTAAACAATTGGTGAATTGCCCAGGTATTGTCCATTTCGCCCAATTCGTTTGGAGAAGGATTTGTAGTTTCCTCTACAACGTGTGCTAATTGAAAAACAACGCTCAAAATTAATCCGGCTGTGTAATGCATAATAAAGAAGCCAACAAGAACTTTCCACCAGGTAATTCCAATCACGATTGGTAAAACGATCCAGATAGAAACGTAAATAACTTTGGTGATGATTAAAGTGGTCCAAAGAATTTTTGGGCTTTTAGGTTCACCATAAGAAAGTTTTCTTTTCAGGTAATTACGCATTTGTTTAAAATCTGTAGTAATCGCCCAGTTAAAGGTTAATAGTCCGTACAGAAAAACAGAATAATAATGTTGAAAACGATGAAAACTATGCCATTGTGCATCTTTTGTGAATCGGATAATTCTTCCCGCATCTAAATCCTCATCGTGTCCGGGAATATTAGTGTAGGTGTGGTGGAGTACATTATGCTGTACCTGCCAGTTATAAACGTTTCCTGCAAGAACATAAATTGTTCCTCCCATGAATTTGTTAATCCAGCTTTTGTTAGAATAAGAACCGTGATTTCCGTCATGCATGACGTTCATTCCAACTCCCGCCATTCCAATTCCAATTACGACAGATAAAATAATCATTACCCAGAAAGGCATATTAAGCGTAAGAATTAAAAAATATGGCGTTAGAAAAACCGCGAATAAAATAACCGCTTTTAAATGCAGCTTCCAGTTTCCGGTTTTCTGAATGTTGTTTTCCTTGAAGTAATTGTTTACCCGAGAATTAAGTGTTCTAAAGAACTTCAGATTGTCTTGCTTCGCAAATGTTGGGATCGTCTTATTCATAATTATTTTAAATAGGTTTCAAAGGTAATTATTATAAATTTTCAATTTGCAAAATTGAGTTAAATATTTCAATCGTAAAGTATTACTTTTGTTAAAAAAATAGAGCAATGGATGAGATTCTGAAATATTTTCCTGATTTGACTGACATTCAAATCGAACAATTTCAAAAATTAGATTTTTTATATCACGACTGGAATGAAAAAATCAATGTTATTTCGCGCAAAGACATTGATGCATTATATACAAAACACGTTTTGCATTCGCTTGGAATTGCAAAAATCATGAAATTTGAACCTGGAGCAACTGTTCTTGACGTTGGAACTGGCGGTGGATTTCCTGGAATACCCTTGGCGATTCTTTTTCCGGAAACACGTTTTTATCTTATCGATGTCATTGCAAAAAAAATAAAAGTCGTTCAGGGCGTTGCTGATGCATTAGAATTAAAAAATGTTAAAGCAGAACAACTTCGTGCTGAAAACGTAAAAGGCGATTTTGACTTTATCGTAAGTCGTGCCGTAACCAATATGCCGGATTTTGTCTCCTGGATTAAAACTAAAATTAAAAAACAGCATAAACATACTCTGAAAAACGGAATTCTATATCTTAAAGGAGGTGATTTAACCGAAGAATTAAAAGATTTTCCCAAAGCAACGCTGTATGATTTATCGACCATTTTTGAAGATGAGTTTTTTGAAACTAAAAAAGTGGTACACCTGCCTTTGAAATTTGTAGTGTAATGATGATTTTGTCAACAAGCCTTTTACGCTATCTTTGAAAGCACTCAGCAATAAAGTAAATAAATTAAATAATAAATGAATAGAAGGAAGTTCTTTAAAAATGGTTCTTTATTAACCATTGGAGCAGCAGTTATGAACCCGTTTCAGAGTACTGCAAATATTTTAGACTTAGAGTCAGTTAATAAAAATAAAAAAGCTAAAAATATTATTTTTTTAGTGAGTGACGGAATGAGTACCGGAACCTTAAATATGGCTGATTTGTTTTTGAATAGAAAAACAGGTAAAGGTTCTACTTGGATACAATTATATAAAGATGGCCGTGTTTCGCGTGCTTTGATGGATACAGCTTCTGCTAATTCGATCGTAACAGATTCGTCTGCAGGAAGTTCTTCCTGGGGTGGTGGTTTTCGTGTGAATAATGGGGTGCTAAATGTTAGTCCTGAAGGAGAACCACATTTACCAATATGGCAAAAATTCAAGAAAGCCGGAAAAATGGCAGGTTGTGTAACGACCGTTCCTATAACACATGCAACACCAGCAGGATTTTGTGTAAACAGTAAAAGCAGAAATGCCCAGGAAGATATTGCAGAGCAGTATTTAGAACTTGGCTTTGATGTAATGATGGGTGGAGGTTCAAATTATTTTAACCCCGCAGTTAGAAAAGATAAAAAAGATGTATTCGCAGCCTATAAATCAAAAGGATATCAGGTGGTAAAAAACCGCTCTGAAATGGAGGCTGCCTCAACTGCTCAACCAATTTTAGGTGTATTTGCAGAAGATGCTCTTCCTTATTATGTTGATAGAAATAGTGATGTGAATTTACAAAAGACAGTTCCAAGTCTGGGTGAAATGGCACAGAAAGCTATTGATAGAATGAAAGATCATAAAAATGGGTTTGTTCTTCAAATTGAAAGTGGAAAAGTAGATTGGGCAGCACATGGAAATGATATTGCCGGTTTGATTCACGAACAGATTGAATTTGATGAAGCAGTAAGAGTGGCGATAGATTTTGCGGAACAAGATAAAGAAACTCTGGTAATCATTACTACAGATCATGGTAATGCTAATCCGGGAATTATTTATGGTAAAGATGCTAACAATAACTTTGACAGCATTCAAAAGTACACGCAAACTAACGAATGGATTCTGAATCAGATAAAATCAAGTTCGTCTGTTGCACAGATTAGAGAAATCATAGAAAAAGCAAACGGACATTCGGTAAAAGAGGGTGACGCAAAAACAGTATTAAGTTATTATGACGGTTTGCATAAAGAAGACGGATTGTATAACTACAAAAAGTTACCTTATAAAGCTTTTGCACAAATGCAGGAAAAGATCAATTCAGTAGGATGGATTAGTATGGATCACTCCGCTGATTATGTTGAATTGGCAATGTTTGGTCCGGGAAGTGAATTTTTAAAGCCTTTCGTAAAAAACACAGATTTGCATTATTTGATGCTTTTCGCTGCTGAGGTAGAGAATAAGTTTTAATCTAATGTAAAAAAAAAAGAGTTCCCATAACGTTAAGTATCTTAAAGTTATGGGAACTTATTATTTAGAGGTGGCAAGATAGGCAAGCCAGTTTTCTTTGTAGCTGTTACCGATAGGAATTTCTACCGCATTAATTTCAACTTCATTTTTAGAATATGCAGTCAGTTTTTTGGACTGAATAATAAAAGAACGATGGATTCGGATGAAATCAGTATCGAGCAGTTTTTCAAAAACCGAAATATTCTGTTTAATATGATGTGATTTTCCGTTCTCGAGATGTATGGTAATATAATCTTTTAAGCTTTCTACATATAAAATTTCATCAAAGATAATCTTGATGTTTTTACTTCCGCTACTAACAAAAATATGATTATCCGGATTCAATTTGATTTCCTTTTTTACACTTTGTAGTTGTTTGAATTTTTCTATTGAAACAAAAAAGCGATCAAACGTAATGGGTTTTAATAGATAATCAATCACATTAAGTTCGTAACCTTCTATGGCATATTCGCGATAAGCAGTTGTAAAAATCACTTTAGGCGGATTTTTTAATTTTTTCAGAAAATCATTTCCTTTGAGTAAAGGCATTTCAATATCTAAAAAGATTAAATCTACTGTATTTGTTTCCAAAAACGTATACGCTTTTAGTGCATTTTCGAAAGAATCGATTAATTCAAAACTTTCAAAATTCACCAAATGGGAAGCGATTAATTCTCGTCCCAGAGGTTCATCATCAACAATAATGCATTTGTATTTCATCAAAAAAAGAATAGAATAAAAAAAATCTAATGTAGTTGTTTTGTGCTGTCTTTTGAAATTCTTTCTAAAACTTCTTTAGCATTTTTACTTTCAGGATTTAGCTCAATTGCTTTTTTATACATTTTTACAGCTTCTTCCTTCTGATCTGTTTTTAATAATGCTTCACCGTAACTATCATAAGCATTGGAACTTTGCGGATTCAGTATTACATTGAGTTTGAAAATTGCTGCTGCTTTATGGTTGTCATTTTTTCCTAACAATTGATATCCCCAAGTGTTTAAATCATCTTCAGAATTATTAAAGGCTAAAACTTCTGCTTTTTCTTCATTATTTGCTGTCAAAGCATATTCCAGAGCACGTTCCTGAATTTCTGCTTTTTGTTTCGAAGAACTGGCATATATTTTTGCAATTGAAGTTATAACCAATGATGGATTACCAACCCAGATGCCATGACCAGAAGCATGTGCTGTAATGCCAGTTACATTAGGATTATTAGCAACATAATTTCTGTGGCATTCTTTCCAGCGTTCTATTTCATCGGTCGTTTTTAAGAAAGGAATTCCGTTTACAAAATCAATAACCGGAATGTTTTGCGGAATTTTAACTTTACTCATAATCCTAACCGTTTCCTGAATGGTAGCAGACATATAATAAATACCTTTATTGTTTTTTTTCCATTGCGGTATAAGTTTGTCCTGTGTTGCCAGCACTTTTTCAATGTAACCGTCTTCATAATAGTTATGATTTACATCGATCAAAACAACACCTTTTACTAATTTAGGATGCCTTGAAGCATAAAGAGTAGAAAGGTAACCTCCATACGAATGAGAAACCAATACAATATCTTTATCGTAGCCTAGTTTTTTTAAACCGATTTCTAAATCTTCAATACTACTTATAATACCATGTTTAGATTCATCTGTTTGTAAAGTGTCAATTGTACTTGTGCCAAATCCGGCACGATCGTACGTAATCAGTGGTGCATTGGTAATTTTGGAGATGGGATCTAAAATAGAATTCCAGACCGATCCGTCATTTCCTCCACCCGAATCAAAAAGAATAGGAGTTCCTTTGCCCGGTACAATTTTGAAATGAATTTTATGACTGCCAACATCGACTAAAGTATCAATAGTTTTCGTTTGGCTTTGTATTGTAAAAAAAGAACAAAGAATGAAAAGAGCAGGTAGTAAATATTTCTTCATTTAGGAATTTGTTATAGTGTAAGATAAAGTCTGACTTTGTAATTCGTTTGCGTTTCTTGTATTTCAAGCTCATGTTTTTTAGGATATAATAAATCCAGTTGCTTTCGCACGTTCTCTAATCCAATTCTGGATTTATCAGAAACATTGCTTAACTCATTTTGAGGCTTTGTATTTTCTATGGTAAATAAAATTTGGTTTCGTGTACTTTCTAAATGCAGTGCAATAGTTGCTTTCTCAGTTTCATTGATTACACCATGTTTGAAAGCATTTTCTATAAAAGTCAGTATGATTAAAGGTGAAATTTTAACGCTTTCCTGAATGTCTTTTGTAAATGAAATAGCCAATCGGTTATCACTGTAGCGTAACTTTTCTAAAGCAATATAATTTTCAATCAAAGCGATTTCTTTCTCTATAGAAACATAATCTTCATTACAGCGATAGAGAACGAAATCCAGAATTTCAGATAGTTTAGCAATAATTTCAGGAGCTTTATCATCTTTTTTTAAGGTCAGCGTATAGAGATTATTTAAAGTATTGAAAAGAAAATGCGGATTAAGCTGATTCTTCAGCACTTTCAATTCCATTGACTTTTTCTCTTCTTCCAGTTTTAAAAGACGTTGCTGTTTTCGGTTAAAACTAATAAAACCAAAAATGATAACAGGATAGGTAAGAAAAGAGAATTCTCTCAACATCAGTTTACCTGAGGTTAATCTTTCCGAAAGGCTCATTTTATGTCCAAACCAGTCTTCAAAAAAGTCAGGAAATTTTGGTTCGAGGAAATAATACTTTAAAGTCATTAACAGCGTAAAAACCAAATACACCCAGCTTAGACTAGATAGTATAAATAGGAAAGGCCTTTTTTTATTTAATGTTTCCGGAATTATAAAGTATATAAGACCATATGCAAGTACAGCTTCGGCTATTATTTTAAAGGAATAGATAAAAGTGAATTCATAATATCCCTCTTTTTCGGATTTTTCTGAAATGTAAAGTAGTAAGAAAGAGATCCAGTATAAACAATGAAGTCCAATTCTTTTAAAATCAAGTTTTTTGATAAAATTCATATTGTATTTTAATTGGGAGCCAAGATAATAAAATATAGAGATAAGCTTTATCCGCTGGGATAAATAAGGGGTTTTAGCTTTTAAAAACCGCATTTGAGCATACGAATTCGATAAAAGAAGTAAATCAGTTATTTAAATGCTGAAACAGGGTTTTCGTTTGCTCAAAAAAAAGCAGCGAACAGCTTCCGCTATATTCGCTAAAAAATAGAAACAATGATCAAATTTATTATTGTATTAGCGACACTTTTAAGCAGTGCGTTAAAATAAAAACCTTTTTAGCCCGACAACTATTAAACCAAAAACAAAAATGAAAAGAGCAATCAAAAACACCATTTGTATTCTGATTTTAATGAATGCTTCCAATCTGTTTTCGCAAGACTACAAAAAACACAAAATGTTCAGTCATAATGCAGAGATCTATAAAATTTCGAGATTTACAGATGGGATCGAAGCTGGTTATATGCCAGACAATACAACGTTAGACAACACCGTAAATAAGCGCATAAAAGAGATTATACAGCAAAACAAGATTATTGGATTGCAATTGATAGAAAATAATAAATTAAAATTGGAAGATCCGATTTCAAAATATATAGACAGTTTGCCAAAGACACTGCAAAATATTACGGTAAAACAGTTATTTATGTATATTTGCGAAATTCCTGACGTATGGAGTCAGGAAGGGAATATCATAATCGAAAAGAATTGATGTTGCCGTAATTATCCTAACGAATTCACAAGGCTTTCATCCCGAGGATTATTTAGAAGAAATAGCGAATTTGTATATCGAAGAGAAAATATAAACTACAATAAAACAAAAGGTCGAATCTTATGATTCGACCTTTTTATAGTAACAAAGTTTCTAAAACATGACCCGAGGCTAAAAGCCGAACATGCAAAGCAAACTTTTAAACATGAACCATAATATTAACCTAAGAAAGGATATTTGTAATCTTCCGGAGTTACAAAAGTTTCTTTGATAGTTCTTGGAGAAGCCCAACGCAATAAGTTCAATGCAGAACCTGCTTTATCGTTAGTTCCAGACGCTCTTGCACCACCAAATGGCTGCATACCAACAACAGCTCCTGTTGGTTTGTCATTGATGTAGAAGTTACCCGCAGCATTTTGCAATTTCGTAGTTGCTACTTCAATAGCATAACGATCCTGGCTAAATACAGCTCCTGTTAAAGCATATTCAGAAGTAGTATCAACTAATTCTAAAGTTTCTTCCCATTTTGCATCTTCGTAAACATATATAGTAATAACTGGTCCGAATAATTCGGTTTCCATTGTAGTATATTTTGGATTTGTAGTTACAATAACGGTTGGTTCAATAAAGTATCCTACAGATTTATCGTAGTTTCCTCCAATGATG
>Ga0247817_10001112_pt1 | contig 14296 bp, 13 predicted proteins | sample UWRJL212509R1_FD_178010 | JGI IMG/M metagenome (GOLD analysis project Ga0247817, IMG submission 178010) | Plant litter microbial communities from Arlington Agricultural Research Station in Wisconsin, United States - UWRJ-L212-509R-1 | ecosystem: Environmental > Terrestrial > Plant litter >... | reverse complement strand
CGTTGTCCAGATAGACCAGCGGCTTGCCGTTCACCGTCCGCGACAGGATCGGGAACTGGGCGCGCGCGGCGTACGGGTCGAAGGCGGTCGTGATCAGAGCCTCGTTTCCTAGAGTTTGGCCGTCAGCCATGACCGGACCACCTCCCGCGCTTCGTCGTGTTCGATCCGGTCGACGACCTCGATCAGGAAGGCCTGCGTGAGCAGGGCCCGCGCCTCGTCGGCCGGAATGCCCCGCTGCTGCATGTAGAACAGGGCGCTTTCGTCCAGATTGCCCACCGTATTGCCGTGGGCGCACTGGACGTCATCGGCGTAGATGATCAACTCGGGCTTGGCGTCGACCTCGGCCCTCTCGCCGAGGATCAGCGCATGGTGGCCCATCCGCGCATCGGTGCCGTCGGCCCCGCGCTCGACCACGATCTTGCCCTGGAACACGCCGCGAGCGGTATCGCGGACGACGCCCTTGGTCAGTTGCGAGGTCTGACCGTCGGCCGCCAGATGATCGACGACAGTGGTCATGTCGGTCTGGCGTGCGCCGGTCAGGGCATAGAGCCCGTCCAGGCGGACGTCGGCGCCCTGCCCGCCATGAGCGACCTGTGTCTCCAGACGCTGCAGCTTGCCGCCCGTGGCGACGATCGTCTGGCGATAGCGACCGCCAGGCGCGACCTTGACCTGGGCCTCGGTGACCGAGATGGCGTCCTCGGGCTCCTCTACCAGGACGATGCGGGTAACCTCGGCTCCCGCAGCGACGTCCAGCGTCAGCCGGTTGTGGGCGACATAGGTCGAGCCATGACCCTCGTGGCTTTCCAGCAGCAGCAGTTTCGCCCCCGCCCGGGCGGAGACGCGCACGCCGGTCGAATGGCCGGTCTCCACGGCGTCCGAGACAAAGCGCAGACGAAGGGTCTGTTCGCCCGAGGCGACGAAGGCGTCGACACCGACCGCCACCCCGTTGACGAAGACGATAGCCTCCCCGCCCAGATCGCAGAACGGTCCGGGCCCGGTCAGGGCGGCGCTGGCCGACGGCTGCGGCGCTTCTTTCAGAACACGGCGCAGATCACTGTATTTCCACGCCTCGACCCGCCGTGACGGGAAGGTAGCGACGTCGGTCAGGTCAAGCTGCGGCCAGGCGCTCATGCGGCCTGCGGCAGGTATTTGTCGTACCCTTCCGCCTCCAGCTGCAGGGCCAGTTCGGGACCGCCAGAGGCGACGATGCGGCCGGCGGCAAGCACATGGACCCTGTCGGGTTTGATGTAGTCGAGCAGCCGCTGATAGTGGGTGATGACCAGCATGGCGCGGTCGGGCGAACGCAGCGCATTCACCCCCTCCGACACGATCCGCAGGGCGTCGATGTCGAGGCCGGAATCGGTCTCGTCGAGGATCAGCAGCGACGGCTCCAGAAGGGCCATCTGCAGGATCTCCATCCGCTTCTTCTCGCCGCCCGAGAAGCCGACGTTGAGCGGCCGCTTCAGCATGTCGAAATCCATCTTCAGCGCCGCCGAAGCCGCCTTGACCAGCTTCAGAAAGGCCGGCGCCGTAACCTCGTCCTCGCCGCGCGCGCGGCGCTGGGCGTTCAGGGCGGTGCGCACGAAGGTCAGGGCCGGAACGCCGGGGATTTCGATCGGGTACTGGAAGGACAGGAAGACCCCCCCGGCGGCGCGCGCTGCGGGGTCCAGGTCGAGCAGACTCTCGCCGTTCCAGTCGACGGACCCCTCGGTCGCCTCATAGCCGGGACGGCCTGACAGGGCGTAGCCCAGCGTGGACTTGCCGGCTCCGTTCGGCCCCATGATGGCGTGGACCTCCCCCGCCGGAACGTCGAGCGTCAGGCCCCTGAGGATCGGCTTGTCGCCAACGGAGACGTGGAGGTTCTGGATCGAAAGCATGGCGGTCATTCTGTGTGTCGATAGGCGAGGACGCCGAACACGCCGAGACCGGCGGCGGCGACGATGAAGGCGACGATCAGCGGCCAGGGGGCCTGGGTCAGGGCGATCCCGATCATGGCCCCCAGGCCGCAGATCAGGACAAGAGCCAGGGCGGAGGCAATGGCGATCCAGCCTTGTGAAGTCACCGGCCGAATCGTGCCTTCAGATTGCGCCGGCCGGATGAACCAGACGACTCGACCCGTTTTGGTCAGGCGAGAAGCCGTCACCCCACGCTCCCTTCCAGCGAGATCGCCACCAGCTTCTGGGCCTCGACGGCGAACTCCATCGGCAGCTTCTGCATCACATCGCGGACGAAGCCGTTGACCAGGAGGGCCACGGCCTCCTCCTGCGACAAGCCGCGCTGCTGGGCGTAGAAGAGCTGGTCGTCGCTGAGGCGCGTCGTCGTCGCCTCGTGCTCCAGCTGGGCCGAGCCATTGCGGGCCTCGATATAAGGCACGGTGTGGGAGCCGCAGTCCTTGCCGATCAGCAGGCTGTCGCACTGGGTGAAGTTCCGCACCCCCGTCGCCTTCGGATGCACCGAGACCAGGCCGCGATAGGTCGAGTCCGACTTGCCGGCCGACACAGCCTTGGCGATGATCCGGCTCTTCGAGTTCTTACCCAAGTGGATCATCTTGGTGCCGGTGTCGGCCTGCTGATGTCCGTTGGTGATGGCGATGGAATAGAACTCGCCCGAGCTTTCCTCGCCCTTGAGGATGCAGGACGGGTATTTCCAGGTGACGGCCGAGCCGGTCTCGACCTGGGTCCAGCTGACCTTCGACCGGTCGCCCCGGCAATCGGCCCGCTTGGTAACGAAATTGTAGATGCCGCCCTTGCCGTTCGCGTCGCCCGGATACCAGTTCTGGACGGTGGAGTATTTCACCTCGGCGTCGTCCAGGGCGATGATCTCCACCACGGCGGCATGCAGCTGGTTCTCGTCGCGCATCGGGGCGGTGCAGCCCTCCAGATACGAGACGTAGCTGCCCTTGTCGGCGATGATCAGGGTGCGTTCGAACTGGCCGGTCTGGCTGGCATTGATGCGGAAATAGGTCGACAGCTCCATCGGGCACCGCACGCCCGGCGGGATGTAGACGAACGACCCGTCCGAGAAGACCGCGCTGTTCAGGGCCGCGAAATAGTTGTCCGAGACCGGCACCACCGAGCCCAGGTACTGCCGCACCAGATCAGGATATTCCCGCAAGGCCTCGGAAATCGGCATGAAAATGACGCCGACCTTGGCCAGCTCGGCCTTGAAGGTAGTGACCACGCTGACACTGTCGAACACCGCATCTACCGCATAGCGCGGCGCACCCTCGACGCCGGCCAGCACGGCCTGTTCACCGAGCGGGATGCCCAGCTTGGCGTAGATGGCCAGCAGTTCGGGATCGACCTCGTCCAGCGACTTCGGTCCGTCTTTCTTCTTCGGCGCCGCGTAGTAGAACAGAGACTGGTAATCGACGGGCTCGTACTTCACGGCAGCCCAGGTGGGTTCCTCCATGGCCTGCCAGCGCTCGAAGGCGGCCAGACGCCATTCAAGCATCCACTCAGGTTCGCCCTTCTTCTCGCTGATGAAGCGGACGATGTCGGCGTTCAGTCCGCGCGGGGCGAACTCGGTGTCGATATCGGAGGTGAAGCCGTGTTCGTACTTCTCCAGCGCGGCGACGGCGTCGATGGTTTCCTGAACGGCGGCCATTACGCGGCCCTCTCGAGTTTGCGGGCCTTGAAGGCCCGATAGCTGTTTACCCAGACCTCGGCGAACCGGGCCCAGTCGTCTTCGGTCGTCGCCCAGCCGCCAGAGGCGCGGATGGAGCCGGCGGCGAACCGCCCCTGCCCCATGGCGTCCAACACAGGACTGCGCGTCACCTTGCCGGACGAACAGGCCGATCCGGCCGAGACCATGATCCCGGCCAAATCCAGCGTCATCACCTGCGTCTGCGACGGCCAATCCTCGACCGCGGCGCACAAGGTATTTTGCAAAATATAGGCGCCGGGGCCCATGATTTCGGCGCCCTCGGCTTCCAGTCGCGCCGCAGCGGCGTCGCGCCAGGCTTCCTGCCGATGGATCAGGTCGCGTTCCGCGCGGGCGATCCGGGCGGCTTCGCCGAAGCCGACGACGCCGGCGACATTCTCGGTCCCGGCGCGCATCCCGCGCTCCTGACCGCCGCCGCGTACGTCGGGCGCCAGTGTCCGGCCCGAGGCGTTGACCAAGGCGCCGATGCCTTGCGGCCCCCCGATCTTGTGCGCCGACAGGGCCCAGGTGTCGCCATCGCGGCGACGGCCGTCCAACGGCAGCTTGCCCGCAGCCTGCACCATATCGATATGCATCCAGGCGCCGAAGCGTTTGCAGACGTCGGCGACCTCGGGGAAGGTCTGGACCACGCCTGTCTCGCTATTGGCCAATTGCAGGACGACCAGGGCGGGCGGGCCGTTCTGCAGCCGTTCACCGATCTCATCTATAGCGACCAAACCGTCTTCCTCGACCTCAAGCCACTCGATCGGCAGCCCTGTCGCGCGGACGGTTTCCAGCACGCTGGCGTGTTCGGTCGGATTGACGATCAGCCGCTGATAACCCGCAGCGATCGCCGAATGGATGCCCAGCGCATTGGCTTCCGTGCCCGAGCCGGTGAAGGTGACGTCCTCGGTCGAGGCGCCGACAAGGGCGGCGACAAGGGCTCGCGCCGTCTCGACACGGGCCCGCGCCTTGCGGCCGGCGGCATGGATCGATGACGGATTGCCGACCTCGGCCATCACGGCCGTCATCGCCTCCAGAACCTCGGGCCGCATCGGCGCCGAGGCGTTGTAGTCCAGATAGACGGGGGTCATGCCGCCACGCTCACATCTGCATCGGGCGCCCGACGCCGCGCGCCGGTACGGTTCATGACCACGTCCTCCAAGGAGACGCCGGCCAGATAGGCGTGGATCTGGTCGCCGAGGTCTTCCCACAGATTGTGCGTGATGCAGCGTTCGCCAGCCATCATGCAGCCCTTGGGCGAAGAATGGCCCACGCAACGGGTCGCGCGGATGGGTTCGTCTACCGCCAGAACGATGTCGGCGACGACGGTTTCGTGCGCACCCTTGGCCAGACGGTAGCCGCCGCCGGGGCCGCGCACGCTCATGACCAGACCGCTCTTCCTCAACCGGGCGAAAAGCTGCTCCAGATAACTCAATGAAATCTCTTGGCGCGCGGCGATTTCTGCCAGCGAAACGGCCCGTGCCGCACCGTCCACGTCACGGCCGTTCTTGGCCAGATCGGCCATCGCCATCACGGCATATCGTCCCTTGGTCGACAGACGCATTGCGCACCTTCAAAAATCTCGCGCTTTTCAGGGTCCTTGTGCTAAGACCCGCGCCTTCTGAAAGGCGGCGTTGCGCCAGCGGGACTTAGAAAGTCCTACCGGAGCAGTCAAGTATTTCGCCGCTACAAACGACGTATGTGAACGGATTCCAGAGCCCTATGCCTGAAGTCATCCTGCCCGGCGCCTCCGGTCGTATCGAAGGCCGCTATTCCCCGGGCAAGCGCGCCAACGCTCCCATCGCCCTGATCCTGCACCCGCACCCCAAGGCTGGCGGGCACATGAACAACCCGGTCGCCGTGACCCTGTACCAGCTGTTCCAGAAGCGCGGCTTCGCGACTCTGCGCTACAACTCGCGCGGCGTGGGCAAGTCCCAGGGCGAGTTCGACTCAGGGATCGGCGAACTGGCCGACGCAGCCACGGCGCTGGACTGGCTGCAATCCAACAATCCGGCCGCGACCCAGACCTGGGTCGGCGGCTATCAGTTCGGCGCCTATATCGGCATGCAGCTGCTGATGCGGCGCCCCGAGACGGACGGCTTCATCTCGGTGTCGCCGCCCTCGAACATGTACGACTTCAGCTTCCTGGCGCCCTGCCCGGCCTCGGGCCTGTTCCTGCACGGCACGGCCGACACCATCGTGCCCCCGGTCGAGGTCGAGCGTGTGGTCAACAAGCTGCGCTCCCAGAAGGGCATCGTCATCGACTATGAGCTGGAGGATGGCGCCAGCCACTTCTGGCAGAACCACATCGACGCCGTCGATCGCCGCGTCGGCGCCTATCTGGACAAGCGTCTGGAAGCCGAACCGGCCTGAATTCAGGCCTGAATTGCGCCCCTAGACCGGTTCGGCGATCCGCCCGCCGGTCAGGGGGGCGGCGACGCCGGTCGTGCCCGGGAAGCTGATCGGCAGGCCCAGCTTCGTGCGGGCGGCGAGGTAGGCGAAGGCCTCGGCCTCGATCGAGTCGCCGCGCCAGCCTTCCTCCTCGGCGGTCGTCACCGGCACGCCGGAGAGATCGCGGATCGCGGCCAGCAACACCGGATTATGCCGCCCCCCGCCGCACGCCACGACCTTCGTCGGCGCCTCGCCGCAACGGGCGATGCCCAGCGCCACGGACTGGGCGGCGAAGGCGGTCAGGGTCGCCGCGGCGTCTTCCAGAGACAGGCCGGCCACCGGCTCCAGCGAGAAATCGAACCGGTCCAGTGACTTCGGCCCTGTCGCCGCGAAATAGGGATCAGCCAGATAGACCGCCAGCACTGCCTCATCGACCTTGCCGGCCTTGGCCAGAGCGCCATCCACGTCCAGCCGGGCCTTGGAGCGGGCCTGGACCAAAAGGTCGATCATCCCGTTGGCGGGGCCGGTATCGAAGGCCTCCAGTGCGCCATCCGAGCGGATCAGGGTGATGTTGCCGACGCCGCCGAGGTTCAACACCGCGACCGGCGCCTGCAGCTTGGACCAGCGTGCCAGGGCCGCATGATAGATCGGGGCCAGCGGCGCCCCCTGGCCGCCAGCCGCGACATCGTCGGTGCGGAAATCATAGGCGACCGGCAGGCCCAGCTCATCGGCCACGGCCTGGGCGTCGATCAGTTGCAGGGTCCGGCCGATGCGTTCGGCGTTGGGCGCCTCGTGCAGCACCGTCTGTCCATGGACCCCGACCAGATCCAGATCCCGCGCCTTGACCCCATTCACCGCCATGAAGCTGAGCGCCGCTGACAGGTGGGCGTCGGCCACGGCCTCGCGGGCGTCGTCGAAGCTTTCGGGCTCGTACTCGCCCCGCTCCCACTCCATGGCGTCCTCGATGGCGTCCTCGATCACCGCGCGGGTCTCGGGGTCCAGCTTCATCTCGCCTGCGGGGCCAAAGCCCAGGATGTCCTCGCCGTCGGTCTCGATCACCGCCATGTCGACGGCGTCGAGAGAGGTGCCGGTCATGAAGCCGAGGATGCGCAGTGCTTTGGTCATGGCCGCTTGACTGCCACGCGTCCCCCGCCGTAGCTAGACCCATGATCGCCTGCCGCGCCCTCTCCGGCCTGTATTATCGCTCGCTGAGCTAGCGAGCGGCCGCGATCACGCGCCGCCATCGCTGGCGGTGCGGCTTCCACGGAAGACGGCCGCCGGCATCCCTGTTACGGAGCCGACCATGACCGACCCAGCCTTCAAATCCGACTTCCTGAAGACGCTCCAGGCGCGCGGCTATATCCATCAGGTCACCCACCCGATCGAGCTGGACGAGGCGGCGGCGACCGGCATCGTCACCGGCTACATCGGCTTCGACGCCACGGCGCCCAGCCTGCATGTCGGCAGCCTGATCCAGATCATGATGCTGCGCCGCCTGCAGCAGGCCGGCGGGAAGCCCGTCGTCATCATGGGCGGCGGGACGACCAAGGTCGGCGATCCGACCGGCAAGGACGCGTCGCGCCCGCACCTCAGCGACGCAACCATCCAGTCCAACATCGCCTCGATTCGCACCGTGTTCGAGAAATTCCTGACCTTCGGCGACGGTCCGACGGACGCCGTCCTGATCGACAACGACGAATGGCTGTCGACATACGGCTACATCCAGTTTCTGCGGGATTTCGGAACCCATTTCACGGTCAACCGGATGCTGGCCTTCGACTCGGTGAAGCTGCGGCTGGAACGCGAACAGCCGATGACCTTCCTCGAGTTCAACTACATGCTGATGCAGTCGGTGGACTTCCTGGAGCTGAACCGCCGTCATGGGGTGACGCTGCAGATGGGCGGGTCGGACCAGTGGGGCAATATCGTCTCGGGCGTGGATCTGGTGCGCCGTGTGGACCAGAAGGCCGCCTTCGGCCTGACCACCCCCCTGTTGACGACGGCCTCCGGCGGCAAGATGGGCAAGACGGCCCAGGGCGCCGTCTGGCTGAACGCCGAGCAGTTGAGCCCCTACGACTACTGGCAATTCTGGCGCAATGTCGACGACGCCGACGTCGGTCGCTTCATGCGCCTGTTCACCGACCTGCCGCTGGACGTGGTCGAGGACTGGGCGTCACGCGAAGGCGCCGGCATCAACGAGTCCAAGAAGGCGCTGGCCGACGCGGCGACGACGATGCTGCACGGAGCCGAAGAAACGGCCAAGGCGCGGGCCGCAGCCGAGGGCGCCTTCGAGAAGGGCACTCTGTCCGCCGACCTGCCGACCGTCGAACTGCCCGCCGACGACGTCATCGGCGCCATGGTCGCCGCCGTCGTGACCAAGGCAGGACTGACCACGTCCAACGGCGAGGCGCGGCGGCTTGCCCAGGGCGGCGGCCTGCGGCTGAACGACGAGCCCATCGCAGACGGCGCCCGCCTGATCGAGGCGTCGGACGTCAACGCCGATGGCGTCCTGAAGCTCGCCGCCGGCAAGAAGAAGATCGTTCTGGTGCGGCCGGTCTGATGGACGCGCCAGTTTCGCCGATCGAGGCCGGCTCGTCCGCGCCCGACTTCGACATGCAGACCGATGGCGGCGGTCGCGTGTCGCTGGCCGGACTGAAGGGTCAGACCGTCGTCCTGTATTTCTACCCCAAGGCCGACACCCCCGGCTGCACGACCGAGGGTCAGGATTTCACCGCCCTTGGCGATGCCTTCGCCCAGAGCAACGCGGTGGTCATCGGCGTCTCCCGCGATGCAACAAAGGCCCTGGACCGGTTCAAGGCGAAGCGTGAGCTGGGCGTGGTGCTGGCTTCGGACGAAACCGGCGCCGTGACGGAAGCCTTTGGAGTTTGGGGCGAAAAACAACTCTATGGCCGGACCTATATGGGCATAGAACGCGCCACCTTTCTGATCGATGACGGCGGCGTTGTTCGCCACGTTTGGCGCAAGGTCTCGGTAAAGGGTCATGCCCAGGCCGTTCTGAACCTCGTCAAGGCTCTCTAACCCAACTAAGCTTTACCGCTTACAGCATCGTCCGCGCGCGGATCAGTGTTCGAAATACGCCTGTGACGCGAACCTCGGCATGTCCCAGATTCGTTTCAGGGTGTGCGACGCACAATGATGGTTAACAATGCATGAACAGCATTGCGAACCGACGACTGTTCCACAATAGTGCCGCCTGGGCGTGGGGGCGTGTTCAGATGGACGAGGAAACAGGGGCTGTCAGGCGCTCCTTTATCGATCGATTTTTCCCTGAACGACAAATCTACCTGCGGTCGAACGGCGAGATCAAAGGCTATGCCTTGAGCCGTGGCCGGCAGATGTTGATCGCTGCATCCGCCGTGATCTTCGCGGGCTGGACCTTGGTCGCCTCGGGCGGCTTCATCTTCGATCTGGTGGCGCGCAGTCAGGCGGACGATCAGGTCGTGCGCGCGCGGGCCGCGTCCGAACGCATCAACGCAGACCTGCAGGCGCGGCTGGAGACCGCCGTGGTCAGGATGACCGCCACCACCGGCTCGCTCGACGAGATGGCCCGGATGGTCGAACGGCGCCACGTCGCCCTGACCAGCGTGGTCGGCATGTTCCGTGGCATTGACGGCGCGCCGGCCGCCCTGAAGCCCGCAGCCACGCTGACGGCACAGGCGGGCGCCACGCCGGTGCAGCGGATCATGGCGGTTCGCCTCGACCAGGAACGGCTGATCGACCGCGCAGAGACCTTCGCCCAGACCCGCGCCGAGCGCTTGCGGCTGGCCTTCCGTCTGGCCGGGCTGAACCCAGCCGCCTACGCCGCCGGCAACTCGGCCCTTGGCGGCCCGCTGGTCGAGGCCAGGGACCCTCGCGCCCTGGCCGCGATCATGGATGTCGATGAAGCCTTCGCCATCCGGATCCGGCACGCCGCCGACAATCTGAACGACATGCGTGGTCTGGCGGACGCCGCCCAGGGCCTGCCCTTCGCCAAACCGACCCAGGCCCGCACCACATCCGGCTTCGGTGTCCGGTTCGACCCGTTCAACGGTCGCCCCGCCCTGCATCAGGGTCAGGACTTCGCCGCGCCGCTGAACACGCCCATCTATGCGACCGCTCCCGGAGTCGTGTCTTTTACGGGCGTCCGTTCAGGGTATGGCAACACTGTCGAGATAGACCATGGCCACGGCTTCAAGACACGCTTCGCCCACCTGAACGCTATCGGCGTGCAGGCCGGTCAGTCGATCGCACTCGGTCAGCGGATCGGCGCGATGGGCACCACAGGACGTTCCACCGGCGTGCACCTGCACTACGAAGTGTGGGTGAACGGCCGGCCACAAAACCCCGCCCGCTTCCTCAGAGCAGGAGAACAACTTGTTCAATAAAGCCAAACCCGCCAGCACCGGTCAGAGCAGCCGCCCGGTGTCCATGCCCATCCCGCCCCTGCCGGACCTTCCCTCGGCGGGCCGTACCGCGTCGGCTCCGCAGCCGACCTATGCCCCCTCGCCGTCGCCCATGGCGGCATCGCGTGGGCTATCGACCCTGTCCTCGGACCTGCAATTCGAAGGGACCATCTCCGGCGCCGGCGATCTTCAGGTGGACGGCTCCATCAAGGGCGATGTCCGCGTAGGCCGTCTGATCGTCGGTGAAACCGGCGCCATCGAAGGCAATGTCGCGGCCGACTATCTGGAAGTGCGCGGCCGCATCGTCGGCGGCGTCAACGGCAAGCAGGTCAAGCTGGTCTCGACGGCCTATGTCGATGGCGACATCAGCGCCGAACAGCTGTCGATCGATATCGGCGCCTATTTCCAGGGCCGCGTCCTGCAGAGCCGTCGCGAGGCTCCCGCTCCCGCTCCGGCCGCCTCGGCTCCGCGCGCTGTCGAACCGGCTCCCGTGATCACGCCGGACCTGTCGATTCCGTCCGAGCCGGCGAAGTCCGTCCTCTAGGGTTTTCCCGATCCTGGAACAGCAAAGGCCGGAAGCGACGCTTCCGGCCTTTGTCGTGTCTAGTCGACCGTGCTTCCGCGGGTTTCTCCGACGCGGGCCGCGAGGGCGGCGCCCATGAAGGGGTCCAGATCGCCATCCAGAACGCCCTGCGTGTCCGAGGTCTCGACCTCGGTCCGCAGGTCCTTGACCATCTGGTACGGCTGAAGGACGTAGGACCGGATCTGGTGACCCCAGCCGATGTCGGTCTTGGCGTCGGCCATGGCCTGGGCCGCGGCCTCGCGCTTCTGAAGTTCTAGTTCGTACATCCGGGCCCGCAGCATCTTCCACGCCTGTTCGCGGTTCTGGTGCTGTGAGCGGCCGGCCTGACAGGCCACGACGGTGTTGGTCGGGACGTGCGTCAGACGCACGGCTGAGTCGGTCTTGTTGATGTGCTGACCGCCGGCGCCAGACGCCCGATAGGTGTCGGTCCGCACGTCCGAGGGGTTGATGTCGATCTCGATCGTGTCGTCCACCACCGGCGAAACGCCGATGGACGCGAACGATGTGTGACGCTTGGCGGCGGCGTCATAGGGGCTGATGCGCACCAGCCTGTGCACGCCCGATTCCGACTTCAGCCAGCCATAGGCGTTGGGTCCAGAGATCAGGATCGTCGCCGATTTGATGCCGGCCTGTTCGCCCGATTCCTCGGCCTCGATCTCGACCTCATATCCATGGGCCTTGGCCCAGCGGGAATACATGCGCAGCAACATGCCGGCCCAGTCATTGGACTCGGTGCCGCCGGCCCCTGAGTTCACTTCCAGATAGGCGTCGTTGCCGTCCGCCTCGCCGGACAGCAAGGCTTCCAGCTCGGCCCTGGCAGCCCGTTCCTTGATCGCCTTCAGCGCCACGCGCGCCTCGTCGAGCGTCGCCTCGTCGCCTTCCTCTTCGGCCATTTCGGACAGCATGACGCCATCCTCGAGCTCGCGCTCCATGCCCTTGACGGCGTTGATCTGGCCTTCCAGCCGCGATCGGTCCCGGCTGACGGCCTGGGCCTCTTCCGGGTTGTTCCACAGGGTCGGATCCTCGACCCTGGCGTTCAGCTCATCGAGCTTCCTAAGTGCGACATCCCAGTCAAAGACGCCTCCTGAGCAGAGCGACGCTCTGCTCGATGTCGGCCTTCAAGGCCTCGACATCCGGTCTCATCGCAAACTCCTGCGACAGGGGTGAAAAGGAAACGGCGCGCCGCAGCGGGCGCGCCGTTTTGTCGGGCCTAACTAGGCCTTCAATACAGTCCGCTCAAGTCCTCGGCCGGCGGTCGCTGCTGGGGCGGCGGGGCGGTTGGGGGCGGCGCGGATGGAGACTGCGGATTGGCGGCCTCCAGCTCGCGGCGGACGATCTCGTTATAGTTGGTCGGACCGAGAGGCACGAGCGGCGACAACGGCGCCTCTTCTTCCTCGCGGCGACGTTCGGTGCCGGGGCGGAAAGCCTCCTCGATCCCGCGCACGGTGCGGAAGACAGCATTCTTTGGCCGTACGAACGGTCGGGCGGGCCTTTCCTTCAAGGCCGTCCGCATGAAGTCGGTGAAGATCGGGACGGGAGTCTGCGCGCCCGTCTCGCCGGATCCCAGCGAACGGTTGTCGTCGAAGCCGATGAAGACGCCGACGACGATGTCTGTCGAGAAGCCGACGAACCAGGCCGAGCGATAGTCATTGGTCGTTCCGGTCTTGCCGCCGATCCAGTTGCCCAGGCCTCTCGCGCTGGCGGCGGTGCCGCGCTGGATCACGCCTTCCAGCATCGAGCTGATCTGGTAGGCGGTAATCGGGTCGATGACCTGGGTCCCGCGCGGGGCGAGACGGGGTGATTCCTGACCGCTGAAGCCACGCCCGCATTCGCGGCATTGACGCTCGTCGGCCCGATAGATGGTCTCACCGTTCCGGTCCTGAACCATCTCGATCAGATAGGGATCGACGCGCCGCCCACCGTTGACGAAGGCCGAGTATGCGGCGGTCAGGCGATAGGGCGTGGTTTCCCCGGCGCCCAGCGACACCGAAAGGTTCGGCTGCAGGGCGTCGGAGACGCCCATCTTCTTCGCAAGGCCGACGATGGCCGGCATGCCGACAGTCGAAGCCAGACGCACGGTCATGACGTTGCGCGACAGCTCTAGACCGCGCCGCAGGGTCTGCGGACCATAGTATTCGCGGCTGTAGTTTTCCGGCGTCCAGCGTCCGCCATTGGCGCCGCCGGCAAAGCTGATCGGGGCGTCCAGCACGATCGAGGCCGGGGTGAAATCGCCGCTTTCGAGCGCGGCCGCGTAGACGAATGGCTTGAACGACGATCCCGGCTGGCGTTCGGCCTGGGTCGCACGGTTGAAGCTGGACAGAGCATAGGAATAACCGCCGACCATCGCCAGCACCCGGCCCGACTGGGGCTCGATGGCCACCAGCGCGCCGTTGACGGCCGGGATCTGCTTCAGGGCGAACTGCGCGCCCTTGGGTTCGACGAAGATCAGATCGCCGCGGTGCAGCGGGCGGTTGGCGTTGGCCCATGCGGCGTCGCCGACGATCAGGCTGCCGGCGTCGCCATCGCGCGCGGTGACGATCTGGACACTGTTGCCGGACACGGCGGTTACGGCCGCGGCCTGCCAGGCCCGACGTTCGGGCGGAGCGGTCTTCTTCAGGGCGGCGGCCTGCCAGCCCTCGGCGAAATCGGTCGTGCCCCATGCGCCGCGCCAGCCGTGGCGGCGGTCGTAATTCTCCAGACCCGTCATCAGGGCGTTGCGCGCGGCCGTCTGCAGGGTCGGGTCCAGCGTGGTGCGCATGTAGAAGCCGCCGGCGTTCAGTTGATCGCCGATGTCCGGATTGGCCCGGGCCTGACGGCGCGCTTCCTCGACGAAGAAGTCGGCGTCGGCGTACTGGGCCCGTTTGGGGGCGTCCTGCGCCAGCAGGGGACGCTCGCGCGCGGTGACCAGATCCGCCTGGCTGAGCCAGCCATTCTGGGCCATCTCGCCCAGCACCCAGTCGCGACGCCCCTTGGCGGCGCCCGGGTGGCGTTTGGGATGATAGTTGTTGGGGCCCTTGGGCAGGGCCGCCAGGAAGGCCGCTTCGTCCGGCGTCAGCTGCTGCAGCGACTTGCCAAAGTAGTTATAGGCGGCCGAGGCCACGCCATACGAGCGATAGCCGAGGAAAATCTCGTTCAGATACAGTTCAAGGATCTGCTGCTTGGACAGCGTCGCCTCCAGCCGGCTGGACAGGATGGCTTCCTTCAGCTTGCGGCCGATGGTCGATTCATTGGTCAGCAGGACGTTCTTTGCGACCTGCTGGGTGATGGTCGAACC
>Ga0247817_10001111_pt1 | contig 14316 bp, 16 predicted proteins | sample UWRJL212509R1_FD_178010 | JGI IMG/M metagenome (GOLD analysis project Ga0247817, IMG submission 178010) | Plant litter microbial communities from Arlington Agricultural Research Station in Wisconsin, United States - UWRJ-L212-509R-1 | ecosystem: Environmental > Terrestrial > Plant litter >... | reverse complement strand
GTCACACTGCCGCGAGCCGTTCCGACAACCGTCGCGGCGACGGCGTTGACGACCGTGAGCAGGTAGTACGGCCAGAGCGTCTCGACGTTCAGCCAGGCCACCGTTGCGATTCCGATCGTCGCCACCCAGGCGAGAATCGAGGCACCGATGAGCACGGTACGGCGGTCGAAAGCGTCTGCGAGCATGCCGCCATAGAGCCCCGCGATGATCATGGGCAGAAGTGCGACCACACCGACAAGTGCGACGGCAAGAGTAGATTGTGTGATCTCGTAGATGTGCAGGCCGACCGCGACGATCGTGAGCTGCGCGCCGATGCCCGAGATGGTGCTGCCGAACCAGAGTCGGGCGTAGGCCGGCGACTCGCGCAGCGGGCGGACATCGAGAAAGATACCGGGCCGCTTCTCGTCGACAGTCACTGCGATTCGCTCCAGACGATGCCGACTTTCCCGAGGCCAACGCAGCCTGCGGAGGCTGCATCGCCGCGACATTCCAACGGGAAAGCCTACCCGCGTTGCGGGGAGCGTGCCGTTTACGCTGGACGAATGACTGACCTATCCGTTCGCCCGCTCGACCCCGCCGATCGCGACCGCTGGGCCGATCTTTACCGCGGCTACCGCGAGTTCTACGAGCACCCCTCGGACGAGGCAGTGGTCGAGCGCGTCTGGGGCTGGGTGGCGGATGCCGCCCACGAGGTGAGCGCATTTGTCGCCGTGAGTGAAGGCCGGGTTGTCGGGATCGCGCACTACCGGCGGTTCGCGCGTCCGTCATCCGGAACCATCGGCATGTTCCTCGACGACCTGTTCACCGACCCGGACGCGCGTGGTCGCGGCGTGGGCCGGGCGTTGATCGAGCGCGTCACCGAGTTGGCCGCATCCGAAAACTGCTCGGTAGTGCGCTGGCTGACGTCGGAGTCGAACACGCAGGCGCGGGCGCTCTACGACCAGGTGGCTTCGATCACGCCGGTGATCACCTACGACATCACGCCGCGGCTGGACACCTAGGCGGCGATCTGCTGCTGCGATTCGGCGGTTTCGCGGCGATTGAGCGCGACGACGGCCTGGAACATGAGGCGGTCGTGCATTCCGATGATGACGTCGCGCTGGGCTTCCGGATGTCCCGGCTCAATGACCCCGAGGGCTTCGAGCTGGGCGGTGAGATCGTGCGATTGCGCGGCGGTAATGCGCAGTGCCTGCTCGAGGCGCAGACGGGCAAAGGACTGGCTCTGGATGACAACGTCGATCGCGTGTGTCAGCAGGTCGAAGTCGCGCGGCGTGAGCGAAGCGAGCAGCTCTTGCGCGGAAAGGGGAACGGTCGACGGATCGCCGGGGAAAGCGTGGGAGGGCATGCGGGTCTCGATTTCGGGTCGAAGGTGGAGCTCGACGACCGTAGGGGCGATCGCCGTGGGGGTAGAACAACCCTACGGCCACCACCCCCGTTCGGGGGTGGTGATCAGCGAGCACCGGGCGGGCGCAGAGGAAAGTCTCAGGTGCGGCCGTCCGCAATCGATCGACTGCGACCGGGCGGGCTATCGAAACGCGCGGCTGATCGCCGCCGTCATCTGGGTGAGGGTGATCCAGCGCTGGAAGCGGCGCAAGGGACGGACCGGCCACGTCGCGACGCTGTGCCATCGCGACCCCGGTGTGCGTGTCCATGTCGCGCGCACTTGGCATCCCCCCGGTGCGGGCGAGATCTCAACGCGCAAGAGCGTCGCACCATGGGGTTTCTGGTCGGGGCGGGTCGTCCGCCAGCCGATGAGGTGCGGCGGCTCGACCTCCATAATTTCCATCTGGCGGCGGCGTTTCGCCTCGCCACGAATAGGAGTTCCGTCGGGACTGCTGGCGGGAGCCAGAACGGTCCACACGTCGCCGGTCGCCGTTGAGTGGCCGGCTTCGGATGCAGCGTCGACCGCGCCCGCGAAAGGGTGCCATTCATGCAACCGAGCCGGATCGGCGAGTAGGCCCCAGACGGCCTCGGCCGGTGCCGGCACGAAAACCTCGACGACGGTGTCGTTACGACCGCTCATTCCGTTGTCGGCCTTGGAGTCGACATCGAGACGTGCCGCTTCGGCCGCCAGGGCCACGCGTATCTCCCCCGCCGAAGTATCGAGTCTTTTGAGCAGGTCGTCGATCTGCCCACTCGGCTCGGCGAGCAGGGCACGAAGTACCGCCTCCGCGTATCCTCGGCTCTCGTCACCCGCAGCTTCGATCACGTTCACAGTCCGAGGAGCCCACGTGAACTCTCCCGTGTCACGGAAGACCGTCTGTCGCGGATTTAGCGTATCGACCGATACCCCGAGACGTGCCAAGTGAGCCGCGTGCATCGCGTCGTTCGCCGCGCGAACGCGATCCAGTGTTATTCCGATCGAACGCAGTGCTCGGCCTGCAGCCTGGTCGTTCACCGCGAGGGCGGCGAACAGAAGCTCGAGGTCCCCCTCGTGCAGACCCAAGCGGGAGGCCTCTTCCATTGCCACTTGGGACAGTTGCTGCATTGTGGCGGCGGCTGCCGTGAACGAGGTCATTGGTGTCTCCTTGGAACGAGGATGGTCGGGTCTATCCGTCGGTGGTATTTCTTGTGCACCGCTTGGCGGGTCACGCCGAGTGCTTCCCCGATCTCGGCCCACGTCAGGCCCGCACGCAGGGCGGCTTCGACCTCGCGGAACTCAAGCACCTCGGCATGGGAGCGGAGTGCGACAACAGCGCGCAGACCGGCCCTCGGATCGTCCTCCGCCGAACTGGCTAAACCGGGGTTGATCACGCGGTCTAACCTATTTTGATTCTCATCCCTTAGCAACTTGAGTTGCTTAGGCGGTCATGCGTGGCTTGCATGACGCGCTGGGCGGAGACCTGCGCATTCAACGGACAGTTAGCGCGCGCCGATATCGGCTCGGGCTCGTACCTACGATCTCGGTGAAGCGGGCGCGAAGGTTGGACATCGAGCCCAGACCGGACTCAGCGGCGACCCGTTCGATGGGGTAGTCAGTCGTTTCGAGAAGTTGCTGGGCGATCCGTACTCGCGCTCTCGCCAGCCAGCGGGACGGCGGAAGCCCGAGTTCAGCGAGAAAGCGCCGGTTGAGCGTTCGCGCGCTGACGGAAGCGGCCGCAGCCATGTCTGCGACGGTGATCGGCTGCCGAGCGTGCTCGTCGATCCATTGCAGCGCTGCGGTCAAACTTGAATCACCCAGAGTGTCGTCTTTGATGTATTGCGCTTGCCCGGCCTCGCGCGTGAGCGGAACCACCGTGGTGCGTGCAGCTTCAACGGCTGCTGCTGCGCCGTGGTCTCGGTCGATGAGATGGAGGCAGAGGTCGATGCCGGCTGCAGCGCCGGCCGAGGTGAGGAACTGCCCGTTATCAACAAATAGCGCGTCCGGGGTGACCTCCACCCGATCGTGGCGGGAGGCAAGGAGCCCGGCTGCTCGCCAGTGGGTGGTGGCACGCAGGCCGTCCAGCAGGCCGGTCGCGGCTAGGTCCAGGGCGCCGACACAGATCGACGCAATTCTGACGCCCCGGCGAGCGGCGTCCTTTAACGCGTCGATCGTTTCTTGTGAAATCGGAACCGAGGGGTCGGTACGACCAGGGACGATGATGGTGTCTGCGTCGCGCAGCTCCGTTAGCCGATGAGGGACGCCGAGCAGCATCGGTCCGGACCTCACGGATTCATCGGGACCAGCTACCCGAACCCGGTAGAGCGGGGAACCTTCGGGACCGACTGCGCGCCCGAGGATCTCGACCGGCGTGGAAAGGTCGAACGCAATGACGTCGTCGAGCGCGAGAACGACGATCCGATGCATTCACCAATGCTAACTCGATCGTGGCGAGATCCTGGCAAATGTTGTCTTATCCGCCACTCGCGGCACAAGACGCGCGGCCGTACCGTCGATAGCGTCAGTGAAAGGAAGCACATGCTCGCTCAAATCATCCTCTTCGACGGGTTCGACCCCCTCGACGTCATCGCACCATTTGAAGTGCTCAGTGCAGGATCGGACGCGCTAGGTGGAGCGCTCGACGTGCGCCTCGTAGCTCTGGATGCCGCCGGTCCCGTGGTCAGCGGGACGCGCGACTTGGAGCTCATCGCCACGCACGCTCTCGACCCGGAAGCGCCTGGCATGGTTATCCTTCCCGGCGCGTCCGGCCCGACCTCTGGCGACCCCGATGCCGTTAGGACAATCCCCGTCATCCTCGCCGGCCTCGCAGAGACGACTCTCCCCGATCTCATGCGCCGCGCATTCGCCGCCCCGGACACACTCGTCGCCACGGTCTGCGGCGGAGGTCTCGCCCTCGCGATGGCCGGTCTGCTCGACGGCCGCACAGCCGTGACCCACACCCTGGGCAACGACGTGCTCGAGGCCACGGGCACAACGGTGGTCCGCGCAAGAGTCGTCGACGACGGCAACTTCGTCAGCGCCGGCGGTGTCACGTCAGGGCTCGACCTGGCCCTTTACCTCCTCGAACGCGAATTCGGCCCACGAATCGCCATCGCCGTTGAACAGCTCTTCGAGTACGAGCGTCGCGGCACGGTCTGGATGTCGAAAGGCCCCGAAGCACTCGCACTGTAGCCCAGCCCCTGCTCACTTCTCGACGAATAGAAAGACACCTCATGAGTACCCTCACCGGCACCTGGAACCTCTCCATGCGCACCCCCATCGGCACGATTCACGCAACGATGATCTTCGACGAAATTGACGGAGTCTGGACCGGCACCGCTGATGCCGACGGAACCAGTCCCAGCGTCCCACTCCGCAACATCCGAACGGAGATCACCACCGATGGCGAGCACGTCACTTGGTCGCAGTCCATCACAAAGCCCATGCGGCTCAACCTCGACTTCGACGTCGTGGTTGCCGGCGACCAGATGACAGGCCACTCCCGCGCAGGCCGCCTCCCCCGAACGACGGTTTCCGGAACCCGCGCGGCGGCATGATGGTGAGGCGTGCCGAGCCCATCTCGACGGGGACCACGGTGACGCCCACGAGCCGTGAGTACGGGAGTAGGTCAGCCAGACGACGAAAGCCCCGCTCGATGAGCGGGGCTTTCGGGTGTCCGTGAGGACTTGGGTGGATCCAAGGGGATTCGAACCCCTGACCCCCTGTATCTTCATCAGGTTTAGAATTCGCCTAGCCTGAATCGACGACTCGAGGTTTCTCGGACGAAGTGCTGGTCGCTCGGGTTCTTCCAAAACCGACTTGCTGTGATGCGATTCTCGATTTTATCGCCATCGTGCATTTTCGACCACTCTCGATGTCGCTGAAGTGTCGAATAGGTGTCGACCACTCGCATGGAACTCGACAGTCTTGACAGCACAAACACTCAGCCCAACACTCTCCGTTTGCATGCTTCTCCTCGGCTTGTCGCAAGGCAATATCTGGGGTTGGGGGGTCTCCGGCGGTCATTTCCCTCCTCGCCGGCAGCCTGATAGTCCTCGTTGCCTGGTGTTGGTACGAGTGGCGCACCCCGTCACCGCTCATCGACCTCCACTCCAGCGTCCGCGTACCGGTGCTCCTGACCAATATCGCCTCCATCGCCATGGGCTTCGCGCTGTTCTCCAACTCCATCGTTTTCCCGCAGCTACTACAGCTACCGACCCAAGGGGAGCTTCGACGCCAGCGGCTGTTGCACGTCCGGCTCCTCTCCTGCCCGTGCCAGCTCAGTGACCACCCGCTATTCGCGGCGCTCCGGGATAATCAAGCCGTCTCGAACGAACGCGGTCAACGCCGCTCGGCGGCGATCGTGCTCGCCCTCGGCATCCAATGCTGTCGCCACCTGGGTGATAGACACCTGCGCCCAGGTGGAAGCGGCAGAAATCACGAGGGACCAGATGTCGTCCGGCGCAATGTCGGACCGGAGCTCTCCGCGACGCTGGCGAGCAGCGATGGCATCGTGATGTGCGGCATCATTGGCGGCGAAGGCGCCATAAAGATACTCGTTTCCCGAGATCTCCAACCGTTTCCACGCGATGAGGCGGAGGAGCGCGGGATCGGCGAGGTAGTCGTTGTAGAGCCCGACCGCGTAACCCGGGAGATCGTCGGCAGTGAACGGTACGCGATCGCTGTTCGCGACTACGTGTGCGGTGAAGACTGCGTCGAAGAGCTTGTCCTTCGAGCCGAAGTACGTATAAAGCATGGGCTTGCTCGCACCTGAATCCGCGGCGATCCTGTCGACGCGGGCTCCCGCGATTCCGCGCGCCGCGAACTCCGTAGTCGCTGCAGCGAGGATGCGCGCGCGGGTGTCCTTTGAACGTGCCATGCTCCGACTGTACAACACTACCAACTAGTAGGTAGTGTTGCGGAAATGAAAACAACAGCATTGCTCTCGCCGCAATTCGGCCACCCGCTCACTACCACGACGATCGATCGCCGGGAGCTGCGAGACGACGACGTCGACATTCGCGTGCTCTTCTGCGGCGTCTGCCACACGGACCTTCACGCTCTCGACGATGCTGGCGGCGCGTTCCCCGTCGTCCCTGGTCACGAGTTCGTGGGCGAGGTCGTCGCCGTCGGCGCCTCCGTCTCAGACTTCTCTCCCGGCGACTGCGTCGCAGTCGGAAACATCATCGACTCGTGTGGGACATGCCGCATGTGCCTGCGCGGCCAGGAGAACTTTTGTGAAGAGTTCCCCACGCTCACCTATGGTGGCCGCGACCGCATCGACGGCAGCAGCACCCAGGGGGCCTTTTCCGGGCGGTATGTCGCGAAGTCCCGATTCGTCTACCACCTGCCTGCGAACCTCGACCCGGCGGCGGTCGCTCCGCTGATGTGCGCGGGAATCACAGTCTGGGAGCCCCTCCGCGCCGCCGGAGTGACCCACGGCACACGACTCGGCGTCGTCGGCCTCGGGGGTCTGGGGCACCTGGCGGTGAAACTCGGGGTAGCCCTCGGGGCCGAGGTCACCGTATTCACGACATCGCCGGCGAAGGTGGCCGACGCGCGGGCGCTCGGCGCGCAGAACGTCGTAGTTTCTACGGATCCGTCTGCCATGGATGCGCTCCGTAGTGCGCTCGACGTGATCATCGACACCGTCGCGGTCGAGCACGACCTCGCACCGTACATCGCGGCGCTCGACCTGGACGGCATCATCTATTCGCTCGGACACCTCGGACCGGTCACCGTGCAGACCCTCAGCCTCCTCATCGGCAGGAAACGCCTCTCATCGGCCGGAAGTGGCGGGCACAGCTACACGCAAGACCTGTTGGATTTCTGCGGTGAGAACGGCATCACCGCAGACGTCGAGGTCGTACCGGCCTCGGATGTCACGACCGCTCTCGCACGGTTGCGCGCAAACGACGTGCGGTACCGGTTCGTGCTCGACCTCCGCGACGTCGACAACACAGTTGTCTGACGGGCAGAGAAATCACGAGGAGACAGCGTGCCCAACGCCAGTGAAATTCTGAAAGCACTGAACATCAGCCGTGACTCGACCGCCTGGCAGCGCACCGTCGACATCACCACAATCGGTGCTCGGTCCGGGAAACCCCGACGGATCGAAATCTGGTTCCACCGCGTCCACGGCCGCTGGTACCTCAGCAGCACCCCAGCCCGCCGCGACTGGTACTCAAACCTGCTGACGAACCCGGAGTTCGTATTCCACCTCAAACACGGCATCCGGGTCGACTTGCGCGCAACCGGAGTACCCATCACCGATCCGTCGCAGAAGCGGCCGATTTTCGAGTACATCGTCGACGACTTCAACCAACCGCATAATCCCGCGATCGTCCACCAGCCCCAGCGCGTCGACGACTGGATGGCGGGCAGTCCCTTGGTCGAAATCGTCTTCTCCGACCTCTCCACAACCGCAGACAACTGATCTCCGCGATGTTTCCCGCGCATTCGCACTCACATCTCACGTCCGTTCTTCGGGTGGTGAAGCACGGTCGCAAGCAGATTGCGAGCGAAGTACTGCGAGCCGTCCTCTGACGGCTCAAACGTCAGGAACATGAAGACGAAGCACTACTGGCGGACCCTCGTGGTCCGCAAGCGCGCCGACCACTAGAGGGAAGAACGGGATGAACGCGATGCTGTGTTCGGTCGCGAAGTTGAGAACATCCCCCGGTTAGCTCTGTCGTGCGCTGGGTTGGGCTCTTCATCGCCCTCGAAGCCGCCCAACGTCGCGAATGGCAGCGACGCAGTACAACCCGAGGTCGCGCGTTTCTCATCGACAACAAGCAGGGAACCGGTCTGATACCTTCTTCTCGACTGCGGTCCAACGAAGAACCGCGAGATCTGGCCATTGCAGTGCAGGCCCAACCCACATTGGAAAGGGATGCATTGTTGTGTCTGCTTGTACAAAAAAGCCTTGCTCAAGTCCGAGTGAGGCGCTCAAGGCCCTCTCGATTTTGCGCCGTCGTGGATATCCGCAACTCGCCGGCATCCATTGGTGCACAACTTGCAGGCGTTGGCACACGACGTCGAAGAGGCAGACCGGTCGGCGAACGCGAATTGCCGGACTTTGAGAGCAGGCAAGCACGGATGCGGGTGCACCTCGTCGTGTGCGCCGTTGCACAACGACTGCGTGTTCCCGTGACGCTCTATTACTCCCACGACACCTGGTCTATCGCCGTTCGATGAGACGCGTGATGCACTGAATGTCCGCGCCCACAACTTCGGGCGATGGACGCGGCGCAAGAGTTAGAGCAGCCTCAGGCCGTTCTTTGGCAACGCGACCGAGTTCATAGCAGCGCGCATCGCCGCGTCCTGCTTGACGCGCTCTGCGTCTGTGGCCGGCCAGTCGCGAAGAACTGCGTGGACCATCCCTCCGCCTTCAACTGTCTGGACCGGTCGGCCGAGAGCCCGCCCTGCGCTACGGGCGGCCTTTCGCCATGCAGCAGCAGACACCTCGAGCTCAGCGATCCGCGCGGACACAGATCCAGCATCGGCCAGCACCGCCCGCATCTGTTTCTCGAAGTCCACGGGGCGTTCCGGGGAGATGTCGACAATTTCGCGCACAGTTGAGGCTAGCCGAGCATCCTCCGCGCCGACGCCGGTTGATACCGCGGCGGAGCCCAAGGGTTCGGCGACAATCGCGATACATACCCTCGGCTCGTCGGTCTATTCGTCACTAGGAGACAAGCCGAGGCCATCAACGTAGGCCTGAATGCACAAGTCGAGCACGAGCAGTGATCCCGGGTGGACGGCGGCGACGTCAACATCGCCGTGATCTTCAAACGTTCCGATGTCTATTTCGATCTGGACCCAAAAGCGCGAGAGTTCCCGCATGATCTGAACTGCATCAGTCAGCAGGTCAACGTCGGGCTCAGCATCCACGTCTACAACGAACTTTGCTAGTTCGTGAGTCAATTCATGTCGGTGATCATAAATCTCTTCCAGACGGGCGACCTGCGCCGACGAAATGGCCTCTGAGCGTCTAAGCCACTCCAACGAGGCATTGAATGGCTGTTTGGGTGCCAGATCGAGAACATCGCGTTTGTAGCGGTCCCTCGCGTTGTCACCTCCCATCCATGTTCCACCGCCGAACGCGCTGTGACCGTAAAAACCTTTGACGTCGTCAATGACGGTGTGCTTGATCATTTCGTGAGTCATTTGATACAGGCCGGCGAATGCCAGCGTCGAACGGATGCGGTCCGGTTCGAGCTTTGCCTTAAGTCGTTTCATGTAGGACTGGGGGTCCTCCGCGTAGGTCATCCAGTAAGCATCGCAGGGACCGCTTATTTCAGCGCGGCGCCTCCGAAGATATTTGCGTGCAACCATCGCAGCGTGTGTGGGGGCAACCTTTGTTGGGCGCTCCACGATGAAAAGCAGCGAATACGACGAGACAGATCGGATCAACGTAGATTCCGCAGAAATTGTCGTGTTGATCATCCCGTTTCATCGCCGTCGATGCCTTCAAGGTCGGTCAGCAGATCTTCTTCATCCGTTGTCATGACTCGTCGAAGGAGCGAATCGTCCGGATGAACCGGGCGGAGGGTGCGTTGAAGCAATTCTGCTGGGCCGTGATCGACGGTGCGGTCGGGTTCGATGTAGTGGCCTTCGGTGATGGCGGTCGAGCCGTGGCCGAGGAACGCGGCTGCTGCATCGGTGCTACCACCGCGGGCGATAACGGTCGCCCCCGTGCGGCGGTACCAACGCAGGGTGATCTCGGACTTCTCTAGGCCGGCTAGCTCGAGAAATGCTCGAAAGCTGCGGCGGACGTTGTAGGGGCTGAACGGCCCGCCGTTCCGATTCGCGAAGATTGTTCGCTCGGTGTCGTTCGCACCCAACGCGGCAAGCCGTGCGCGAAGAACTGTGGCCGCGAACTCGGGCAGAGCAATGCGGCGAACCGAGTGCTCCGTTTTGGGGTGGGGCTGACGGACAGCACCGTGACCGGTTTTCAAGACGACGGTCCCGGTTACTTCGATCACCATGCCCTGCGGGCCATCGCGAACGTCGCACGGGCGCAGCGCGAGGGCCTCGCCGATCCTGAGTGCCGATCCAAGAAGTAACTCCAGAATGTCTCTGACCTGCCCGTCGGGCTTGGGGCCGAGAACGTCGGGGCCGGTACGCCATGTCGCTGCCGCGCGGCGGATCGCCGCAATCTGTGTCAACGTGAGCGCCTCCGGAGTGCCTTTGGGCTTCTTCAGTTGAGAGGTGCCCTCGACAGGGTTCCGCGGGATAGCGTCATAGCGCAGCGCGAATCCGAACAGCAGATTCAGCATGGTCCGCGAATGCTTGGCCCGGGAGTACGACACCGCGAGTTCCGACTTCAAGAAGCGTTCTACCCGGCCTGTCGTGATCTCCCCCAGGGTGAAGTATTGGAACGCCGGCAGCACATGCAGCCGGATATCGTCGCGGTAGTTCTCTTTGGTTTGATCAACGAGGTCCTGCAGTTCGAGGTCCGCCAGCCATAGCGCCACTAGGTCAGCGAAGGAACTACTGAGCGAGAGCACCCCGGACGTTCCATAGCCGGAGCGATTCAGCAGTCGCTGTCTCAGGTTCGCCTTGGCCTCAGACGCGGATTCGCCGCGCGCGGTTATCACCCGCAGGCGCCCGTCCGCGTCCCTGTAGCGTGCGGCAACTTGGAACCGGCGGCCTTGGCGGCTAACACCGATTTGCCCGTAAGTGCCGATGGCAGTTCAAGGTCGTCCGGCCATTACCCTCGCCCTGCCCGCGATCGTCGATCGTCGTCGTCTTCCAGACGACGAAGCCACGCCTCGACCTCGGACGTGCGGAATTTCAGCTCGCGGCCGATACGAAAGCCGTGGGGACCTCGACCGTGATGGCGCAGGTCGTAGATGGTCTGGATCGGGACACCGAGGCGTGCCGCCAGGTCGGAGATGGACAGGATCGACTCGAAGTCGGTGGAGAGAGAGGTTTCACTAGTCATACCTACGAGGTGTGCAAGCGAGTTCGAACCCACCCGCGAACACCTCGAAGCTATTCGAAAATAGTGAGTACGGAAGCAATAAGTGTCGAATAAACGTCGAACGGCCATCCCAATTCCCTTGTCGGGGTTTTGGAATGGCCGTTTGACTTGCACTTTCTGTGGATCCAAGGGGATTCGAACCCCTGACCCCCTGCATGCCATGCAGGTGCGCTACCGGGCTGCGCCATGGACCCATGTGTTTCTCCGTGACCGGAAAAGACAACTTCTAAAGATTACACCAGATTCGGGAGCGCGTGAACACGGTCAGGGCGCGTGGGGCGCGCCGCCGACTTGCTTGCCTGATTTTCCGGGCTCGCATACTGTGCAGTGTGGGCGAAAAACGGTCGAAACAAAATCTTTACGCGATCTCCAGCATCGTTTTTCTCGCCATTGGAGTGGTCACTTTGTGCGCCCTCTTCTTCGCACTAAGCACCCCGATCAAGGTCGAGCTCGCCGCGCACCTCGAGTCGGGCGAACCCGACACCGGCGAGCTCGCGAGTTACAACTGCGGCTACTTCGGCACCCTCGTGCTGCACGGCGGGCGGGTGGACGTCGCTGGCGATCCGCCCGCGGCATTCACCACGGCGCTCCAGGACGCCTGCAGCATCGAACAGAAGGCGCCGGCCGTGACATCCGCTCTTCTCGGTTCTGCGACCGTCATCTTCCTCGTCGCCGCCGGCGTTGCCCGTCACCGCGGACTCGCCAGCGCGCCCCGACCGCGCGACTGATCGGCCGGCAAGCAGGCAGACTAGAGCCATGCCTGAACCGATTACCGTCTCGATCACACGCACCGTCGACCCAGAACGGGCAAAAGAGGTCGCCGCCTGGGCCAGAGCCGGCCAGGACCTGCTGAGCGCCAGTCCGGGTTATCTCGGCTCCGGCTGGGTTCGACCGGATCCGTCGTCGCCTGAGTGGCACATGCTCTATAGATTTGCGGATGCGGCGAGCCTGTCGATCTGGGAGAAATCACCCGAGCGGCAGTGGTGGGTCGACAGTGCGCTCGGGATGGTTCAGCACTCCCCCGAGGAACGCCGCACGGGAATCGAAGGGTGGTTCGACGAGCCGTCCTCGGTAGAGGTCATCGCGAAAAAGCCGTTTGCTCCGCCACGCTGGAAGCAGATGGTGTCGATTTTCATCGTGTTCTATCCCCTGAGCCTGCTCACGAACTGGGCGCTCTCGGGCTTTACGCACGACTGGGCACTGCCGTGGCGCGTGCTGCTGCTCGTGCTGATCGTTTCGCCGATCATGACGTACTTCGCCCTGCCGCTGGTCACCAGGGCGTTACGCCCGTGGCTGCAGCGGCAGAAGCGCTAACGCGTCGTTACTCGGCGGCCGCTTCGGCGTCTGCCGACTCGGCGCGAGCGCTCTCGAGCTCGAGCGGGATTGCGGGGCAATCCTTCCAGAGACGCTCGAGCGAGTAGTACATGCGGTCTTCCTCGTGGAAGACGTGCACGACGAGGTCACCGAAGTCGAGCAGGATCCAGCGACCCTCGGCACGGCCCTCGCGACGCACGGTCTTGACGCCGAACTCGAGGAGCTTGTCTTCGATCTCGCCGGCGATGGCGACGACGTTACGCTCGTTGCGGCCGGTGGCCAGCAGGAAAATATCGGTCAGCGGCAGCGGACCCGACACGTCGAGAGCTACGAGATCTTCGCCCTGCTTCGAGTCGGCTGCGGCAGCAGCCACGGTCAGTAGTTCGCGGGCGCGCGCGGTTGCAGTCACAGGGTCCTTCAGGATTGGGGTGAAAAGTACGTCAAGGGAGAATTCCCTAGTTGATTACGAAGCTGGCGATCAGCAGTCCAACAACTCCGACGGCGAGAACGCCGGCGCTGATGATGAGAACAGTCAGCAGGCGGTTGCCACTGCGTGGCTTGGCCGAGTTGATGACGCCGTGGGTAGAAGTGTGGGTGCTCACGGCGCGCGTGGCGCGCACGGGAGCGGAGTCGGTGCTGACAACTTCGCTGTCGAACGCATCGAGGATGTGGTCGACGTCGGCGTTGTCGTAGCGGCGGGCGTCTCCACCCATCGTTCCGAAGCTCTGCGGAAGATCGATCGTTCCGGTGACGAGCGTCTCGCCCGTGTTGAGGCCGGTCGTGTAGTCGGGCTGCGGAATCTGCGGAAGAATCAACGCGCTCGTCGTGGTGGCGACGTTTCCGCCACCGACCTCGCGGCTCAGGGTGTTCTCGAACGGCTGCTCTTCGTCATCGAGCTCGGCCTGGCGCGACCAGTGGCCGACGGGCGGCGCGTAGGTGCTGTTGGTCGCGGGCGGCTCAACGAAGGAAGGGGTGAGTCCGTCGTCGCTGCTTGGCGCGGCCCAGTCGCTTGTGACGGGTCCGGGCGTCGGGAGCGACGGAAGGCTGAGGTCAGGTGCCGGCGCTTCGACAGGCTCAGCGGGCGGGGTGGGCTCAGCGGACGGGGTCTTCTCGGCGAACGCTGGCTCGACAAACGGCGCTGCGGCCGGTGCCTCTGGCGTGGACTGCGGCGTCAGGCCGAAGTTGAACGCCGCGGGCGTGCTCGAGTCGACCGAACCGTTGGTCGCCGCGGCAACCGATGGCGTGGCCAGTCCGGCCCAGCGGTCGGCGGGAGCCTGTGCAGGAGGCTCTTCCTGAGCGACGGGCTCCGCGGCGGCGGGCTCCTCGTCGGCGACCGGCTTGGTGCGCCCGAACGGCCAACCGCGCTTGCGCTCCGGCTTCGCGGGGGCTTCCGCCTCGACGACTGCATCAGGGGCCGCTTCGGCGAGCAGGTCGTCCATAGCGGCAACCGAACCGGTCGGAGCACTGGACTCCTGAGCGTGGGGCATGACGAGAGCTTCGGATGTCGCATCCGAGGTCTCCGACGCCGAAACCGGTGTCGGCAGGGCGGCGTTCGACGCGGGGATTCCCCACTGGAACGCGACGGGCTCGCTGGTGTCGGGCACGGATGAGAGGTCGGGCGCTGCAGCCTGCGACGGGGTCTGTCCGGTGAACG
>Ga0247817_10001110_pt1 | contig 14319 bp, 15 predicted proteins | sample UWRJL212509R1_FD_178010 | JGI IMG/M metagenome (GOLD analysis project Ga0247817, IMG submission 178010) | Plant litter microbial communities from Arlington Agricultural Research Station in Wisconsin, United States - UWRJ-L212-509R-1 | ecosystem: Environmental > Terrestrial > Plant litter >... | reverse complement strand
TCGGCTTCGGCCAGCAATGCCTCGACCGGGCGCAGCGAGACCAGCGCATTGACCTGTGGATTGAAACGCTTGATCTGCGTCAGGTAGGCCTGCATCACTTCCCGGCATGACACCTGCCGGGCATGAATCGCCAGGGACAACGCATCGGCGCCCATTTCAACGATAGGATTAATGCTCAAGGCTTCACCTCAAGGTTAAGTGCAGCGGATCTAAGGGTGCGTGGTGCTTCATGCATGCAGTAAGTGCCCAACAGCGTCAGCACACAAGCGAACAGTACGTAGAAGGCTGGCGCCACGGGTGTCGCCAGAACCTTGCTGAGCCAAGTGACGATCAGTGGGGCGAACCCGCCGAAAACCATGACCGCGACGTTGTAGGCCACCGACACCCCGGTGGAGCGCACTTCGATGGGAAACTGCTCGGCCAGCGCCGTCGGCGCCGGACCATAGAAGCCGCCGATCGCGCTGCATAACAAGAGTTGCATCACCAGCAGACGCTCTACCGACGGCGCCGCCGCCACCCAGACATACAGTGGATAAACCATCAGAAAAAACGCCAACGTAAACGCCATCAACACCGGGCGTCGACCGAGCCGGTCCGACAGCGCACCGGACAAAGGAATGACCACGGTCATCACCGCGACGGCAAGCATCTGCACCAGCAGCACCTGATCCAGCGGCAGGCCGAGGCTCTTGTGGGCGAAGGTCGGCATGTTGACCAGCACCACGTAAAACGACACCGTTGCGCCGCAGGCCAAACCCATCGACACCAGAATGCTGCGTCGATGCTCGCGGAGCACTTGCAGCAAACTCGGGCTCGCGCCTTTGGCCTGTTTACGCGCTTCAAGAAACTCTTCCGGTTCCTCCATGTGCTTGCGAATCCACAAGCCCACCGGGCCGATCAGCAAACCGATCATGAACGGTATCCGCCAGCCCCAACTGTCCAGCGCCTCGGGGGACAAAAGGTGCGTGAACAAAGCCACCATTGCCGCCCCGGAAAACACCGCCAGGCATTGCCCGACCAATTGCCATGAACCGTACAAGCCCTTCCTGTGGGCCGGCGCACTCTCCACCAGGAACGCCGTGGCGCTGGCGTATTCACCGCCCGTGGCGAAGCCTTGCAGCATCCGCGCAACCACGATCAACAGCGGCGCGCCCATGCCGATGGCGGCGTAATTCGGCGCGAAGGCGATCAGCGCGATGGACACCGTCATCAGGCGGATGATCATTTGCATCGCCGCTTTGCGTCCTTTGCGGTCCGAATACATGCCCAACAAAATCCCGCCCACCGGGCGCATGAAAAACCCGACGCCAAAGGTCGCCAGCGCCATCAACAGTGACGCGTATTCGTCCTCGGACGGAAAAAACTGCCGCGCAATGATGCTCGCCAGAAAGCCGTAAACAATGAAGTCATACCACTCCAGGGCATTGCCGATAACGGCCGCGACCACCTGACGGGTGCGCGAAACGCCTGTGCTCGATGTCTGCATGGGGAACTCTCCAAAAACCTTTTGGGTGATAACGGGCGCAACCAGGCACGCCCGATCCAGCGGCAGCAGAAAGTCAGATCGTCAGGCGGGCTTGAGCCAGCTCTCGGTCAGCGCGCCCCAATACGCCGCGCCGGTCAGCAGGATGTCGTCGTTGAAGTCGTAACCGGGGTTGTGGACCATTGGCCGCGAAACGCCGTTACCGATGAACAGGTAGGCGCCGGGGCAGCGTTGCAGCATCCACGCGAAGTCTTCGCTGCCCATGAGTTTTGGCGTGTTGCCGTCCACGGCGTCCGCACCGAGCAGCTCGACACCGACCTGCCGGGCAAACTCGGTTTCGGCGGCGTGGTTGACCAACACCGGGTAGGCCGGGCGATGTTCGATGTGCGAGCTGCAGCCGAAACTGCGGGCCTGGGATTCGATGATCGCGCGCACTCTTTCAAGCGTCAGCTCACGCACCTCTGCATTCAGCGCGCGCAGGCTCAAGCGCAGGATCGCCTGCTGCGGTATGACGTTGGCCGCCTCACCGGCCTGCAATGCACCGACTGTCACTACCGCCGCTTGCTGCGCATCGATATTGCGCGCGACCACGGTTTGCAGGGCCATGACCACACTGGCCGCCGCCACCAGCGGGTCGACCGACAGATGCGGCATGGAACCGTGCCCGCCGACACCTTCGATGATGACGGTGAGCAAATCCTGCGAGGCCATCATCGGTCCTTCGCGAAAACCCAAGTGACCGGCCGGCAGCCCCGGCATGTTGTGCATGCCAAACAGCGCATCGCAGGGAAAGCGTTCCAGCAGGCCATCGGCGAGCATCGCTTCGGCGCCGCCCTGACCTTCTTCGGCGGGCTGGAAAATCAGTGTCAAAGTGCCGTCGAACTGACGGGTCGCCGCCAGGTAACGCGCCGCACCCAGCAGCATCGTGGTGTGGCCGTCATGACCACAAGCGTGCATGCAACCCTGATGGCGGCTGCTGTAAGTCGCGCCGGTATTCTCGACGATCGGCAAGGCGTCCATGTCGGCCCGCAACCCCAGTTTGCGTGAACTGCTGCCGTTGCGCAGGACGCCGACTACACCGGTCTTGCCGACGCCGGTATGCACCTCGTAACCCCATTCGGTGAGGGATTTTGCCACCAGCGCCGAGGTACGATTTTCTTCGAAACCGAGTTCCGGGTGCGCGTGGATGTCTTGTCGGGTGGCGTGCAGGTCGCTGGCGACGTCGCTAAGCCAGGCAAGGATGTGCTGATGTCGGGTCATGAAAATTGTCCTCGGGCCGGGTGTATTCCCGTTCTTTTTGTTCGCTGCCATTTCGCGACACATCAAGGCAGGTCGCGCTCACCACCAGATAACCGCGAGTCGCGCGTGAGGACAATCGAATGTGGTTCCACTGCGTGGAACCTGATTAGCAAAACCTGTATGTCACACCTGGCGCGGCAACCCTGTAGCAGCTGGCGAAGCCTGCGTTCGGCGGCGAAGCCGTCGCCAATCCGGCCATATAGGTCTACCTGAAACTCCACAGCGCCTGGTTTTACGACGGCTTCGCCGCCGAACGCAGGCTTCGCCAGCTGCTACAGAGATGGATTGAGTTGGCAACCTTGGCGATCGCTGATCCACGCCGCACTGTTGCTGCGTCCCATGCCGTTGACGGTCACGCGCTTGCCCACGGTGTCATCGATAAAGCCACTGGTGGGCAGCCACTGCTTCACATAACTGTGGCAATACTCGGCGTCGTTGTTGATCACGTAGCGGCACGAGCAATATTCCTTGGCGGTGTAAGCGCTGATGATGTCCGGGAACGCCCACAGCGCTACACGCTCCTGCCAGATCCAGCCGAGCAAGGCGAGCAGCAGGACCAGAAAGAACGCGCTGAATGGTCGGCGGCGAATGAAGTTGTTCATGGCAGCACCTTTGCGACAAAGGCCTTGAGTGCGAGTTTGAGCAATTCGTTGTGTTGATAACTGCCATCACGGTCATCGCCGTAGCGCACGATCACCAGGTTTTCACTGGGAATCACGTACATCGCCTGGCCCCAATGGCCCAACGCCGCGAACGTGTCTGCGGGCGCGTCAGGCCAGGGTGTCGGCGCGCCATCCACGGCTCGATTGAGCCACCATTGCCCACCGGGCACGGCTTCGTCCTGATTGGCTTGAGCGTGGGAAAAGGGTTCGCGGTTGAAAGCGACCCAGTCCTTGGGCAGCAATTGCCGGTCGCCCCATCGCCCGTCCCGCGCCATCAATAAACCCACTCGCGCCAGATCCCGAGCCGTGAGGTAGGCGTAGGACGAGGCGACGAAGGTGCCGGATGCATCGGTTTCCCACACGGCGTGACGAATGCCCAGCGGCTTGAACAACGCTGTCCATGGATAGTCCGGGTAGCGTGCCGGGCCGACGATGTTTTTCAGTGCGGCGGACAACAGGTTGCTGTCGCCGCTGGAGTAACGAAATGCCTGACCGGGTTTGGCATACGCGTCATGGTTGACGGTGAACGCGGCCATGTCAGCGTGACCACGGGTATAGAGCATCGCCACCACCGAAGACTTCAGCGGGGCGTATTCATAGTCTTCCTGCCAGTCCAGGCCTGAAGCCCAGTGCAGCAGGTCGGCCAGGGTCAGGTCCGGGTGCTTTTTCAGCGCGGGATAGAATTTGAGCGCCGGGTCCTGAAGCCGGAACAGGCCCTCGCCATAGGCCACACCAAAGACCGTGGCCATCAGGCTTTTGCTGATGGACCAGGTCAGGTGCGGGGTCTCGGCGGTGGTCGGCGCAGCGTAGCGCTCGTAGATTAATTGACCGTCGCGGATCACCAGCAAGGCGTCGGTGCGGATACCTTTTCGAGTGACGTCATCGCGCGATGGGAAGGCGTAGGCCTCCAAGGCTTGAAGTGCCGGGCCGGAAGCGGTCGGGCTGGATTGCCATTGTTCATCTGGCCAATTTTCGGCATGAGCTGCGAGGCTGAACATAAACATCAAGCACAGGGACAAACCTTTGGACATGGGTGATGGCTCGGCTGAGAGGCCTGGTGAGCCTAGTCAAGCTTCATGACATTCACTCGGTCCTTGTAGGAGCTGCCGCAGGCTGCGATCTTTTGATCTTGAACTTCAAACAATCAAGATCAAAAGATCGCAGCCTTCGGCAGCTCCTACAGAAGCATGTTCAGGGCCTTGGCCAACCGCTTACCCCGAGCCCCCGCCGCCAGGTCCATCACCGCCTGATCCCTCTGCCACATTGCCGCCCAGTGCTGCGGCCCATCGGCCAGGGCCTGGTGCACGTCAGCCTTGAGCCCGTCAAACTGCGCAAACAACCCACCCAGCAACACATGCCCGGCGGTGTTGTTCGGTGCCTGGCGGCTGACTTCCGCGCACCCGGCCAGCAGCGCCAGCAAACGCAGTTGCAGTGTTTGCGGCCAGTCACTGTCCTGACCAATACCCAGCAGCCACGCCGTCATGGCACTCAGCACGTAGACATCTTCCAACGTGCGGAAGGGTTTGACGTAGGCGTCCCAGCCATCCCCCGCCAGCAATTCGCACTGGGCGTTGTCGAGAAATAAACGACCGTGACTGATGTCCGGCATCAACGCGATTGCCGGGAGTTTTTCCAGGCGCACCCCTGGCTCACCGGGATAGACCACCGCCAGGCTCAAGCGCGGTTCCTCGCCAGGCTGCTCGCTGCGTGCAGCAATCAACAGCCAGTCAGCAGCATCGCCCGCAGTGACGAAATCCTTGCGCCCGCTCACGCGCAAGTCGGTCAATCGAGTCTGCATGTCTGCCGCCCGAAGGCTGCGCTGCTCGGTCGCACACAACGCCCCCAGGCTCAGCGGCGCGCTCGGCCAGAGCGTGCGCAACGCCGCTTGATAGCCCACCAGAAACGCCAGTCCCGGTGACGTCATCAACCGTCCGCCTGCCACCGCCAATTCAAACGGTGTGACCGCGCCCAGTTGATGCAACAAGGTCGCGAAACCTTCCGCCAGATCCGGATTGGCGGGCACGCGGTCACGACGGTTCAACAGGTTTTGCCAGGGCATGGAGGACTCCTCATGGGCTGTCATATAAGCATCACCAAAGCTTAATGGCGATGACACCGGGGCTACATAGCCTGACTTTGCACAACACGGCTGCATAAAGAAAGTCGATCGACTGCCACCCAAGACGGGTGCCCAGCCCGCACGGAGATTCGCCATGACTCAGATCGCCCGTATCCGCGACACCGGCAACGAACGCCGCCTGCAAGCCGAACGCCTGGTGGGCGCCGAGGCGTTGCTGGAAGCTCAGGCTTTGCGCTTCAACGTCTTCAGTGGCGAATTCAACGCCAAGTTGAAGGGCGCCGAGCGGGGTCTGGACATGGATGACTACGACGTTCACTGCGCTCACATCGGCGTGCGCGACCTGAACACCGGTCGTCTGGTGGCCACCACGCGGCTGCTCGATCACCAGGCCGCCAGCAGCCTGGGCAAGTTCTACAGCGAAGAAGAATTCAGCCTGCACGGCCTGGTTCACTTGCAGGGGCCGATTCTGGAAATCGGCCGCACGTGCGTCGACCCGGCCTACCGCAACGGCGGCACCATCGCCGTACTCTGGGGTGAATTGGCCGAAGTGCTGAATCAGGGCGGTTACAGCTACCTGATGGGCTGCGCGAGCATTCCGATGCAGGACGGTGGCATTCAGGCCCACGCGATCATGCAGCGCCTGCGCGAACGTTACCTGTGCACCGAACACCTGCGGGCCGAGCCGAAGAAACCATTGCCGGTGCTGGACCTCCCGTCCAACGTCATCGCCGAAATGCCACCGCTGCTCAAGGCTTACATGCGCCTGGGCGCGAAGATCTGCGGCGAGCCGTGCTGGGATGAAGATTTCCAGGTCGCCGACGTGTTTATCCTGCTCAAGCGCGATGAGCTGTGCCCGCGTTATGCCAAGCATTTCAAGGCGGCCATGTGATGAGTCGGTTGCGGGTGTACGCGCGGATCGCGCGAGTGCTGATCGTGGTGACACTCGGCTTGACCATGGCCGGCGTATTCGGTCTGTTCGAGCGTATGGGAATCGCTCATTCGATGGTCCGCCGGCAACGCTGGTCGCGCTTTTTCATGGCACGGCTGAGCAATGCCCTGCCCTTTCGCGTAACCGTCCACGGCGAACTGCCCAAAGCACCAATGCTGTGGGTCAGCAACCACGTTTCCTGGACCGATATTCCGCTGCTGGGAATGCTGACGCCGATGTCGTTCCTGTCCAAAGCCGAAGTGCGCACCTGGCCGGTGGCAGGCTGGTTGGCGGCGAAGGCCGGGAGCCTGTTTATCCGTCGTGGATCGGGCGACAGCCAATTGATCCGCAAACAGATGACCCGACACTTGCAGCACGCCCATCCCCTGCTGATGTTCCCGGAAGGCACCACCACCGATGGCCGTTCGTTGCGCACCTTCCATGGTCGCTTGCTGTCAGCGGCGATTGATTCCGAAGTGAAGCTGCAACCGGTGGCTATCCGGTATTTGCGCGACGGCGAACTCGACACCTTGGCGCCGTTCATTGGTGATGACGATTTGCTCTCGCACCTGATGCGCTTGTTTGCCAATGATCGCGGGGATGTGGAGATTCATCTGCTCAAGCCGATCGCCTGCGAAGGACGGGAACGCGCAGCGCTGGCATTTGAAGCGCAGCAGGCGGTGCAGAAGGCGTTGTTTGGGGAAGTGGTCAAACCGGCGGAACCACGGCGTACCGGCGAACTCGTCGCCGCATAACCCGGCTTTCCTGTAGGAGCAAAGCTTGCTCGCGATAGGATCACCGCGGTCATCAGATAAACCGCCGTGCCCCTATCGCGAGCAAGCTTTGCTCCTACAGGGGTGGGTGTCTGCGGTTTTGGCGAAGTCCTGCAGCTGCGGATAAAACAAGCGGAAATCCTCGCTCAACGGCTCATACAACACCCGCAATTCCTGCATCGCTCCCGCCAGCTCCTCGGGCCGGGTCAACCGGCGCGAGATCCCTCGCAACACCTGCTCCAGCACCTCAAATTCCCGATAAGAACCCAACCAGTCGTGCGCCATCATGTGCGGGGCAATTTTTGCCAGTCGCTCTGGCAATTGCGATTCGGCGGACAGCACGCGATACACATTGGAGGTGAATTGCGTCAGCGGTCGGTCGGCATACAGCGTCCAGTCCCGCGCCAGGCAATGGTCGAAAAACACGTCGAGGACGATCCCGGCGTAGCGCCTGCGTGTCACGGAAAACCGCGACAACGAGACATCTACCAAAGGATGGCGATCGGTATAGACGTCGATGCTGCGATGCAGCTGGATAGCGGCTTCAACCTCGGGCTCAAACTGCCCTTGCAGCCGACCTTTGACGAAATCGCCATACAGGCTGCCGAGCAATTGACCGGGGCGCTGGCCACCGAGATGCAGATGTGCGAGATAATTCATGACGAGCAGCTTAGCACTGCGCACTTATGTCGTTACACCCAACGTATCGTTATAACCCGATATAGCGAATTATGTGGTCTTCAGACCAAAATCATATTTGTGTATCGCGAAATAGCGATTTAAAGTTCGCCTCATCGCGATATAGCGTTTTACTCATCACGAGCCCACACCATGACTCTCAATCTCGACGAAATAATAAAAGCCCTGGCACACCCAGTACGGCGAGAAATCCTGCACTGGCTCAAAGACCCGACCGTTGAATTTCCCGACCAGTCCCACAGCAACGAGCACGGCGTCTGCGCCGGTCAGATCGATCAACGGTGCGGCTTGTCGCAATCAACCGTGTCTGCCCACCTCGCGGTTTTGCAACGCGCCGGTCTTATCAGCAGCCGAAAAGTCGGCCAATGGCACTTCTTCAAACGTAACGAGGAAACCATTCAGGCGTTCCTCAGCACCTTCAGCAAAGAGCTCTGACCCTTTAAGTCAGCAAGCCGACAAGGAATCAACGATGCCCCTCTCGCTCCTCATTCTGGCCTTGAGCGCCTTCGCCATCGGCACCACCGAGTTCGTCATCATGGGCCTGCTGCCCGATGTGGCGGCTGACCTCGGTGTGTCGATCCCCGGCGCAGGCTGGCTGGTGACCGGTTACGCCCTCGGCGTGGCCATCGGTGCACCGTTCATGGCACTGGCCACCGCGAAATTACCGCGCAAGGCCGCCCTGGTGGCGTTGATGGGCATTTTCATCATCGGCAATCTGCTGTGTGCATTGGCCAGTGACTACAACGTGCTGATGTTTGCCCGTGTGGTGACGGCCCTCTGCCACGGTGCATTCTTCGGCATCGGTTCGGTCGTGGCCGCCAACCTGGTTCCCGCCAACAAGCGCGCGTCAGCCGTGGCCTTGATGTTTACCGGCCTGACGCTGGCCAACGTGCTGGGCGTGCCACTGGGCACCGCGCTCGGTCAGGAAGCCGGCTGGCGCTCGACCTTCTGGGCCGTCACGGTCATCGGGGTCATCGCCTTGATCGGTCTGATCCGCTTCCTGCCAGCCAAGCGCGATGAAGAGAAACTCGACATGCGCGCCGAGCTGCGCGCACTCAAAGGCGCCGGCATCTGGCTGTCCTTGAGCATGACCGCATTGTTCGCCGCCTCGATGTTCACCCTCTTCACTTACATCGCTCCGCTGCTCGGTGACGTCACCGGCATCTCGCCAAAAGGCGTGACCTGGACCCTGCTGCTGATCGGCCTGGGCCTGACCGTCGGCAACATCATCGGCGGCAAACTGGCCGACAAACGCCTGGCTGCCACCTTGATCGGTGTCTTCATCTCGATGGCCGTCATTTCGACCGTATTGACCTGGACCAGCGTTGCGGTAATCCCGACCGAAATCACCTTGTTCCTCTGGGCCACCGCTTCGTTCGCTGCTGTGCCCGCGCTGCAAATCAACGTAGTGACCTTCGGCAAGGCAGCGCCAAACCTGGTCTCGACCCTGAACATCGGCGCCTTCAACGTCGGCAACGCCCTCGGCGCCTGGGTCGGTGGCAGCGTCATCGCCAACGGTTTCGGCCTGACCAGCGTGCCACTGGCGGCCGCCGCATTGGCAGTACTCGCCCTGCTGGTGACCCTGATTACTTTCCGTCAGAGCGGCAATGCCGAGCTGGCCCCTGCTACCAACTGATCTTTTAACGAGGTTGTATTAAATGACGACTATTTTCGATCCGATCAAACTGGGCGACATCGAGTTGGCCAACCGCATCATCATGGCCCCGCTAACTCGCTGCCGCGCCGACGAAGGCCGTGTACCCAACGCACTGATGGCCGAGTACTACGTGCAACGCGCCTCGGCTGGCCTGATCCTCAGCGAGGCCACTTCGGTCACGCCGGTAGGCGTCGGTTACCCGGATACACCGGGCATCTGGTCCAACGATCAGGTGCGTGGCTGGAGCAATGTCACCAAAGCGATCCACGGTGCCGGTGGCAAAATCTTCCTGCAACTGTGGCACGTTGGCCGGATCTCCCATGAGATGTATTTGAACGGCGAAACCCCGGTCGCACCGAGCGCGATCCAGCCCAAAGGTCACGTCAGCCTGGTTCGCCCAATGGCTGATTACCCGACCCCGCGCGCCTTGGAAACCGCTGAAATCGCCGACATCGTCGATGCCTACCGCACCGGTGCCGAAAATGCCAAGGCCGCTGGTTTCGACGGCGTGGAAATTCACGGCGCCAACGGTTACCTGCTCGACCAGTTCCTGCAAAGCAGCACCAACCAGCGCACCGACCACTACGGTGGCTCCCTGGAAAACCGCGCTCGCCTGCTGCTGGAAGTCACCGACGCGGCCATCGAAGTCTGGGGCGCTGGCCGCGTGGGCGTGCACCTGTCACCTCGCGCCGACCTGCATGACATGGGTGACGACAACCTCGCCGAGACCTTCACCTACGTCGCCCGTGAACTGGGCAAGCGCGGCATCGCCTTCATCTGCTCCCGCGAGAAAGAAGGCGCCGACAGCCTGGGCCCACAATTGAAAGAAGCCTTCGGCGGTCCTTACATCGTCAACGAAAGCTTCACCAAGGAAAGCGCCAACGCCTGGCTGGCCAGCGGCAAGGCTGATGCGGTTGCATTCGGTGTTCCATTCATTGCCAACCCGGACTTGCCGGCGCGCCTGAAAGCGGATGCGCCGCTGAATGAAGCCCGTCCGGAACTGTTTTATGCCAAAGGGGCAGTGGGTTACATTGACTACCCAGTGATGTAAATCCATCGCGAACAAAAAAAGCCCCACCTCGAAAGAGGTGGGGCTTTTTTTATAATTAACGCTCCAGACTAAGTTGCTCTTCCATTGCATAAGCTTCCGAAACATCCGACATACCACACCTTTCAACCAAACCTCACCCTCAAGACAACTTAATTAGCCGTTAGATAAACTTGATAACAATGACAATCAATTGAACTGCAACAAAGACCGGTGAGACACTCGACAAATTATCTCATCATTCCCATTTGACATGAGTAACAGCGACACCGAACATTATGCTTGCCGACGCCATTTAAGCCAGGCACACAAGACCATTTCACATGAATGAAAAGCTTCTAACATTCACTACTAATTCAAAAGGAATTGATATGAGCAACGACGACATCACAGCGAAATTCGAAATCGCTGAAGCTCCGGCGGACGTTTCCTCCGAAAAACAGCCATTGGAGGACAAGGACAATGTGCGCAGGCAAGAAACGGGCACTATAAGGAAAGCTCTGGACGATGATGATCGCTGGGGTCCGTGGCCGCCCGAGTTACATTAATCCGTAAAATTTAAACTGACATAAAGTCTCATTTCGCCAACTACAAGCCCGACTCGAAAGAGCGGGCTTTCAACGTGATAAAAGACGCACCACGAGGGGGCATACGGTTTGCCACTACAAGGAAGTCATGCATGGACACTACGGATAAAAATACACTAATCGCCACTCTGATCATTATCAATGAGTCACCCTCTATTTTCTGGCGCGACGATCTGACAGCCGAGCTGCCACACAAAGGATTCCCCGCCAAATTACCCCGAAACAGTCAGACAGTACTGACGCTGAAGGGAAACCCGCGATTGCCGCAAGACATCAACATCGACTACGACATAAAGAAAATCGTCTTCAGCGCCCAAGCGGTCTACACCAATTACAGGCAGGCGTTTCGGTTACATACTGCCTTTTTGTACTGCTGGCGCAGAGGACTCGGCTCTCGAGCACCGAAAACCGATTTATTCTGGGAACACGAGGCGTATTCCGTCGGCCACACAGCGGTGTGTACTCACTCGGAATTGACGGGGAAAAGTACCGTCTATCCATACCCCTACTGCATGACAGTCCACATTGGGTAACGAACGGCTGTGCCCTTGGCGTTCTCTGTCCCAATCGCTACTGACATCAGTGGCACCAGACACCACATTCACACGCGAAATACAAAATCCCTACAAAATACGCAGCGCTCGATCTGTCAACCTGACCTGCGCACGTATATAAAAGCCACCAATTCTACCAAGGCAGGGAAATTAATCTTCACCCACCCCTGTCTTGACACAACCCGCTACGATTAAGCATTTTGTTTCATTTGCGCAGGCTGGGACTCAGGCGCAGCATTTCCAACCCTGTATCGACCCAGCGCTCGGCTTCGACGTGCAGTTCAAAACTGTCCGGCGTGAGCAGCCACTGATACAGGATGCCATCGATGTAAGCATGAAGGCTGATGGCTGCGCGGGCCGTGTCGAGGTTTTCCGGCAATTGCCCGCGATTCACGGCGTTACGCAAGGCGAGAGCGATCCGCACATTGCAGTCAAGGCTGGCGGTCTGGCGCTGCTGGCGCAGGTCGCACATTTCATCTGTGAATTCGCATTTATGAAACAGGATTTCATTGATGCGTCGGGTTTTCGGGTCCAGAGCAACTTGATGAAACAAATGAATCAGCAGCTTGCGCATGCAGCCCAGCGGGTCGAGTTCGTCCTCGCTTTCACTGGCTTTGGCCATTTCATCCAGCGGTTCATGCAAGGTATCGAGCATGGCCTGCACCAGATCGGCCTTGTTGCTGAAATGCCAGTAGATGGCCCCGCGCGTGACGCCGGCCAGGGTTGCGATGTCGGCCAGGGTGGTGCGCGCCACGCCTCGCTCGAAAAAGGCTTTCTCTGCCGCTTCGAGTATCTGGCTACGGGTTTCCTGGGCTTCCTCTTTGGTACGACGGACCATGGCAGTACAACCTCAATCAGGATGCTTCAACGGTGTCTGAATATCCGCTGAATAAAAGTGCAGCGAGCGCTCTTGGGACTCGTCTACGGCCTACAATTCGAACCTTCTGGCGGCATTTGTAACTGGATGAGTACACAGCCAAGGTATTTACAAACAACCATGAACGTAAGTATATTACTTAGCAAGCTACTTATCCACTCAGCGCACATTTTTTACTTTCCACATTTTCTTGTGCGCAATTTGCGCGCCTGACCCGAGGATTTTCATGCAATTCAAGCCAGCTGTTACCGCTCTGGTCACTGCCGTCGCCCTCGCATCGCTACTTGGCGGATGTAAAAAGGAAGAGGCGCCACCGGCCGCACCACCTCCTCAGGTCGGCGTCGTGACTCTGCAACCGCAAGCTTTCACCCTGACCTCCGAGCTTCCAGGTCGCACCAGTGCGTACCGAATTGCCGAAGTTCGCCCTCAGGTCAACGGCATCATTCTCAAGCGACTGTTCAAGGAAGGCGGCGACGTCAAGGCCGGTCAGCAGCTGTATCAGATCGATCCGGCAGTCTATGACGCAACGTTGAAAAGCGCAGAAGCCAACCTGCAACAAACCAAGTCGATCTCTGACCGTTACAAGCAACTGGTCAACGAGCAGGCCGTGAGCCGTCAGGAATACGACACTGCCGTCGCCAACCGGATGCAATCGGAAGCGTCGCTGCAAACCGCGCAGATCAATGTGCGCTACACCAAAGTGTATGCGCCTCTGACGGGCCGCATCGGTCGCTCCAACGTGACCGAAGGCGCCCTGGTCACCAGTGGCCAGGTCGATGCCATGGCGGTGATCCAGCAACTTGATCCGATCTATGTCGACGTGACGCAGTCCTCCGTGGAGTTGCTTGAGCTGCGCCGTGAGCTGGAAAGCGGTCGCCTGCAAAAGGCCGGTGACACCGCCGCCGCGGTCAAACTGACCCTTGAAGACGGCAGCCAGTACAAACAGGAAGGTAAACTCGAGTTTTCCGAAGTCTCGGTTGACCAGACCACCGGTTCCGTCACCCTGCGCGCGGTGTTCCCTAACCCTGATCACACGCTGCTGCCCGGCATGTTTGTGCATGCACAGCTGCAGGCTGGTGTGAACAGCGCAGCCATTCTGGCTCCGCAACAAGGCGTGACCCGTGACCTCAAAGGCACGCCAACCGCCCTGGTCGTCGGACCGGACAACAAGGTTGAGCTGCGTCAACTCAAGGCCAGTCGCACCGTGGGTAGCCAGTGGCTGATCGAAGACGGCCTCAAGGCCGGCGATCGCCTGATCACAGAAGGGCTGCAATTCGTCAAGCCAGGCGTTGAAGTCAAGCCGACTGAAGCGACTAACGTAGGCAACAAGAACCCGGTCCCCGCACAGGCAGCTGATAAGGCTTCCAGCGGCAAAGGGGAGTAACCCATGTCGAAATTTTTTATCGACCGTCCGATTTTCGCCTGGGTAATTGCCCTGGTGATCATGCTGGTCGGGGCACTATCGATCCTCAAACTGCCGATCAACCAATACCCGAGCATTGCGCCACCGGCCATTGCGATCCAGGTAACGTACCCGGGCGCGTCCGCACAAACCGTGCAGGACACCGTGGTGCAAGTGATCGAACAGCAGCTCAACGGTATCGATAACCTGCGTTATGTCTCCTCGGAAAGTAACTCCGACGGCAGCATGACCATTACCGCGACCTTCGAG
>Ga0247817_10001109_pt1 | contig 14327 bp, 15 predicted proteins | sample UWRJL212509R1_FD_178010 | JGI IMG/M metagenome (GOLD analysis project Ga0247817, IMG submission 178010) | Plant litter microbial communities from Arlington Agricultural Research Station in Wisconsin, United States - UWRJ-L212-509R-1 | ecosystem: Environmental > Terrestrial > Plant litter >... | reverse complement strand
TAATTTCCGACTAGAAAATCAAACCCGCGCTAGGACAACAGCCTAAATAACTATTGCTGAGCGATAAAGATAATAAGATTGATAATCACCGTCAGCACGATACTGATAATGATACTTGCCAGCCAAAAGAACTTAACGTGAACTTTACCTGATTGTGATGAGTGGTTAAAAATCTTTTTCATTAGTCCACTATAGCAAATATCTATGATAATTATTTTTTGACACAAGAAAAGACCGTACTCGGTCAGCGAGTCTCATTACGAGACGATTCCTTTCTTCTCATCAACCAGGAGCGCAGTCAGTTCGTCTATTTCATCAATAGATGCCCAGCGGAGTGCTTCGGGTGTTTTGCGTAGCGCTAGTCGCTTTTGTCGGTTCGATATGACAGGTTCGGGGTCGGTTGTCCTCGTGAGATCGCTCGACCCCAGCTCCTTCACCGAGCGGAGCACGATGACGCTATAGGACTTGTCTACATGGTGAAAGCTCTTCCTGAAACTGTAGCAGTACATCGATATCATCGACACACGAGCAAGCGTCTCTTCGTCGTAGCTCTCTTCTCTGTCCTTAACAACAAAGAGCGAGAAGAAGTCACTGAATGGCGGCTTGGCGTCGCGTCGCGCGTATATCTTGACGCCCTCATGAACGAACTTGGTCTTGCCGGCTACAGGTAGGTACGCGGTGAACGCATCCTGAAAAGCGGTTTTTGCCTTGTGGTAACTGCGGTCATACATACGTCGCTTGAAGGCTCGATAGTACTCCAGCCCAAAAAACGCATACACGATACAAGACCCGAAACCAAAGAGCAGATCGCCGACCGATTCTTTGGCGAACGCATCGATAATAAAGCTACACAGCAAACCATATAGCGACACCAGTACGGCACCGAGAAGGATTGTCTGCGTTTTACTCAGTAGGTACATTTCATCTCCTGGTTGGGCCGAATGGAATATATGTACTATAATAGATTACGTTATTTTGTCAATATACAGATACCTTGCTACAATAGATACATATGAAAAACTCAAAACTCAAGGGCACTCCCCTGCAAGATTTCACGCCATATGGCAAAAAGAACAAAGTAGCTGAACTTGAAGTTATCGACCTCGTGGTTGGTGACGGCATCGAAGTCCCAGTTGGCGCAACTATCACCGCTCACTACACCGGCGCACTGGTTGCGGACGGTACTATTTTCGAAAGCAGCAAAGATTACGCTGGTAACGTTGTCACCTTCGGCCTCGACGAAGTAATCGAAGGCTGGACAAAAGGTGTTCCTGGCATGAAGATCGGTGGCACACGCCGCCTGATGATCCCTGCGGCCATGGCTTACGGTAGTCGTCGTGCATCTGCGATGATCCCGGCTAATAGCGACCTGGTGTTTGATATCGAACTTTTCGCGGTCGAATAGATCGTAGACTTATAACAAAATAGACTCCTCATTCCGGGGAGTCTATTTTGTTAATCCTTTTTGTTACAATAAACCATAATGCAAAAACTTTTTCAGTACATGTCCGATCACAAATTAGTCAGCCTTGCTGTATATTTCTTGATCTTTTTAGCTTGTTTGATTGGCTTCGGTCAGATTGCCGATGAAGTACACGAAGGCGAGACGCTCGGGATCGATGATGCGATATTGCAAACGATCAATGGATTCTCAACGAGTGTTTGGGATACTTTCTTCGTGATCGTAACGCAACTTGGTGGTGTTATTGGTATCATCACACTTACATTAGGACTATTAGCTGTACTCATCCTTCGACACAAACGTCGAGCTGCATTTGTCCTCGCCTTAACTGTTGGCGGCGCGGCATTATTGAACCTCATCTTGAAACTAGTCTTTGAGCGCTCACGTCCTGACCTGTGGGAGCAGTTAATCGTCGAAACTAGCTACTCATTCCCAAGTGGACACGCAATGCTCAGTGCCGCCCTAGGACTCGTCGTTATCTATATCTTTTGGGCGACGCCCTATCGCTGGCCAGTCGCAGTCGCTGCCAGCCTATATGTCCTTGTCATCGGACTATCACGGCTATATCTCGGCGTCCACTACCCGACTGATATCGTTGCTGGTTGGTTAGTCAGCGGTGCATGGTTAGTCGCAGTTGTTGTCGTGACGAACTCGCAATACCTACACGGTAAACTACGGATTTTTAGTCCGTTTCACAACAAGTAGATTACCTGAAATTAAATACGAGACACTTTCGTGTCTCGTATAAGGAAGATTTGCACCAACAGATGTAACCTACGAACTAAATAACTGAACTATTGAACTTGATTGGTTACATATAATGATCTTGTGCGCTGTATCACTTGATCTTCCGTAAATAAATATACCAATTTCGATAATCGTCGTCAACATTTTTATAGAAATTTTAATCGTTATATAACCGTGACGTTATCTAGGTTGGCGTTCGTCTTTTTCAAGAATGCGTAGGTCACCTTGTCCATCGAAGCACCGTCAAAATTAGTGTGTTTCACCTCGCTATAATGAAGAGATACGTTCGTCAGTATTGCCCCGCTGAACGATGTTCGTGTCAAGCTGCAACTTTGGAAGACCGTATCGGTAATCGTGGCGTTATCAAATGACGCATCAGTAAAGTCGGATGTTTTAAAGTTGGATCCACTAATTGTTGCACCGGCGAAGGTAGCGCTTTGCAGGGCGGATGATTTCGCTTGTACCTTTACAAGTTTTGCGGCGTTAAAACTACCGAATCGGATGTCACTACTTTTAAAGATCGTATCTTGTAGCTGCGCACTATTGAATGTTGCATTCGAAATTGCAGAGGCAACAAACTTTGCACCAGTCAGGTTAGTATCATCAAAGTTAGCTTTTTGAATCGCGCTGCCACTAAAGTTAGCATCTTTTAGGTTTACACCGCTAAGGTCAGATTCCTCTAGTGCAACGCCTTTGAACTTATGGACGGTAGAGATAGCGTTGTCGTTACTTGGTGCGGCAGTATGCCCTATTTCGTCCATAATCTCACTGGCGTCGCCAAACGAGTCGATCGTTTGCTGGTAGGCGTCCTGATCAGACAACCCCTGTGTCTTGAGATCTTTATATTTATCCTGTAGGTTCGTCAGCAGCTCGCGTGTGACGTCAGCTTTGGCCGGGAAGTCACCGTACGGCTTAAATACTTCGTTGATAAATGTTGTTAAATCCTTTTCCATATTCCCCCTTACAATAAATGTTCTAGTGTTACTTTTGCGTTATCCCAGTTCAGTCGATTCTGTTTATACCGGTCACGTCCGCTATTGGTGATGCGGTAGTACTTGCGCCGCCCACCTTGCGATTCGTCGCCCCAGTACGAGATGATATGATTATCAGCCTCGAGGCGTTTGAAACTTGAGTAGAGGGTAGCTTCTTTTAGTTCATAGTTGTTGCCAGAGAGCTCGGCAACGAGTTTGGTGATTTCATACCCATATTTGTCGCCAGATAATAGCAATTTCAAGATGATCGTGTCGGTGTGACCACGCAGTAGATCAGAAGTGAGTTTGCTGTTGTTCATAATTATATTGTAGGCCGATGTACCTCGCCTGTCAATGTAATATGTGTATTGAATATAAAATACCGCCCCAAACACAAGGAGCGATATTCTATTGCTCGACTTGCTGGTGACGGCCATGTCCATCTATCGAGCGAATTGTGCAGCTACCTCGGGCTCTGCCGTGATCTCGACAGACTTGAGGTTGGTGGTCAGGTCGGCACACGACTGCAGGTCACTTTCATTAACCCCATCATCGTAGCTCAACCTAAGGAACGACGCGCCATGCATCTCCCCTACAATCGTGACGGCGTTGGTCGGGAGTTCGAATCGGCACGGTGCAGTGGCGGCATCATTGAAGATGATCGTCGTTGTAGCGTCCGTCACGGTCTCCACCGAGAAGAACGCGCCGAGGCTACGACTGGATTGAATTTCAAACTCGGACGGTGGCACCAGCGGCTGCAGATACTCAGAGTTGAACTTCGTGTAGATGTAGTCGTCGGACTGTTCTGGAAGGGTCATATTAGTGACAACTACTCCAATAACCGAGCCAGCGATACCAAGTACCACGCCGATCAACATACTGCCAATAGATACTTTGAATGGCATACACTCTTCTTTCACTCGAATTGGGAAGGGACAATACTATAATTATGATGTCATAAGTGTGGCATGTCAAACATGAGCACTAATACATAGATCAGTGTAGCGATACGTCTATGCGCTGATGTCTACGCTCACCGGTACAGCCTGTAGGTGCTTCATCGTATCTTCGAGGCGAAGTTTTAAGCGAGTCGCTAGACTATTGTCAAACAGATATAGCCAGCTACCAAATTGACTTTTAATAGTAAATATGCTATAAGAAGGATAGTATTTTCTATTCCCACGTATGTCTATGAAAGGACGAGTAGTTGAACGAGAATGCAGTACAAACAGAATCGGTAATGAGTGACGAGCAGTTCAGCCTCGCTCAGGAGCAGTTCATGCAGACAGTCGGCGCAGCCGGCTGGGACACGATGAGTCGCGCAGACTTCATCGCAGCCATCGCCGTACCCTACGCGACCACCATCCCATACAGGGAAGAAGCAACCCGCCTGGTCGTGCACTACGAGCACATGATCGAGCACAAGAGGGTCATCGACGACATGTCCACCGCACAGGCGATGGCGCGGATCCGGGCCTACACGCCCGAAGAATCGCGACACCGCACAGTGCGACGCAGCAAAAACCTCCACAACAATTAGCGTCATCAGCGCTTACCGAACGTTAGGTCGTTCAGCCCAGACATCTCCCCATCTATCCGAAAGGACGAAAGAGGAAAATGTCGGACGCTGGACGACCTCTTTTCTTTTATTTCCAGTCGAAGCGCTGGCCTTTAAAGTGTTGAAATGTCGATAACAAATCGGTAACGAACATCCGATTTCAAAACGCGGTCGTAGGCTTCATCAATCTGATCGGCTGAAACGATTTCGACGTCAGCGCCAATGCCGTGTTCGGCACAGAAATTAAGCATCTCCTGTGTTTCTTTGATACCACCAATCGGCGAACCAGCCCAAGAACGACGACCACCAAGGAGTGAAAAGATATTAATCGAAACAGGCTCGGCTGGTGCGCCAACGTTTACCATTGTGCCGTCGACTCTGAGTGTGTTGACGTAGCTACTAATGTCGATCTCCGAGCTACTAACAGTGTTGATAATAAGATTAAACCTACTGTTTAGTTCCTGGAAAGTACCTTCGTCACTAGTGTTGAAATATTGATCCGCACCAAGACGCAAGCTATCCTCTCGCTTCTTTTCAGAATGTGACAAAACAGTCACGTCAGCGCCCATTGCATGCGCGATCTTTACCGCCATGTGCCCGAGGCCACCAAGTCCAACGATAGCAACTTTCTTGCCTGGGCCAGCGTTCCAGTGGTGTAGTGGCGAAAACGTTGTAATGCCAGCACACAGTAGCGGTGCGGCTTCTGATAGCTCGATACCTTCGGGAATGCCAACAACAAAATTCTCTTTCACGACGATATGTGATGAGTAACCGCCCTGAGTCTGTGACCCGTCACCGAATCGCTGAGTGTCGTTGTATGTACCAACATTACTTTGGGTACAGAACTGCTCTTCGCCGCGCAAACAGTATTCGCATTCGCCGCAAGAGTCGACCATACAACCGACACCAACCCGGTCACCGACCTTACACTTTGATACCTCTGATCCGACTTCGGTGACGATACCGGCGATCTCGTGGCCAGGAGTAATTGGATACTGAACATTGTCGCTCCACTCTTGGCGAACGATGTGAATGTCAGAGTGGCAGATGCCTGCAAACTTAATTTCAATCAACACATCCTTATTACCAACATCACGACGCTCGATAGTGGTTGATTCGTAGTTTCCTGTAGGGCTAAATACTGCCCGTGCTTTTGCTGTAATCATAGTGATAAATTCCTTTTATAGCTTTGTCGTTCCGGTTTGCGTGATCCTCATAAGGAATCTCCTATTACCTATAGTAGGAAGTTAAAGTGCTTTAAGTCAAATTAACGGAACAAAAAAGACCAGCGAATGCTGATCTGATTTTGTTGGTAGCACTTAGTGGAAGAGTTACGAACCATACGTTATGCGCCTGGTATAAAAGACTAAGCCGCTTTTACCACTTTGCGGATGTTATACTCATCAATACGCTGCCTCCTGTCGATAGCAAGATCAACGTACATTGAAGGATTAACTACGAAATCGTGCCATTTTACGGGTAGCATATACGAATAGTCATTACCTTGATGAGATGTTGACTCATGGTATATTGATGGGCACGATGTTGTAGTGGGCTTTTTCTTATTAAACATATTATGTTTAATAATTTTAAATTGTTCATTTGTCTTATGCGTCACTGTGTTGCAATGTTCACAATCGTTTTTCTGATAAAAATGGTCATAGCTGTGATTTTCATCGGGAATAATCACTGCAATTAAACCGTTTGGAATTTTCTTTCGTCCATCAAATACCGATTCGTATAAAGAGTACTTGATCTCCCATGGTATCCATTGCGTAGACTCTTCTCGAGTCTCTTTCATGCCTTTTGATATCATTACGATTGTTACGGTGCTGTCTCTGATCTTTTCCTTTAAGCGGGTTTTGATAGTCGTGTCTTTAAATTGAGATAAGTCTTGATCATCAGTCTCGCCTTTGTATATTTCAATTCCTTCAAGTAAACCCATGGTCATATCGACATAGTCTCGACATGTTCCCGATACATCATCTGCATCTTCTAGCTCGGGAATAGGAGCAACCAATGTATCGTAGTATTTATAGCTTACAAATATTTTACGCGCCATTCACCACCCTCACTTCTACACCAACGTTGTTTATAGCTAAAGTAAGGACAATTAGCATAACTAGCACTACTCCATAAAAGACGTACAATACTGGGCGACCAAACATTACTTTTAGCCATGCTCCAAGCCCTATGTTTGAGGGCTTTAGGCTGTAATCTATTTCAGTCGGTGATTTTTTAATGACTGAATTGTATATGTCACGAAATGCTCGTTCTAGCATTAAGTAGTATGAATCCACACCCCAAAATAACACGGTAGATACGATCGGTACGATCATCAGCATAGGATTCGAGTCTTTCGTCGCAAAGGCTGATATAGCGGCAATAATCGTTATAGACCATCCCTTAAAGAGAAATGAATTTGAAGCCATTCTGTTGATCACACCCTGGATCATTTCGAGATGCTTTCGCTTGTCCTCTGAGTTAGTCGCCATCTTAATTCCTTTTTCTTTTTGGTGGGTTAGCAGCCCTAATAGACGAAGGAGTTAAGTTCGCTTGTGGTTTTGGGGTGCTTACTGCTGGCTTAGGAGGTGAATTAATTACGATAGGCGTTGTGTTTGGTGCTGGTTTTGGAGGATTGTAATTTGTATCGCTCATATTACTCTTTCTACTTAATTATAATTTCAATTTGAATATAGTTTGCGCTCAATAGGACTATTGTCGATATGGCGAATAAGCCAGTTAGCCACCTATACAACTTTGCTTTTCTTTGGTTTGAAACAGTAAGTATGCTGATAGCTAGCTCAATATCTGAAATTAGCTGCCAAATAAAACCATCGTCAGTTTTCTTGTAATATTCAGGTCGGTCTTCACTCGAATTAACTTCTGCAGGTGTTTGCTTTAGGTTAATGTTAATGAGACTTAGTATTATTGATATTACAAGACCGACCACACCAATAATGCCTAGTGGTTTGGCAATCAAGTCCGAGCTGCTGACGCCAAAAATCAAAACAGCGATACATGCCGCAAGAATAATGCTAGTTTTATTATCGATTGCATTAGTAGATTCTTTGATGGTGTTATATCGATTTAGCAAAGCTTCATACCAAACAGTTAACATACTGTTCGATATATGTTCAGGTTCAGTTTCCGTTAAGCTAGTCATATTTCAATATTACTCTTAACTCGGCATAAATAAAAGCTTTATAATGCTTTAGCTTATTAGTCAATAACAATCATTAGTCTAAGTTTATTAGGTTTAAACTAGAGTTATCTATTCTCGATAAATACTTCTCGATAAGAAGTACCGCCTCCTTCATGACTTTTAGCTCTCTGCCAGTCGCATATTGTGTCTGCGCATAGATAGTCGTCTCCTTAGGGGTGAGTGTAACTTTAATTCCCGGCCAGGCAGCTAGCTCAAGATAGCGTGTCTTTTTTATACGCTTCGGAAGAAACTTTGAACTATCTTCGCGATAGATCCAATTTACTCCAGCGAAGTAAATACCAAAATCATTCCAAGCAAAGGTTAAATGAAATGGACTATATTTCCCAATACTCGCATGTCGATCAACTGCAACTCGTGGCATGTGCCTGCGACCATCTGGCATATTGGATATACCCGCATGTTTCATTTCTCGGGCATCCGCATATACCCATAGTATTTTCTCGATTGCGAGAATATCAGCACGACTTAGTTTATATCGACCAAGCTGCTTTCTGTATCCGTTTATATCACGCTTTTTATTGGCCATATTTTGAATATACATCCGTTATGTCAGATAACATACTGGTCATGTTTTTATTAGTAAAAGCATACGTATACAATGACAGTAAGCCCTGTGACTTATTAACCAGGAATGAGCCTGCTCTCATTAACAAAAATTGCAGGCGGAGGAGATTGACCCTCGCAGCATTACAACTGAGTACTCTGAAATACCAGTACAACCGAACTTCGAGCTAGAGCAAACGGCATAAGGCACTTTAAGCAGAATTCATTTTCACCATTTTAGGTGGCTCAATCTGTTGAGTTGAATTTCGCTTCTTCCCTATGCGCCAAATTTCTCTAGTTCTTTTTTATTTCGACATATTTATACCGCCTAAACAGGCGGTATTTTTAATTAACCAATAACCCACTTCGAGGAGGGCTTATTAACTATGTCTAAAAATAAAAGTTCAATCAAATATATATCTATAGAGGGGTTTCATATGATCATTCGGGTTGCTGAATTATTACTTCGGGCAATGTACCTTCTCGATTAGCCCTATGTTAATCACACGATAAGGCGTGGAATATCTAAAGATAGCCCATCGTCACACGAAAATATGTAAACACATTTTCGTTGCTCCTTGTGCTCGAACCACTATCTTACTCGCTGCGCTCGCAGATCCTACTTCAACTCGACATACTCTTGCAAGAAAAAGAAGCCATCTTTCGATGACTTCATTTTCTTGGCAGGGGTACGTGGAATCGAACCACGATCCTAGGTTTTGGAAACCCATATACTAACCGTTGTACTATACCCCTACGATTACTCCGGATATACCGTAGCTATAACATTGTAACAGATGGAAGTCTCAGCTAAAAGTGCTTTGCTCACACCACCCTATCTGATACCATAAGCAGGAATAGATACATAAACTCTAAAAGGGATTAATTGCATGAATGTAGTCGTAGTTGGTGGTGGATTTGCAGGTGTCAAAGCTGCCCTTGAATTAAGCAAGCGCCAGACTGGTAAAGTCACCCTCATCTCCGACGAGACGTACTTCTTGCACCACGCTACTCTTTACGCGACAGCAACTGGCAAGAATATTGCTGAATCGGTTATCTCTCTTCACGACATCTTTGCGGCGCACCCTAATGTCACCGTCGTGCATGACACCATCACATCGATCGACCCTGAACGAAAGCTCGTCATTGGTGGCAAAAAGCAGTATCGCTACGACGAAGCCATCCTCGCCCTCGGATCAGTCACGACTTACTTCGGTATCGATGGTATGGAACAGCACGCTTACGGAATCAAATCACTCGACGAGATCAAACGATTCAAGGAGCACATCCACACCGAACTAGTTGAAAAGAAACTCGACAAGGAATACTTCGTCATCGGTGCCGGACCGACAGGTATTGAACTGGCCGGTGCCCTGCAGGAATACTTGAACTACCTCAAATCTGCCTACCGACTAAAAGGTCACCATATGCGTGTCACTATCGTTGAGGCCGCACCTCGGATTGCGCCGCGTTCATCAGCGACAGCTGCGAAGATTATCTCAAAACGCCTGAAAAAATTAGGTATCCGCGTCATGGTCAACCACAAGGTCAGCGCCCTCGATGACCAGTACATTACAATTGAAGGCAAAAAGATTCCAACCACGACCGCTATTTGGACGTCCGGGGTCGCCAATAACCCGTTCTTTAAGGCTAATGAACACGCGTTCCACCTAGCACCGAATGGTCGCGTCAATGTCGACGGCTTCCTACAAGCAGTCCCGCACGTCTACGTAATCGGTGATAGTAACACCGTTAAGTTCAGCGGCATGGCCTGGCCCGCACTACATCAGGCAACCTACGTCGCAAAACACCTGGCACGACTACATACTGGCCGGGGTAAGATCGCCTTCCAACCACATTCTGTCATGTCTGGCATGCCCGTTGGCGAAAAGTGGGGCTACGTCGAATGGATGGGCATGTATGTCTCTGGAAAAGCTGGCTTTATCGTCCGCCGCTGGATGGAATTATATGGCTATCGACAGCTCGTCCCGCTACAAAAAGCAGTCGCTGTTTGGCGCGCGCACGACATTCCACAAGTTGACGAATAAATAGTTCTAAACTTAAACGGAATGTTGTTGTAAAAGCTTCCGCTTACATCTATAATCGGGATAGAAATTTGTGCCAAAAATAAGAGGGAGCACGAGACGAGGTATTACTCGTTTTAACAGGGGTATGAGGATATTAATGCTGGGCTGGGAGTTACCACCACACAATAGTGGCGGTCTTGGTGTCGCGTGTTATCACTTATCAAAAGCTCTCGCTCTCGAAGGTGCATCGATCGACTTCGTCGTTCCCTACTCTGCCCCACACGATAATATCGACTATATGGAGATCCATAACGCCACGACATTATCCCCGCTTGATCGCTACGGCATGGGTGCCTACGACAGCGACTTTACCGTTGTCACCGAACCTGGTTCGACCGTCACTGACGTCAAAGACATCCGCGGTGTCCAACGCCACTACACCAAATACGTCGAACGTCTGGTTGGACGTAAAGAATTTGATGCCATTCACGCCCACGACTGGCTAACCATGGAAGCCGGCATCCGCGCCAAGCAACTCACCGGTGCACCGTTAATCGTTCACGTTCACGCGACTGAATTCGACCGCGCTGGTGGCAACCAAGGTAACCCCATTGTCCACGAAATTGAGTACCAAGGATTGATGGTAGCTGATCGCATCATCGCCGTCAGTGATATTACGAAAAAGATTATCGTTAACAAATATGGCATCCCAGCTGACAAAGTTGAGGTCATGCACAATGCCATCGACCCAACCAGCTTCGATGACGGCTACACGTACGACAACCGAACGTATCGTTACCTCGAAGGCCTCAAAGAAGAAGGTTACACCGTCGTGAGTGCCGTGACGCGTTTCACCATTCAAAAGGGCCTGGAATACCTCGTCCGCGCCGTTGCCAAAGCCTCGGAACGCTACGACCGTATCGCCCTGCTTCTTGCTGGTGACGGCGAACAGCGCAACGAACTGATCGAATTAGCGTCCGAACTGGGCATCTCTGATCGGATCTTCTTTACTGGCTTCGTCCGTGGCAAACAGTGGCGCGATGCGTATAACGTATCAGATATCTTCGTCATGAGCTCGGTTAGTGAGCCATTCGGTTTGACCGCCCTCGAAGCGGCGCACCACGATAACGCCCTTATTATTACCAAGCAGTCCGGGGTGTCTGAAGTTTTGAATAGTATCTTTACCTATGACTTCTGGGATATCGACCGTCTAGCTGACCAAATCGTCGGTATCGCGACATCTGACGCGCTTAAGAATTCATTGAAAGAGAACGTATTGAACGAATACGCGCAGCTATCATGGAACGATGTTGCGGCTAAATGCATGACGATGTACAAGTCGACTCACAAAGCCCGAGAAAGAGTATTCGCATAATGGCAAAACGCGGCATCACGTTATATCTACATGTTCACCAACCACTTCGCGTCCGCGATTATAGTGTTTTCGATACGGCCATCGACCACAATTACTTTAACGATCCCGATCCACTCAGTGATCGTAATAACGAAAAGGTCTTCCGTAAGGTTGCCGATAAATCGTATCGTCCAATGAACGCCCTCCTCGAAAAACTCCTCGCTGAGCACGACGACTTTAAATTGTCACTCAGCATTACCGGCACGTTCCTTGAACAAGCTGAAAAATGGGCACCCGATGTCATCGCCAGCTTCCAACGCCTGGTTGCCACCGGTAAAGTCGAGATCGTCGCCGAGACGTATTACCACTCACTAGCGTTCTTTTACAGCCGGACTGAATTCGAACGCCAGGTTGAAGCTCACAAAACCAAGATCCGTGAACTATTCAACGTTGAAACGAGCGTCTTCCGTAATACCGAGCTCGCCTACAACGACTCACTCGCCCAATGGGCTGATGAATACGGCTTTAAAGGTATCTTGGCTGAAGGCTGGGATCCGATCCTCGATTGGCGTAGTCCTAACTTCGTCTACCAACCAGAAGGCACCAAGAATATTTCCCTCCTCCTCAAGAACTACAAGCTCAGCGATGACCTCGCCTTCCGCTTTAGTAACAAAGCCTGGTCTGAATGGCCACTCACTGCCAACAAATACACTGAGTGGGCCAACGCGTCTATCGAAGACTCACCGCTCATTAACCTATTTATGGACTACGAAACCTTCGGTGAACACCAATGGCAAGACACCGGTATCTTTGACTTCTTCGAAGACTTCGTTGGCCGCTGGATCAGCAACCCAGACAATACGTTCTACACCGTATCTGAAGCTATCGATGCCAACAAGCCCGTCGGTGAACTAAGCATGCCGGCGACCGTCACCTGGGCCGATGCCGAACGCGATCTGACCGCCTGGTTAGGCAACAGTATGCAACAAGAAGCGATGGGCCACCTCTATGCCCTCGAAGCAGACATTCTGCGCACCAAAGACGCAGATCTAATTAATGACTGGCGCAAACTCCAGACATCCGACCACGCTTACTACATGTGCACCAAATGGTTCAGTGACGGTGACGTCCACGCTTACTTTAGTCCGTATGAATCACCGTATGACGCCTTTTTGTACTACATGAACGTCATCCGTGACCTTCGTTGGCGCCTACATGAAACACACCGTACAGGAGCACTCAATGGCTAGACCAATTGTCCTCAGTAACGGTGAATTACACGTCGGACTAAACAAGTTCGGATTGGTTCATGACTTTTACTACCCTTACGTCGGGTTCGAAAACCACGCTGCTGGTGAGAATCTGCGCCACAAAGTTGGTGTCTGGGTCGATGGCGTCATTAGTTGGTTAGACGACGCCGATCAATGGACCTTTAAATTTAAGTACCCCCACACGTCACTCATCGGACACACTGTCGCCAAGAACGAAGCCCTCGGGATCATCCTGGAATTCGATGACGCGGTCGATGCCGAAGTCAGCCTATTTATGCGCAACATTCACGTTGTTAACCTATCAACAACAGCCCGTGAAATTAAACTGTATATGTACCAAGCATTCGCGATCGGTGACTCTCGCAGTAATACCGATACCGCTCAATACCTACCTGACAGTGATGCGATCCTGCATTACCGTGGTCGCCGCGCGTTCATTATCTCTGGCTACAACGACGGCAAACCGTTTGACCAATACACGATCGGTCTCTTTGGTTCTGATGATCACGAAGGCTCGTACCGCGATGCTGACGACGGCTACCTAACAAGTAACAACGTCGAACATGGTCGGGTTGATTCGATCCTTGGCTTTACATTAAACATCCAGCCGCATAGCTCAGCCCGCGTGCACTATTGGATTAGTGCTGGTATGTCGATCCGTGAAGCGTTGTATATTCACAAACAGATCAAAGACGACGGATTACAATCACGACTGCATGCGACGGCGAACTGGTGGCAGAAATGGCTACAGCCAGCCCTCGCAGCTGCCAAAAATGTCCCCGAAGCTCACCAAGACCTCTTTATCAAATCCCTCATGACCATGAAGTCACAGATCGACAAGCACGGCGCGATCATCGCTAGCACTGACAGTACGATGCTGAACTATTCGAAAGACGCCTACGCCTACAGCTGGCCACGTGATGGTGCATACACCATTTGGCCCCTGATTCGGATGGGTTACTACGACGAAGCCTACCGTTTCTTTGAGTTCTGCAAACGCGGCCTACACCCAAGTGGCTACTTGATGCACAAATACCGGGCCGATGGCGCCCTTGGGTCTAGCTGGCACCCGTACGTTCACGACGGTGTCGTTGCTCCACCAATCCAAGAGGACGAAACTGCCCTGGTTGTTTTTGTCTTTGCCCAGTATTTCCAGCTTTCGAAAGAT
>Ga0247817_10001108_pt1 | contig 14337 bp, 11 predicted proteins | sample UWRJL212509R1_FD_178010 | JGI IMG/M metagenome (GOLD analysis project Ga0247817, IMG submission 178010) | Plant litter microbial communities from Arlington Agricultural Research Station in Wisconsin, United States - UWRJ-L212-509R-1 | ecosystem: Environmental > Terrestrial > Plant litter >... | reverse complement strand
CCGCGTCTGGCTAATTCAAGACCCAATTCTGTAGCAACTACGCCACTACCGCCAAATGTCGGATAACAAACTATAGCTATTTTCATGTATTAAATTTAATACTACGAAAGTACTCAAAAATAGCATTTAATCGAAGATTTAGATTGTTAGATTTTTGTGAAGATTAGATCTCAGAATATGAGTTTATTAGATTAAAATCAATTTTAATACTAGCCTGGACAACAAGATTATTTCATTTTAATTTGTGGTAAATCAAGTAAGAACCTCCCAGGCAATTGATAATTAATGATTTTCAGGAGCAAAAGTGATGTTTTCAAAAGAACCACTTGTCCCGCTGTCCGTTATATCTTTTCTGCCGAACCCCGGCAAAAAAGGATATCACTCCCGTCGGGGCTAGATTATAGGTTTTTGTTTTTTACAAGAACGAAAGTTTCCACAATCTTGTCATCCTGACGAAGGAAGGATCACACAAGAAACTCCGCAAAGAAAAGTCAATCGTTGTCGATCTTGCAACGGAGATTCCTCGTTCCTACCAATGACGTAATTTAGAATTAAAATAAAATCCGTTTAAATCCGCGTCTTTGCAAAGCAAATCAGTGTCATCTGCGTTTCATGGCAAAGATTATAGAATTTCTTGTATCTTCTTCAACTCCGCTAACAATGACGTCATCTATATTCCTTTTTTAAAAAAAATTAACACCCGGAATGACAAGATTGCGATAGAAAATCGCCAATTAAAACAAAAAAAGGCACAAAACCCAAGTTTTATGCCTTTCAAAAATATTATAAATCTCTCTTAGAAAAATCTGCTATGCCAACTATCAGCAGCAGGAACTTCCCAGGATTCGTTGTATTCTTCTATATTGTTTACAAGATTATTAAACACAATCGTGTTCTCAGAAACCGATTTATCCTTAACCATTTTCTTGAAATCAATCAACGGTTTATGAGCAATATGTTCCCCAAGTTTAAAAGTAACGTTCATTTTGTCAAGCAAGTCAACATTATATTTTTTCTCTAAACTCTGAATAAATTCCACCGAACTATCTATAGAACAACCAGTCGCAGCTTGTACATCCTGATTTACAGCCAAAATAATAAATCGGTTGTATTTTAATTGATATGAAGCTTCTAAACTTGTTCCGTGTGCAGCCCAACCTTCAATGAAAGTTTTCAGGTCTGCTTCTATTTCAGAAAATTCTTCCTCAGAAAATTTTCTGTTTGATTGGTAAATCCAGATTTTGGATTCGCCAGGTAAATCTTCAAAAGGTATATACATTTTAATTTTAGATTTTAGATTGTTGGTTTTAGATTCAAAAGTAGTTTCAAGTTTCAGGTTTCAAGTTTCAGGTTTCAAGTTAAAAAACTTAGCACCTCAATAACTTAGCACCTCAGAACCTTAATTAAAGATCTTGCGCATTTGCTATTAACTCCGCAATATCCATTACTTTAACCTGTCCTTCTTTCTCCTTATGTTTAATACCATCAGTCAACATTGTATTGCAAAACGGACAACCTGCTGCAATAATATCCGGTTTTACCTCCAGAGCATCTTCTGTTCGCAATACGTTTACTTCTTTATTTCCCGGTTCAGCATCTTTAAACATTTGTGCTCCACCAGCTCCGCAACATAAGCCATTTGCCTTAGAACGTTTCATTTCGAGCAATTCTACATCAAGTTTTTCTATTAAATCCCTCGGTGCTTCATAAATTTTATTAGCTCTTCCTAAATAACAAGGATCATGAAAAGTGATTTTTTTTCCCTTAAATTGTCCGCCTTCCACTGTTAATCTTCCGTCATCCATCAACGACTTTAAAAACTCAGTATGATGCACTACATCGTATTGACCACCTAATTCAGGATATTCATTTTTTAAAGTATTAAAACAATGCGGACAAGCGGTAACAATTTTTTTAGCTTCATAAGCATTCAAAACCTCGATATTCATCATCGCCTGCATCTGAAACAAAAATTCATTTCCGGCACGTTTTGCAGGATCTCCGGTACAGCTCTCTTCAGTACCCAGAACCGCAAAAGAAACATTAGTACGGTTTAAGATTCGTACAAATGCCTTCGTAATTTTTTTTGCTCTATCATCAAAACTTCCCGCGCAACCTACCCAAAATAAAACTTCTGGCTGTATTCCCTGGGCTAGCATTTCAGCCATTGTTGGCACTACTAAACTTTCTGACATCTCTTTTTATTGTTTAATCGGCTGCTCGTTAAGTTGTTTAATCATTATAAACGATTAGATCCAAACTTTACCAAAAACCGAAAAATTATTTCATGCTATCAGTTAAGCGAATAAACGATTAACCAACTAAACTTTAACTCTAATTTTCGTTCTTCCAGTTCAGCCTGTCCTGCTGACTGTATTGCCATGGCGCACCATTATTTTCAATGTTAGTCATCATAGCATTCAATGGCATTGGTGCAGCACTTTGCTCCATCACCAAATAGCGACGCATATCCATAATAATAGACAACGGACTAATATTTACCGGACATTCCTCTACACAAGCATTACATGAGGTACAAGCCCACAATTCTTCGGGAGTAATATAATCGTTTAATAATGTCCTGTTATCAGGAACAAAAACACCTTTGTTGGCATCAATATTTTTTCCTACTTCCTGCAAACGATCTCTTGTATCCATCATAATTTTACGAGGAGACAATTTTTTACCTGTTTGATTCGCCGGACAAGATGATGTACAACGGCCACATTCTGTACAAGTATATGCATTCAATAGCTGAACCCAGTTTAAATCCTGAACATCACTTGCTCCAAATTTACTTGGCGCTGCATTTTCATCTGCCGGAGCTGCTGCAAACGGATCTGCATTAGGATCCATCATTAATTTCACTTCTTTTGTAACCGATTCTAAATTATCAAACTGACCTTGCGGTTTTAGGTTTGCAAAATATGTATTAGGGAACGCCAAAAGAATATGTAAATGTTTAGAGAAGTACAAATAGTTCATAAAAACCAAAATACCCGCGATATGCAACCACCAAAAAACTTCAAACAATAATGCAACCAATTCGTTTGAAACGCCATTAAACATTGGAGCAATAAACTGACTTATTGGAAAACTTCCTGCTTTATGAAAATGAGAGAATCCTCCGGGAACATTTTGCAAATGCAAATCCGAGGCATTCATTAATAAAAATAAAATCATTAAAACAGTCTCGAAATACAAAATGTAATTGGCATCACTTTTTGGAAATCCGTTTAAATCAGGATTTATAAAACGTTTCACTCTAATTATATTTCTTCTGATCCAGAATATAATAACTGCAACCAGAACTAAAAATGCTAATATTTCGAATGCGGCAATTAAAAAATCGTAAACAACACCTAAATAAGGTGCAAAAACTCTATGCGTACCAAATAAACCATCAATGATGATTTCGAGTAATTCGATATTTATAATAACGAAACCTAGATAAACAACAATATGCAATACTCCGGAAACAGGTCGTTTCACCATTTTGGACTGCCCTAAAGCAATCATCGCCATATTTGCCCAACGAGCCTTAGGATTATCTTTACGATCAACATCAACTCCAAGGTTAATGTTTCTGATAATCTTTTTTACGCTTAATGCAAAAAAGCCAAAACCAGCTATTAAAAGTATAGCAAATAAAATATTATCTAAATATCCCATTCCTTAATTATTTTTTATCTGTTGTATTCGCGTCTTCTGTCGGCGCAACGTAAGGTTTATTTTTCTTTCCAAAAAGAGAAACGTTTACGTAACGTGTTGGGTACAAACGAACATCCTGCAATAACAATTCTAATTCTTTCGAAGTTTTAGCCAAATTATTATATAAAGCATCATCATTTAATAATTTACCTGCAGTACCTTTTCCTGAGTTTAAATTACTCATAATACCGTCTACTTTAGCTAAAGTCTGATTTAGGTTTCTAACTGTTTTTCCTAAATCGGCTTTGTTCAAAGAATCAGATATCTTATTGAAGTTGTTCGACATTTTATTAAAGTTTGTCACTACTCCGTTAATCTGACCTTTATTAGTATCTAAAATAGAATTCAAAGTTCCTGAGGCTCTATGAAATTGCTCCATAGTCTGACTCAATTCTGCCAATGATTTTTTTAGATCTTCCTGCCCTTTTTTATCCAATACATTATTTAGTCCGGAAACCAAAGTATTGATATTTAAAAGCATTAAATCTAATTTTTGCTGAATTGGCTCTATTTTACCTCCCAGAGATTCTGTTAATCCTAATTCTACAGTAGAAGAAAGCAACTGACCTTCTTCTGCCGGATCTTTATCAGCCAGATTAGGTAAAATCTTAATTTGTTTTCCACCAATTAAACTTGGTGAATACAAAGCAGCTTTACTTGTTTTTGAGATTGGAAAATCTGTTTTTAACTGAAGTTCAACCAGTAATTTACCTGTTAATTCATTTATTGTAATTTTACTTACTTTACCAACTGAAAGTCCATTTATGGTAACGGGTGCTGATGGTGACAAATCCTCAACATTATTATATTCTACATATAATGTTTTGTAATTTGTAAAAAGGTCTTTACCTTTTAAAAAGCTGTAGCCCCAGATAAATAATAAAATTGACGCGATGACTAAAATAGCCGTTTTAATTTCTCTTGTTAGTTTCAAAATCTTAGTGTTTGTACAAAATTAGTATAAATATTCGAACTAAAGGCTATTATTTAATAGCGTCTTGAATACTGATCTTTTCTCCGTCTTTGGTTGCAACTAAAAAAGAAGCTCCATATCCTTTATCCTTAGCTTCTTCTAAATATTTTTTAGCAGCTGCATAATCTGAAGTTTCCTGGTAAAAATATTTATAAATATTATTTTCGTATATCATTGTTACATTTTTTAATCCTTTAAAATTTTTAGGTTCCAATGGCGTTTTTTTAATGCTGGCAATAAGCTGTACTTTAAAGAATGTTCCTTTTGGAGTATTCTTAGCAACCGCAGGAGCTTCAACCACCTTTGCTTTTACCGGAGTAGTATCTCTTACTAGTCGCGCATCGTTTGATTCATTGGATCCTGAACCAAAATATTCTCTTTTATAACTCAAAATTGCTTCGGCAATAGCTTTTGCAATGTCGTTTTGCCCTTCTTCAGAATTTAAAATATTTCCTTCAGTAGGATTAGAGATAAATCCGGTTTCCACTAAAACTCTTGGCATATAGGCCTTATGAAGAACCATAAAAGGAGCTTGCTTTACCCCTCCTTGTCTCAGCTTTTTTCCCAATTTTTCAAAATTATCTTCAATTTTACTGGCTAATGAAATACTATTGTCCTGATATTCTTCCTGCATTAAAGTTAATCCAATCATCGATTCAGGAGAATTAGGGTCATAACCTTCATATTTACGCTTATAATCTTTCTCTAAAGTAATAACCGAGTTCTCTTTTTTCGCAGCCTCAAGATTCGATGCCAGTTTACTTAAACCCATTACATATGTTTCTGTTCCGTCTGCAGCCGTATTTTTATTGGCATTACAGTGAATTGAGACAAAAATATTTGAATTGGCTCTGTTTGCAATATTAGCTCTTTCGACCAAATCAATAAAAACATCTGTTTTACGAGTGTAAATTACATTAACATTGGGTGTGCTCTCTAAAATTTTACCAACTTTTAAAACAATAGCCAAAGCAATATTTTTTTCGATCCGTCCGCTATAAACAGCTCCAAAGTCATGATCTCCATGCCCAGCATCAAGTGTTACCTTAAAAACATTTGACTGGCTGTATGCACAAAAAGACAATATCGTTAGAAAAAAAGTAAATATTACTTTAATTTTGTTAAATCTGTTCATAAATCTAAAAGTTAATTTTAATAAAACGTAACTGCTATAATTTTTACAATTGATTATTTTTGACAAAAAATTATATGTAAGTTTGACATGTCAAAAAACAAGCCATAATTTTACAAAAATAGCATTTAAACCTTTGCATACAAACTTATTTAATATCGTTTTATTATCATTTTTCCTAACTTTAGGATGTGGTAATTTATATTCGCAAGAGATAAAAAACAAAAAAAAGCCGTTATCAACTGTAAAACAAACAGATAAAGCCAAAACTGCTGTTACAGATCTAACGCCGGTGTCTGTTGTTGATACCATAAAGTTAGATACTGTTAAAACCAAAAAGAGCGCTTTAGATGCCGTTACTAAGTATAAAGCCAAAGATTATGCGAAGTACGACAGGAAAAAGAAGACGCTTACTTTATATAATGAAGCCGAATTATATTATAAAGATGTCGAATTAAAGTCGGGTATTATTGTTTTAAATCTGGAAAAAGATGAAGTTTATGCGGGTCGTATAAGAGATTCTGCAGGTGTTTTGATACAATATCCTAATTTTAAACAAGGACCAAGCGAAGTTCAGCCTGATTCTATCCGATTTAATTTTAAAACAAAAAAGGCTTTAATTTATAATTCAAGGACTGAACAGGGAGAATTTAAAATTAAAGCGGCTATTACAAAAAAAGAAAACGATTCTGTTTACTTTTTAAAAGGTGCCCGTTTTACCACTGCAAAAGACATTGATGATCCTGAATATTATTTCAGAACGAACAAAGTAAAATTCGTCCCAAACAAAAAGGTTGTCGTCGGTACCACTCAAATGGTAATTGCAGATGTACCAACTCCGTTAATTCTGCCTTTTGCTTTTTTTCCGATGACTAAGGAAAAAAGTGTTTCGGGTATTATTGTACCAAGTTATAACGACTCAAACACCAGAGGTTTCTCATTACAAAACATGGGTTATTATTTTGCTTTAAGCGATAATTATGACTTAACGGCATTAGCTGATTATTACACCAATGGTAGTTATGCCATGCGATTTGAGTCAGCATACGCAACAAGATACAAGTATAGAGGAAACATAAATGTTCGTTTCGAGAATTTGATCAATAGCGAGCGAGGTTACCCTGACTACAGTAAAGAAAACATTTACAATATTCAGTGGTCTCACTCAAAAGACACAAAATCAAATCCCAATTCCAGTTTTTCTGCTTCTGTAAATATGGGTAGTAGTAAATATTTTAAGCGATCTATTAACCAGGCCAACGTTGGTTCGAATTTAAACAACACTTTAAATTCATCGATTTCTTACAACAAAACATTTAACACTATACCACAAGCACGTTTTTCGTTAACAGCAACGCATTCGCAAAATACACAAACGGAGCAAATACAGATGACATTACCAACCTTGCAAGCCAGTGTTGATCGTGTGTATCCTTTTGTTGGAAAAGATGGGGTTAAAAAAGGTTTTATCAAGAACATCAACTTGCAATATAACCTGAGTGGTAAAAACAACATCACCACTACAGATTCATTATTTTTTAAACCACAAATGTTTAGAGATGCTCAAATAGGTATGCAGCATAGTATTCCAATTAGTACCAATTTTAAAATATTTAAATATTTTAGCGCAGGAGCCTCTACCAATTATCAGGAAACATGGGTTACAAAAACTATTGATAAAGATTATGATCCGGATAAAGGTCAGGTGGTCAATACAACAGTTAATGGTTTTGATGCTTTTAGAACTTATAATTTCAGTACCAATTTAGGAACTACAATTTATGGTACGTTTAATTTTGGAAGCGACAAAAGAATTCAATCCATTCGTCACGTAATGCGTCCAACGGTTACTTACTCGTACACACCAAGTTTTGACCAGTATTACAATAATTATACTGTTGATGCTACTGGTAGAATTTCCACTTATTCCAGATTTGATGGTGGAATTTTTGGAGCACCTGGTAAAAGTAATTCGAATATTGTATCCTTTGCTTTAAGCAATACTTTTCAAGCTAAAGTAAGAGACAGAGACAGCACAAAAACAGAACCTAAGAAAATCATGCTGTTAAACAATTTAAACTTCAGCACGAGTTATAATTTTGATGCTGACGGAAAAGAAAGTTTAGCATGGCAACCAGTTCTTGTAAGCGGAGGAACCCAACTTTTTGATAATAAAATGAATGTGAATTTTGGTGCTACATTAGATCCTTACGCGATCGATAATGGCGGAGCCAGAATTAACACTTATAATATTGATAATGGCGGGAGTTTATTTAGAATGACCAGTGCCAACGTAACTTTAAACTATTCGTTTTCTAACAAAGGAACCGGAAAGGAAAAAGACAATACACAAAGTGAACGGAACGGAGGACGTAAAGATGATTTATTTGGTACAAATACGGATTTGAATGACAGCCGAAACAGCCAGTTTGCTAATGAAAAAGATGACGAAGACGATGTAATCACAGAATTCTTTAAAGCAAAAATACCATGGGATATGACTATGGCTTATTCCCTGACCTATTCAAATGTAAATCGGGAAAATAAAATTACAGGAAACTCTATCATGGTTTCTGCTAATATGGATATTACTCCAAAATGGAAAGGCGGAGTTTCCACCGGTTACGATTTTGTGCAAAAGGGAGTTACTTTTACGCAATTCCGTTTTGAAAGAGATTTATTAAGCTGGAGAATGGCATTTAACTGGAGTCCATTGGGTGTAAACTCCAACTGGAACTTCTTTATCGGAATCAAATCAGGAATGCTTAGTGACATTAAATGGAACAAACGAAGCACTTCTAATCGATAAGCAATCCTTAATTTAAAGTAACTTTTAGTGATAATGAATGGAATCTTTAAAGATTTAATCTTAATTTCATTATCTCTAATTATCCTATTTAGTATTTAAAAAACTATTATCATGAAAAAAATCATCTTTACAGACAAAGCACCTGCACCAATTGGGCCTTACAACCAGGCCGTATTATCAGGAAATACACTTTATGCATCTGGCCAGATTGCCATAAATCCAGCTTCTGGAGAACTTGTTACAGAAAATATAAATGACGAAACTACACAAGTAATGAATAATATTGCTGCTATTCTTGAAGCTGCAAATATGACTTTTGAAAGCGTTGTTAAAGCCACAATTTTCATCATGGATATGAACAATTTTGCGGCTATAAACGCCATTTACGGTTCTTATTTTGATGAAAAAACAGCACCTGCGCGTGAAACAGTTCAGGTAGCATGCCTTCCAAAAAATGTAAACGTAGAGATTTCGATAATTGCTGTACAATAGCACTTAAAAAAACAAGAACAAACAACAACTAGAATTATAGTAATATAATTACAAGCAAATAAAAAAACCGTTTCAGTGATGAAACGGTTTTTTGGTATATATTGAATGATGTAAAATTCTATAATTGCAACGCTATAGCATTTAATAACAACTGAGCAGAAGCTTCATTTGTTGCCAAAGGTACATTATGCACATCACAAACACGAATAAGCATATTAATATCAACTTCATGAGCATGGCTCGCCAGAGGATCTTTGAAAAAGAAAACCATTTGCGTTTTACCTTCGGCTACGCGAGCAGCAATTTGCGCATCGCCTCCCATTGGTCCTGAAAGCATTCTTTTTACCTTAAAACCGGCATTTACTGCCTTGCTTCCGGTAGTTCCTGTAGCGATCAGTTTAATATTTTCCTGAAGAAGAAGTGTTTTGTTTTTATTTAAAAACTGAACCATATCTGCTTTCTTACCATCGTGAGCTATTATAGCAATTTCCATACTTACCTTTTAATTATTGATTAGCAACATGATAAGCTATCAATCCATCAATAGGTCTTCTTAAAACATTACCTAATTGAAGCTCGTATTTATCAAAAGTTTCCTGTAGTTCGTCTTTTAGATAAAAAGCAATAGAACCTACAAAATGAACCGGAACTTCTTTACAATTATCAAATTGTTTGATATAATTTTTTACAAAAGATTTCATCCCCTTGAAAATAATTTTTCTGCAAAACTCAGTGTCTTTATGCTTGATCAAAAACTTAGCAAAAGTCGCTAAATAAGCATTTGGGTTTGGTTCTTTGTATAATTTGTTTTTGATGAAATCAGGATCTAAATCATATTCTTTTTCAAATTCTACTGCCAGTTCTTTAGGCATTTTATTGAAATAATATTTTCTGATTAATTCTTTTCCGAAAACATTTCCGCTACAATCATCCATGGCAATATATCCTAATGATTGTACTTTTTGATGCAATACTTTTCCATCAAAATAACTGCAGTTAGAACCTGTTCCTAAGATACTCACAATAGCTTCTTCTCCTTTTGGAGTAGTTGCATAAACTGCTGCATATGTATCTTCATGAACTTCTACAATAGCATTAACAAAATATTCCTGAAATATTTGCGAAAGCTCTGTTTTCATTCTGTCAGTACCACATCCTGCTCCATAAAAGAACAAATGTGTTGCATTTTTTTTATTTTGTAAGATATCAAAACGGTCATTTAACCTTTCGATAATTTCATGACCTTCAAGAATTTCAGGATTTAATCCTAATGTTTGTGTGGTGAATAATACTTTTCCATTATCATCAATTGCAATCCAATCGGCTTTCGTAGATCCACTATCAACTATTAATTTCATTTTATTTAGTTTTTGGATTAGTTTTTCTTTAGCTAAATAAAAAGTGTGTTTTTTACATTAATTAAAGAAGTAACAAAATAAGAAAAATCCCGTTACTTTGAAATAACGGGATTTTACAAAAATATATAATATTATTTTAAGCCTGCAATATGCACAGATAAATCAATTAATTTGCTTGAGTATCCGTACTCATTATCATACCAAGATACTAATTTGAAGAAAGTTGAATTTAAACCAATTCCAGCAGTAGCATCAACGATGGAAGTTCTTTTATCAGAAATGAAATCCTGAGAAACAACTGCATCTTCAGTATATCCTAAGATACCTTTTAATTCATTTTCAGAAGCTTTCTTTAAAACAGCCATAATTTCTTCGTAAGAAGTTTCTTTAGCTACTTTTACAGTTAAATCTACTACAGAAACGTCAGCAGTAGGAACACGGAAAGACATTCCAGTTAATTTTCCATTCAAAGCAGGAATTACTTTTCCAACCGCTTTAGCAGCTCCTGTAGAAGATGGGATGATGTTGATGCTAGCAGCACGTCCACCTCTCCAGTCTTTTCTTGAAGGACCATCAGCAGTCATTTGAGTTGAAGTTGTTGCGTGAACAGTTGTCATTAAACCTTCAACAATTTCGAAATTATCATGAATTACTTTAGCTAAAGGAGCTAAACAGTTTGTAGTACAAGATGCATTAGAAACTACTAAGTCAGTAGCTTTTGCAGACTCGTGATTTACTCCCATTACAAACATTGGAGCATCTGCAGATGGAGCAGAAATAATTACTTTTTTAGCACCACCTTTAATGTGCTCATTTGCAGTTTCGATAGTAGTAAAGATACCAGTACATTCAGCTACTACGTCAACATCAACTTCATTCCATTTTAAGTCAGCAGGATTTCTTTCTGCAGTAATACGGATATTTCTTCCGTTTACGTAAAGTTTTCCTTCTTTTACTTCTACAGTTCCGTTGAAACGACCGTGAACTGAATCATATTTTAATAAATAAGCTAAGTGATCAACATCTAATAAATCGTTGATTGCTACAACTTCTACATTATCTCTATTGAAAGTTTCTCTAAAAACGATTCTTCCGATACGTCCGAATCCGTTTATTCCTAATTTTACTTTTGACATTTTACTTAATTTTTGCTTTTGTTTTTATTACACTACTTTAAAGTCTAATTTCCTCACAATAAACTTCTTTCCTTTTTAAACTTTTTTTTATGTTGACATGATATCAGATACTCTCAACAATTCTCTATCAATTTCAGATTTACCTTTAATTGCTTGTTCAAGAGGTGTCAGGGCAACTTTATCTGCCTGCAGACCTACCATGTAATTTGATTTTCCTTCGATTAAAGACTCTACTGCTTTCACGCCTAATCGGCTTGCAAGAACACGGTCGAAACAAGATGGAGAACCACCACGCTGCATATGTCCTAAAACAGATACCCTAACATCATATTCAGGTAAATTAGCTTCAACGTAATCTTTTAATTCAAATACGTTTTTACCAATTTTATCTCCTTCAGCAATAACTACAATACTTGATGATTTTCCTGAAGCTTTACTTTTTTGAAGAGAGTCTAATAATCTGTCTAAACCTAAATCTTCTTCAGGAATAAGAATTTCTTCGGCACCAGCGCCAATTCCGGCATTAAGAGCAATGTGACCTGCATCTCTACCCATAACCTCTACAAAAAACAGACGGTTATGCGAACTTGCTGTATCTCTAATTTTATCAATACAATCTACAACAGTATTCAAAGCGGTGTCATATCCTAAGGTATGACTTGTGCCAAAAATATCATTATCAATTGTACCCGGAATTCCCATTACAGGAAAACCATATTCTGAATTGAAAATTAATCCTCCGGTAAAACTTCCGTCACCTCCTATTACAACCAAAGCATCTACTCCGGCTTTCACAAGATTATCGTGAGCTTTTTTTCTACCTTCCGGTGTTCTAAACTCAACTGAACGAGCCGATTTCAGGATCGTTCCGCCTTTGTTTACAATATTATTTACGCTACGAGGTCCCATTTCTTTGAAATCTCCTTCGATCATTCCCTGATACCCTCTATAAATTCCTATGCATTCTATATTATGGTAAGCACATGTTCGAACAACTGATCGTATTGCAGCATTCATTCCTGGTGAGTCTCCTCCCGAAGTAAGAACACCAACTTTTTTTATTGTTTTTGGCATTATTTAAGTATTAAAGTGTAAAATTAGCAAACATTCAGCACTTTTCAGGTGATGTTTATCATTAATTAATAAAATTTGTTAAATTCAAACGTTTTCGTTAATAAGTTTTTCGATAGTAAAAATTTCATTTAAAATAATAAAACGTACCTATTTTAATTAAATCTTTAAAATTAACAATACATAAATGAAGTGTTATAAAAATTCGGCACTTTTTGATATTGTAAGAAAATAAATCAGCCCCTAATTTAGCACAAAAAAAACCATTCGGCGAAGCGAATGGTTTCTTTTAAGATTATTTTTAACACAATGGGCTAAAAGTCATTATCAGGAATTAAACCTTCGCTATTGTTTTTTGGCTGTGTTTCATTCTTTTCTTCTTTTTTATCAGACTTTTTTTTGTCTTTTTCGGCATCTTTTTTATTGGAGAATTTTACAAAATCAGGGTTTAGATACGAATCCTGCAGATCATCTGAAGAGCTTTTGATGGCTCTTTCTAATTTATGATTCTTAAATAATTTATTGACCAGTTCGCTAAAAGTATCAAAATCTACTTCATACGAAATACCGACTCCTTGCGTATAACCAATTCCCTGTCCTATATAATTGATATCGTTTTCTTTATTGAACAAACGAAGATTCATCGATCCGTCTTCGTTCACACGGTATAATATTTCGATATCTCCCACAATAGCCGACTCGTTTACACCGCCTATAGGCACTCCTAATTTTCCGTTTATGGTTATTCTTTCGTTTACCTGCGATGTTATATTCGCCACAAATTGACCATCGGCTTCCTGACCAATTCGTTTATCTGCCGATATAAAATTCAAATCGATATTGATCTTATCGTTGTCTGATTTAATAATCCCGCCTAATAAACTTGCAGCGGTTTCTGCAAAGGTTCCTGACAAATCGCTTTGATTGAATCCGTCCGGACTCATAAATGATCCTGTCGAAAGCAAATACAAAGCCTGAGTCTGACGAACGTCTTTATCATCTAATTTATATTGTATCTCTGATTTCAAAACATTACTCACAGAAGGAAACTGAATATCAAAATTAGGTTCCGGACTTGTTAAATCTCCCCTTAAACCAATTACAACCTCTACCGGCACTTTTTTATTGAAAGATGAATTATCTAATAAAACAGCCGGATTTGCAGATGTTTTATAAACGGCTTCAAGATTCAATTGCGCCTTCATAGGGTTTCCTTCCCAAATAATAGAACCTCCTTTTTTAACAGCGAATTTTTTATCTATTAAACCACCATATTTAAAGTTATAAGTTCCTTCGTAGGCCTGGAAATCTCCCCACATATTAAATTTACCCAGTGTATTGATTTTAAACAACAGCGATCCGTATCCTTTTCCTTTCATACCGTGACCGGAATTCCTGTCCAGAATAACTTCAACCTCGGCATCAGGCGTAATATCAAAATCAAATTCTAACTCAAGACCATTGTAATTTCTTGTTTTTTCGACAATACCATTGGCTAAGTTGTATTTTTCTTTTGGCGTTACAAAATGTATCCAGCTGCTTTCCCCAACACTTTGTGCGTTGTTTATAGGAATCTTAACTTCAGTTCCTTTCTCAGACTTAGCATCTACTTTTATAAATAGATTTTCTGTTGGACCTTTGATACTTGCTGTACC
>Ga0247817_10001107_pt1 | contig 14350 bp, 19 predicted proteins | sample UWRJL212509R1_FD_178010 | JGI IMG/M metagenome (GOLD analysis project Ga0247817, IMG submission 178010) | Plant litter microbial communities from Arlington Agricultural Research Station in Wisconsin, United States - UWRJ-L212-509R-1 | ecosystem: Environmental > Terrestrial > Plant litter >... | reverse complement strand
TAAATAAGCTAATAAATAGCTTTTAGGAATAACAAAAAACTCCTTAAATAAGTAAGGAGTTTTTTGATCTGATTTCTACTTTGTAATACATTTATGTCTTTTCTGTTTTTGGTAATTCCCTCCAGGAATAACTTTTATGTACTATTTTCCAATTCCCCTGATATTTAAGGATTAAAAAATAATCGGTAAAAATTCGCTGATTCGGTATTACGATTTCTGCTTTTGCTATTGCAGTATCTTTTTCAATATCAATAGAAACAATGCTTCCAATTCTGTTTGTCTTTTCTCCAGTTTTTATATTAGAAATATATTGTTCTCCTGAACGTATCCATAAAGTATCTTTTGCCACAGTGTATAAATTAAAATTAGGATCAAAAGCTTTGCGTAATCTTTCGGGTTGCCCGTTTGCCGTTCCTTCAATATAGTCGAGTAATATTTCTGTAATTTGTTCTAAATCGCTTAAAGCAAAAGTATTAGTGCTTTTAGAATTAGTCTCTAAAATTTTAATCACCTCATTTGCCACATTTACACCAGAACTAGGATCTTGCCCGGTTACAAACCTTCCGTCAACAATATAAAATGCATCTCCGCCTTGATCAGAATACACAAATTCCCCCTCATTACGTGTAATTTCTTTGTCTATCGAGAACGGAAATGCTTTATAATATTCGGCTTCTTTATTTTCGAAAAGATCGGGATATCCTGTAATTTTTTTTCCTGCGTAAAGCGAATTTTTCTTTTCATCCTTCAAATTGATAATTCCGGCAGTTCCGTGGCAAATTGCAGCAATAATACCGTTTTTGCTGTAAATATTTTTTGCGATTTTCTGAATCGTAAGGTCATCTGCAACCCCGAACATTGCGGCACCACCGCCGCTATAAAAAATCACCGAATAGTCTTCGGTTATGATTTCAGCGGGTTTCTTAGTACGTTCTAATTTATCCATAAACCAACCGTCATACAAATATTTTTTTTGCAGATTATTAGATGTATTTATGTAGCCAATAGGGATAGCTCCACCATTTGGACTCATAAAATCAACTGTATATCCGGCTTTTGTAAATATATCGTACGGAACAACAATTTCTTCGAAATGATTCGCCGTTGGAATTTTAGTGTTTCCATAAAAATCCTGATTCGAAGTTACAAACAAGATCTTATTTTGCGCATTTGTAACTATAGGCTGTAAACCTGCAAGAACAAGTAATACGATTATTATTTTATTCATTTATTGAAAAATTATAAGGTTTTGAATTGAAGACACAGGTGGTATTATTTTGCTTTAGCTACTGTTGCTTCTACTGTCTTATGGGGTGTTCGGGCCGAAATTTTATCTACAATTAGCCAACCCTTATTCGTTTTTATAAAATGAAAATAATCTGTAAATAACAGTGTTGCAGTACTGATTTCTACTTTTGCAACGGCCACATTGTTAGTTATATCAACAAATACAGTTCTAGCCGACCAATTCTTGGGTCTGTCGTGTTTTTGGAAGCCAGTAATATATTTCGATTTAGTTACAACATTCACTTTATCATCAGCAAAATATTTTAATTGCCAGGTATTATGAAATGACGAACCTACTTTGATAGAATCTCCCGTAGCTTGCCCTTCTAAATATAGATTGATTGTTTTTTCGATCAAAGCCAGGTCGTTTGTAGTGTCACTTACCTGAGCATTTACAGTAAAAGATAAAAGAATAACGGAAATAAACAAAAACACTTTTCTCATTTTTAAAATTTTAAGTTATTAATAATGAGAACAAACTTCAGGTATATGAATCTCTTAAAGGTTTTAATTTATAAATTAGAACTCTGATTTTATAATATCAAACTCATTTAAAGTAAGTTTTTTGATATTCTGCAGGGGTTAAGCCAGTTGTTTTTTTAAATGCAGTAAAAAAGGCCGATTTCGAATTAAAACCACTATCGTAACCTAAATTTTCGATAGTATAATTCGTTTCGGTTTCTAATAATTTTTTTGCTTTGTCTATTCTGTATTCTTTAATAAGGCTTGAGAACGATTTGCCTAATACTTCATTAACATATTGAGACAGAATATGCTTGGTTAATTTTAGTTCTTTTGCCGCTTCTTCTAGACTAAAATTAGGATTAAGAAATAGTTCTTTTTCAACTATTACTGATAGTTTTTGATGTATCAAATTCAATGTTTCCTTGTCAATTTCCTTGTTTTTGTATTTTTCTTTTTCATTAAAAAAAGTCGATTCGCTATTTGTTTTAAAAACTAAAAGCAAAACAATTAAATACAAAACAAACGTAAAGGATAGAGCGCCAACAATGTACGAAGTATAGGCTGCCATACTATAAGCTAACCATATAAATGCAACGCCAAAATAAATACTAAGAAACCATATATCTATTCTTTTTAAGGTTTCCTTTTCTTTGATTTTTAGAAAAATAGAGCGAAGGTATTTTAAGGACAAAATAATATAAATGAACCATTGTGAATATATGGCGCATACAATCCATTTACTCCAAATTGCCCGATGCTCAACATAAGGATAAAAAATCCCTAAAATGGTGATTACTAATAAATAGTATATGACATGTTTGGTCCAGTTTAATTTTTCAACTTTATATGATTTTAGATATAAAAAAAGAAACGGGCCAATCAGAACGCAGGCAGAAAGTCCAATTTGAATAAAAATATTAGACAAATGCGGATTAAAATAAAAAAAAATCGATTTAACGATTCTGACACTTAAAACCAGTAGGAGTAAGGATAAAAAATAGTTGGTAAAATTTTTCTTTTTAGCATTAATAGCAAAATAGATCGAAAGTATAAAACCATTAAAAGCTCCTAAAGCACTAAAAAAGAAAAGCAACTGGTTTGACTCTATCATTATTTTGTTTAATTAATTTTTCTATTGATCTAATTAAAATCCGGATAAACGTAAGGCGAATATAAGATTTTTTTTCACTACGTTTTCTTTACTTTTTTTGATTGAATTTGAAATAGCTGTTCAGCATTATTCAATTGAAATACATTTAGAATAGAAGTTTCAGAATATTTTTTCTGCATATTATTAAATAAGACTCTTTTAAGAAAAGTAAATAAGCTCTCCAATTTTTATTTATCCTTTTACGGAATGATTGTGTAACAAATTATGCAAAAGACTACATATATTCATATCGGTAAAACAAAATAACTAATAAAACTCAAAATATGAATGTATTAGAATGGCTCTTTTTTATTTTTATCATGCAGATTATTCACGGATTATCTACCTGGAAACTGTATGCAAAAGCAGGCAGAAAGCCTTTAGAAGCCTTTATACCCATTTATAATTTAGTAATTTTAATGAAAATTATAAATCGTCCGCGTTGGTGGGTTTTCTTGCTTTTTGTTCCTATCATCAATCTTTTGATGATTCCTTTAATCTGGATAGAAACTATTAAAAGTTTTGGAAAAAAATCGACACTCGATATTGTATTGGTTTTGCTAACCTTAGGATTCTATATTACTTTTTTAAACTATACTGCTGAAAAATTAACTTATATTGAGAACAGGGATTTACAGCCTAAAACAAATACCGAAGATACCATTGGCTCTCTTTTGTTTGCTATTATTGTAGCCACACTGGTTCATACCTATATTATACAACCCTTTACGATTCCGTCTTCATCATTAGAAAAAACATTGTATACGGGAGATTTTTTGTTTGTTAGCAAAATAAATTTTGGTGCCAGAACTCCTATGACGACTGTAGCATTGCCTATGGTTCATGATTCTATTCCGCTTACGGGTTTAAAATCATATTTGTTTAATGATGATGTTACAAAAAAAGAAACATCATTATTAAACAAGCTTCAATTACCTTATTTTAGATTTCCTGCTTTAGAAAAGATCAAACGCAATGAAATTGTAGTTTTTAATCAGCCTGCAGATACACTGCGTGATATGGACAACTTCAAACCGGACAGAAACTATTACAAACCAATTGATAAAAAAACAAACTTAGTAAAACGATGTGTTGGAATACCTGGCGATTCTCTGGAAATTCGGGATGGAAACATTTATATCAATGGTAAATTAGATCAATTGCCACAAAGTGCAAAAGCACAATATAATTTTCTTGTAGATACAAAAGCGCAAACTATTAGTCAGGACGCTCTTTTGCATAGATATGGCGCGCGAGAAGGTATGAAATACGAAAATGGAGATTATGCACTTACAAATACGGGGGAATATTTCCTGACTTTAACAGATAAGGAAGCGGCAGCAATAGCCAATAATCCCATTGTAAAGGGAGTTAAAAAACATTTAACACCTAAGGGAGAAGATGGAGGCGTTTTTCCTCATATTGCATCACTGGGCTGGAATATAGATAATTTTGGTCCTATTTATATTCCCCAGAAAGGAAAAACTATAAAATTAGATCTTAAAACGCTTCCTTTTTACAAGCGAATTATACAGGAATATGAAAAAAACACACTGAAAGTTCATGGCAATGATATTGTTATAAACGGAAAAGTAAGTACGACATATACCTTTAAACAAGATTATTACTGGATGATGGGAGATAATCGCCAAAATTCTTTAGATGCCAGATTTTGGGGTTTTGTTCCTTTTGATCATGTTATAGGTAAACCGGTATTTATCTGGTTTAGTTGGGACAAAGACGGCAAAGGCATTAACAAAGTACGATGGAATCGTGTTTTCTCTGTAGTAAACGGAGACAGTGAACCTAAGTCATATTTGATTCATTTTCTATTGGTAATAGCTCTTTATATTGGGGTGAATAAACTAATAAAAAGAAAACAAAAAGCATAACTTAATTATATGCGTTATAGAATAATCACATAAAAACCAGCAATTTATTCGAAACAAATCTAAATTATAAAACTCCAAAATCGTAATGATTTTGGAGTTTTTTATTGAAATAAATCTTCAAAACTAGTTATAGATTTCTTGATTTAATTTCTTTATTCAATAAACTTAAATTGATCAACATAGGAATAAAAGTTATGGGTAAAATAAAAATCGGGATAAATGTGGCGATAGAAACATTTTTAAGCCCTTTTACGCTTAAAATATAGACTATAATGCCAATGGCTAATAAAAAAATAACGCCAAAACCTATCGAGACACCTTTAAATAAATCTCTCTTTTTTATTAATTTTTCGTTTGTTAATTCTTCGTAAGTATTTTTCTTCATAGGTTGGTTTGGTTAATTTATTATGGAAATTTTGATTGGTCTTTTTGTTGGTTTTTTATTTAAAACTCTGTTATACTCTATGTAACAAACAGTAATTCAATTTATTAAATACTATCTATAGCAATAAATAGCTTTCTTTTTGGCTAATATAATAATTTTTTTTTGGATTAGTTTGGGGACTTATTTTGAATTTAAGATGAAAAAAATTCCGGACTTCTTTTCGATTTCGTGCATAAATGCGATTCAAAAAAAGTAATATTTATTTCAGAATGTTGTTTAGGAAAGATCTGAATATTTTATAAATTTTATTGAGGAAGATTGATTGAAGAAAAATGCGTTTTTATCGAAAGAAAAATAGGGGTTCTGTTTTAGTGAAGAATGTTTATCTTTACTATGAAAACTCCCAAAATAAAAATTAAGATACTTATTATCAACTTATTCTTAATCGTTAATTTATAGTACTTACTTATTGTATCAACATATAATTTTAAAACCTATTAGAGATGGCATTTGATCATTATATACAGATAGAAAGGGTTGAAAAACTTACAAAAAAAGAATTTATAGATAATTATTACAAGCCGCAAAAGCCTGTAATTATTACCAAACAAATAGAAGACTGGCCAGCTTTTACTAAATGGAATTTGGAATTTATCCGAAAAGTTGCCGGAGACAAAAAAGTACCTTTATACGATAATCGTAAAACCGATTATACTAAAAAAGTAAATGAACCGGATTTTACAATGACGATGTCTGAATATATTGATATTCTGGAGAAAGGTCCAACTAATCTTCGTATCTTTTTATACAATCTCATGAAAGATGTTCCTTCTCTAAAGTCAGACATGCACTGGCCGCGTTTGGGAATAAGATTGCTCAAAAGCATGCCGCTTGTCTTTTTTGGTGGTCAGGATGCCAAAGTATTCATGCATTATGATATTGATTTTCCTAATATTTTTCATGTCCATTTTGATGGTCAAAAACAATGTGTTCTGGTCGATCCTAAAGAAACAAAATACATGTACCGACTACCATATTCATGGTTATGTAATGAGGACATTGATTTTGACAATCCAGATTTTGAACGTTTTCCGGCACTCAAAAAAGTGAAACCTTACATCACCAATCTTAATCATGGCGAAATGCTTTATATGCCAGAAGGCTGGTGGCATTATATGAAATACCTGACACCTGGTTTTTCGCTTAGCCTGCGCGCTCTTCCCGGAAGACCTTCGAATTTATGGAAAGGTTTTGCTAACGTTGCCATCATTCGATATTACGACAACTGGATGCGAAAAAGAAAAGGCCAGGAATGGCTGGATTACAAAGATGCCGAATCTATTCGCAGAACAAACGCTGAATTAGAAGCGCAAGAATAAGTCTTAAAAAAAGAATGTCAAATATGTAAAAATGTAAAACTTCATTATTTCTAATGGAGTTTTATGTTTTAAAAACGTTTATTTCGCTACTCTTATTAATGATTTTGGTGGTTAACAGTATTATGCATAGACATTAAAAAAAGCCAAGCTTTCAAAAATTGATTATTTTGAAGGCTTGGCTTAATTCGTTTGTTATCTGTAAAAAGTATCGAGTTTATTAGTATCAAGGATAAATCATAAGGAAAACAAAAGCAAACAAGTTTACCAAAAGCACTACACCATAAACTATATTCGATTTTCCTTTGCTCAGCGACAACATTACGGTAAACACCGATAAAGCCAGCAGAACGATAGATTTTATATCAAGTCCCAGTATAATTGGCATATCCATCATGATACAAACTACTGCAACGCTGGGAATAGTTAAACCGATACTTGCCAAAGCAGAACCTAAAGCTAAATTGATACTGGTTTGAAGTCTGTTTTTTCTTGCAGCAATAATCGCAGCAATCGCCTCAGGAAGTAAAATTATCGCAGCAATCACAACTCCAACCAAAGTTTTTGGAAGGTGATAACTTACAATAATACTTTCGATAGTAGGAGATAATGTTTTTGCGAGTAAAACCACAATACCCAAACTTACGATCAGGAAAACAAGGCTGGTATAAAAAGTTTTATTATCAATTGCTATTGGCTCGACTACATCTTCGTTTTCGTCATCACCAACAGTTAGAAAATATTGCCTGTATCTGCTAGTCTGTGCAAACAGAAAAGAGCCATAAATAACAAGACATGCAATCGAAGCAAAAACAAGTTGTGGTAATGAATAATAAGATCCTTTTACACTTTCGGTAAAAGTAGGGAAAACGAGTGTAAATACGATAATCGAAACCAGTGAAACCAAACCAATAGTCACTGAAGAGACCGAAAAATTTTGTTCGTAATGTTTTAGTCCGCCAATTAAAAGGCAAAGGCCGATAATTCCATTTAAAATAAGCATTGTAGCAGCATAAACTGTATCTCGGGCTAAAGAAGCTGCTTCAGTTCCTTCTGATAACATTAGCGATACAATAATCGAAACTTCGATAACGGTTATAGATATGGCCAAAATAATGGTTCCGTAAGGTTCTCCAACTCTTTCTGCTATTACTTCTGAATGATGTACGGCCGACATAACGCTAAGGATAAGCAATATACTGGCAATAACCTGAAAAATGCTGCTGTTGTCTATGAGTCCGCTAAAAAAAAGAATCCAGGCAAGTGCCGGAATCATGATGGTCCACTGAAGTAATCTTTTCATATATAAATGTTTTCTGCCAATAATTTTTAATGTAAAAAATGACATTTTAATTTCCTGTAATATAGGGCTTTTTACCGCAAGTACCAAAAACACTGGGACGTGTTCTTGAAAAACCGACTTATAATAATGGGAACTTTAGCTTCTGGAAGTCTTTTTTTTCTAAAAATATGCAGTGCCATTTTTTTACAAAAACACAAATTTATAAACATGAAAAACATTTACTTTTTTATATTTTTCTATTCTTAAATAGCTTTAGTATATCTGGCCAAACTAAAAATAAAATCACTGATTCTCTTTTGCGTGAAATGACGGATTCTATTTTCAGTAAACACTATCCTGCTGTTCACTTCAGGATTCCCGCTCTTCTTTTAAATCAATAACAAGTTTACTGGTTGGAATTGCTATTCACAAAGGATTCATAAACATGAAAACCAGTAAAGGTAAAATTGGATCTCCGAAACCAGATTATTATGGTTATTATCTGTGTCGGAAAACATTGAAAAATAAAGATATAGCGGAAAATATACTCTTTGCATCCGGAAATGGAGGCGAGGGTACTTTTATAGTCGAAGATTTAAACTTAACAGTTGTTTTGAGCAAGGAAACTACAGATCTTTTAAAGCCAAACTGGTTCCCAAAGTTCTATTTTATTGCCCTCTGCGTCCATAATATGTACAAATTTGCCGTAATCGTATGTTGCAATTTCATCAAGGACAGTTACACCGTTTTCTTTGAGCTGATTTACAAGGCCTTCAATATTCTGAACGCGATAATTAATCATAAAATCTTTTTTAGAAGGTGAGAAATAGTCATCTCCTTTTTTGAAAGGACTCCATTGCAGAGAAGTAACTTCTTCAGGTTTGTCAACATTTCTGGATTCAAAAGTCGAACCCCAGTCACTGACATCAAATCCTAAATTTTTAGCATACCATTCACGAGTTTCTTTCGGATTTTCTGTAAAAAAGAAAATACCGCCAATTCCTGTTACTTTTGGTATTATGTTTTCTTTTTGATTTTTTTGATCTTCCATGTTATTATTAATAGATTATTTTTTAATTGTTAACCCCAAGTATTATCATAAATCTGATATCGTATGTATTCTAATTTCCTGTTATTAAATTCTAAAATTTTAATTAAGTCCATATCTGTAAAATATTCCAAATAAATAAAATCATCAATCGCTAACTTTCTAAAATTATAATCATCCATGAAAATGAATTTATCTTTTTTTTCAATTTCAGAAAATATTCTAATAACATTATGACTTGTAGCATCAGAATCATTTTGATTGGTAATTAATTTCTCCAGAACTTTAAAAGAACCTACTATTTTCTTTTGTTTATATAAATTTTTCTTCCATTTTATATTGCGCTCGTAGCCTTTAATTAGTGCATAAGTTAGGAGACCTAAAAAAACAATTTCTAATAAAATGAAGCTATCAAAAAATAAGCTTTCAGTTGGGATTCCTTCTGAAAAATTTAAATAATAAAATCCATAATACAAAAAAAGCAGAATAATTATCCATAAAATACTATATCTGTCGTACTCCTTAATTCTTTCTTTCAGAAAAAATATATCGTTTTCTGTTAGTTCCAGTTGTTCCAAAAATTCAGTATTTTATAATTCTTTCGTCAATCGATCTAACTCTTTTAACAGCGTTGGAAATCTAAATTCTCCCGCCATACTGGCTACTTTATCAAAAGCTTTATCCAACTCAATTCCAATAGCAGTAATATACAATGGCTTTTTGCTATCGCCTCTAACTAAAGCTCGTTTGAGTTCTTCTATGGCTGCAAAATTTGTTTTTGCGACACCAATAATTGGGATTTTACTATTGAGTTTTTCGTATAAGCGGCCTCCCAAGCCGTATTTTTTTTCATCGTCTAAATACACAAAACCATCTACAATTATGGCTTCAATATTCGTTAAGTCAATTTTATCTAATAAGCTGAGAATACAAGGCAATTCTCTTTTATAAAATTCTCCCGGTATATATTCTTCGGCATTTTCAATGATTTCGGTGTGAATTTTAAAATTTTTACTTTCATTCCACTCTTCAAATTCAAGGCAGACTGTTTTTGCTTTTCCATTATAATAATACGTGTCAAAGGCTAATATCATTGTTTTTTAATTTAATTTACATTGTGGTTTTAATCCATTATACACGCAACGATCCGCGAAAACCTCTGGCTGCATAATATGAATCAGCTCCGTTGTGATACACAAAAACAGTATTGTATCGAAAGTCCGAAAATAAGGCACCGCCTAACTTCCTGATATCAGAAGGAGTTGCAATCCAGCTCGAAGTTTTAGTGTCAAATTTACCCAGTTTCTGAAGTTCTTTGTATTCTTCTTCGTTAAGTATTTTAATTCCCATTTCTTCTGCCATATTTAGCGCACTGTCTTTGGGCTTGTTTTCTTTTCTTTTTTCTAAAGCTTCATGATCATAACATATACTTCTGCGGCCTTTAGGACTTTCTGCAGAACAATCATAAAAAACATATTCATCTGTATTTTCATCATAAGCAATAACATCCGGTTCACCTTCGGTTCTTTCCATTTCATCCAAAGACCATAATTTATCGGGATTGGCTTTCAGTTTTACGACTACTTTATTCCATTCTATACCGTTATGACGTTGCATATTTTTTTCAAAACGCGCTTCTAAAACGCTAAGCAATTCTTCTTGCTGATCTATAGATAATTTATTTTTCATAACGTTTATTTTTATGATTGAACCGAAACAATTTTTCTTTCTAAAGGTCTGAAATACCATGACACAATCGTTAGTATAAGTAACAATATTGGCCCAAAAAGAGCAATAGGAGCATCTCCACAGGCTAAATGAGAAAAAATAGCCCCAGACATTACAAAAAAGAATCCTGCGTAAGCCCATTCTTTAAGTAAAGTAAATTTAGGAATTAATACCGCGAATACGCCTAATATTTTCCAAATTCCAATAATTGTTAAAAAATAAATCGGATACCCCAAATGATCCATCATTTCTACTTCTTCTTTCATTTTTATTAATTGTACTACGCCGGTTGATGTCATTCCCAATGCAAGCCAAAGAGTCGCAATCCAGTAAATGATTTTATTTCTTTTTGTCATGATCTTTTATTTTAATTTGCTTACGATATCTTGTAACCTGTTATGTGCCATATTAATGCCCTGCGCAAACGGCAGTTTTAGCATCTGGTCACGTAGATCAACTGATTTATAAATTACATGCATAGTCAATGTACTTGTTTCTTCAGAAATTGATTCAAAATCTAAAAATTCAAGCTGAGGGGCAAAAGGGGAGTTCTCCATTTCAAATGTTCGTATAATTCTAACGTTCGGGCTATATTCATGAATTACACCATTTGCCTTAAATACCACGTTGCCATGAGGATCACTTGTCTCAAATTCATAACCTCCATATTTTTTGTTTTCGAGTTTAAGCACTTTTGTACTCATCCACTGTGCTACAATTTCAGGCTCGGTATAAGCTTTAAAAAGTAATTCTACCGGAAGATCAAACTCTCGTGTAATCACAAGATCCTGTTGCCCCTCTTTGGCACTAATTTTTGTTTTTAATTCCATAAGCCGTTTATTTTTTAGGTTTGTAATTTTTCATTAAAGCCTCTAATTTATTAAAGCGATCGTCCCACATTTGGCGAAAAGGTTCAATAAAATCAGCTACTTCTTTCATCTTTTTGGCATTTGTGAGATAAAAAATTTCCCTTCCGTTTTGGTACTGACTTAGCAATTCACATTCTGCAAGGATTTGAATGTGTTTTGAAATGGTCTGTCGAGACGAATCGAAATTTTCTGCTATTACACCGGGTGTCATGGCTTGTATTGCGACTAAACTTAATATTGCCCTGCGGGTAGGGTCGGCTATGGCCTGAAATACATCTCTACGAATTTCCATTGTGCAGTTATTTGACTGCAAATATAATGCAGTTATTTGACTGCGCAAAAAGTTTTATATTTTTTTTTACTATTAATCAGTCATTTACAAAAAAAAGCTCTAAAATCTTTAAACTTTAGAGCTTTTATAAATTGATTTTATCAATTAGCATTGACAAACTTGCGTTCAAAAACCAAAAAACAGAATTAAAAAGCGAATTGAACTCATTTACAAAAGGATAGCTTTCTCAATATTTATTTGTTCTAAAAATGATTCATCGTGAGAAACCACAATCAATGTTCCCTGATATTCGTTGATCGCGGCCGTCAGGATTTCAACATTCTGAATATCCAGATTATTTGTAGGTTCATCCAATATAATAATGTCCGGCGATTCGTTGCTAATCGTTAAACAACAAAGCATTAATCGCATTTTTTCGCCTCCGCTTAAAGTGCCGCAAGGTTTGTCCCAATATTCTTTATGGAACAAAAACCGATTCAACCTCATTTTGATCTCATGTTCTTCTAATCCTGCAACATTAAATTGTTGTGCCTGATCGTAAACTTTGAGTTCATTAGTAATAAGCGAATAATCCTGATCGATATAAACAGCTTTATTCTCTGCAATCCGCACACTACCTGATTTTGGGGATAGTTTACCTAAAATAATTTTAATAAGGGTCGTTTTACCGGATCCGTTCAGGCCGTTTAGCGCAATTCTCTCGCCGCTTGTTATTTCTAAACTTAAATCGTTCTTCCAGAGTAATTGATCGTTGTAACTAAAGTTAATGTCAGTTGCCTTAAAAAGAATTTTTCCTTTATGCAAACCCGAATCATCAAAACCAAATTTCATCTGATCAATATCCGGCAATGCCGAGCGAATTTCGCGTAATTCTTTCGAAATTCCGTCTATTTTTTCTACATGAACACTTTTGAGTTTCGACGAACTGTTTTCGGCATTATTACGCAATGTATTCATCATGATGCGGGCAACACCCGATTTTTCCTGTTTCTTTTTTCCGCGGGAATCCAGTTTTTGCTGCCTTTCCAGAGTTTCACGTTCTTTTTCTTTGGCTTTTCGCAGGGCTTTTTCCTTACTTTGAAGATCTTGGTTTAAGGCATGATTTTCAATTTCTTTTTGACTGGTATAAAAATCATAATTTCCGCCATAAATAGTAATACCTCGTTTGCTAAGTTCATAAACGGTGGGTAACAGATTAAGCAGTTTTCGATCATGACTCACAATAATCAAACTACTATTTGTAGTTACGATAAAATTGTAAAGCAATTCTCTGGTTGCCTTGTCAAGATGATTACTGGGTTCATCAAGTAAAACCAATTCAGGTTCATGAATCAAAATACCGGCCAGGAATACTTTTGTTTTTTGTCCTCCGCTTAAGTTTTCGATTTTTTCTGCTAAATCCAAATCAGATAATTGCCAATATTTTAAGGCATTATCGCAACGTTCCTCAATAGTCCAGTCATCGTTTAAGACAGTCAGATTTTCTTCTGATACATTGCCGTTCAGTATTTCCCGAAGAGCATTGAGTTTGTGATTAACACGTAAAGCTTCGGCAATTGTGAAATGATTGTATTGACCAAAAATTTGTGGAATATAATACGGATCAGAGTTAATTCTTAGCTCTCCGTTTGATGGCTGTAATTCTCCCGCTATGATTTTTAATAACGTTGATTTTCCAATTCCGTTAGCACCAATTAGCGCTATTTTTTCGTGATTATTTACTGTAAAACTAATATTGTCAAACAATAAATCACTGTTATTGTGTTTATATGAAATGTTCTGTAGAGTAAACATAATTTCTTTCTATAAAAATGAATAAATAGAGCAACCGCAATTGCCGTTTACTCTCTAAATTGCCTGAAAGAAATTATTTTTCACATAAATTATTATTATTAATTAAGATTGCAAAGATACGATTTGTCTTTAATTCTAAAAACAGATTTTTTTTAAAAGAAAAAACCACACTAAATTGTATTTCAGTATGGTTTTAAAAATGTTCTAAGTTCCGTAAAACTCAGCTTATATTTTTTTGAGGGTTATTTTCATCTCTTTGCTGTCTAATATCAGTTCTTCATCTGTTATAGTACTTTCACAAGGGTATGGGGTTCCTGTTTCATCTTTTATCACTAAACTCTTTCCGCCTTTTGTCAAAGCAAAAGTACCATCAGTTATTTCTCTTTGTAAATATCCCGTCACATGTCCGTCTTCAGTAAAAGTAAGCTGACCCTGAGTAAGAATAACATTTTTTAAAGAATCAGAAAGCGGCATTTTTGGTTCAACAGCGGTGATTTTCCAGGAGTTTACCAATTTATTGCGCCCTTTATGACATGAAACCATTAATACTGCCAATAATACAATTCCGAAGATAAATAATTTAGATTTTTTCATGATTTTGCAATTAAAGTTAGACCTCAGAAAATTACAAAAATATTTTTAATTAAAAATCTAAAAATCAAATATTTACAAATTAATCGGTAATTATACTTACAAAATTATATTTTTTGATTTATAATTTTAGTTTACTGACTCAGTGATGATTATGTTATTTAAGTTTTAAATTATCCGTATTTATCGTA
>Ga0247817_10001106_pt1 | contig 14357 bp, 8 predicted proteins | sample UWRJL212509R1_FD_178010 | JGI IMG/M metagenome (GOLD analysis project Ga0247817, IMG submission 178010) | Plant litter microbial communities from Arlington Agricultural Research Station in Wisconsin, United States - UWRJ-L212-509R-1 | ecosystem: Environmental > Terrestrial > Plant litter >... | reverse complement strand
GCGACGGCGAGAGGAGATGGTCTCAGCTTCTGAGTCATCCCTCCACACTAATCAGCGCGCCGGGTGTCTCCTCCGAGAAGCCACGGGCGCAGCGCCCTGGTGACCGCGGGAAGGGCGAAATAGGTCATGACCGGGGTCACGACCACCGTGAGCACAAGAACGCGCAGGACGAGCGGCCAGTCGCCGGCGACGAACGACAGCGACCAGTTGGCGAAGAGACTCAGCGGGAAGAACCCGATGAAGATCGCGATCATCTGCTTCCAGCGCGGGGGAGTGGCCGCGGCGGGCGCGATCGCCTCGACCGAGGCCGGCTGGTCGAACCAGCCCTCGATGCCGGTGCGGCGCTCCTCGTTCGAGTGCTCGACCAATCCGACGGCGCTCTGCACCCACCAGGCGCGTTCCGGGGATTTCTCCCACGCCGACAGACTCGCCTCGTCGGCGAACCGGTAGAGCATGTGCCATTCGGATGACGCGGGGTCGGGGCGGATCCAGCCGGATCCGAGATACCCGGGGCTGACGCTGGCCAGCTCCTGCCCCGCGCGCGCCCACGCGGCGGCCTCTTTCGCGCGTTCCGGAGCGACGGTGCGGGTGACGGAGACGGTGATCGGTGTGGGGCGCATGCGACCAGTTTGCCCCGACTTTGTTTCCGAAATACGTCGGTGCGGTTTGGAGTGCTCGAGTTATGTAGTAATCTTTACAAGTTGCCTTTTCGAGTCACTGAAAAGGCGAAGCACAACGAATGGGTCCATGGCGCAGCCCGGTAGCGCACCTGCATGGCATGCAGGGGGTCAGGGGTTCGAATCCCCTTGGATCCACAGAAAATAGCAGGTCAAACGGCCATTTCAGAATCCGAAAGGATGACGAAATGGCCGTTTTTCTGTGTTGGTCGACAGTTTGACAGGCGACTCTGCGTGTCAAGAGCAGTGCCTCGACGTATCGCACAGTGATCGACGACGGCAATCTAGCAGCAAGTCTGGTAGTCATGACCCATATGGTCCATGACCCGCGCCAGCGTGGGCGAGGATGGCACGGCTTCCGTCTCGGCCGGGAGTGCAATTTCGTGTGTCCGAGGTCGTGGGGTGGCTTCGGGGCAGCTGGTCCTACCGCTGCGCACTGCGCTCCGACCAAGAAATCATCGCTTCGGCATATGTGGGAGAGTCTTCGCATGCAGCAGTTAATTCCCGGCAACGTCCAGCGAGGCCTCTCTTTCCTTCTTGCACTCAACGCTGGCGATGTTTACCCCGCTGCTGAGCACGTTGATGCCTTCGTCTATGCCGACATTCCGCGATCCGCTGTGCATCACTACTTGCACGATGATCAATTCAGTGACTTCGCTGACATCGAAGGCGGAGACTCCGTCATCGAGTACCTACTGATAACCGGACTCGCGATTGTCCACGGGGGTGGCATCAGCCTCACCAAAGCCGGCCGAGCTTTGGCTGCTCGCGGAGACGGCGGAATCGCGAGTGATGGCACAGCCGCGGTGCTGCAGGTGGTCGGACGCTTCGAGGACCCAGTCATGTACGCCAAATTCCTGACCGAAGTAGATAAGCAAGAATCGGCGCTAGTCGTTGACCCCTATCTCCCTCCAGACGCATTATTCGCATTGATTGAGCTCCCTGGCGTAAGACGGGTACTTACCCGCGACGTCGCAATCAAAGGTCACGAACAACAAGCGAGAAGGCGGCAGCTTGCAATCGCAATCGGAGTGAAACCAGAGGTTGAGCTTCGCTTCCTACCGCCCGAAGTGAAGGAACTGCATGATCGATACGTTCTGCCAGAGTACGCAGGCGAAGGGCTAATGGTCGGCACGTCGCTCGGAGGCACCCAGCTCACGGTAGTTGCCCACTTGAGCGGAGACACAACCAAAGTTCTTCGGAAACATTACGACGCCCTGTGGGACGCTGCGAGTCCGCTGGAGCCCATCGCTCGCGTCAGCGACGCCTCTTAGCAGCAGAGCCGCTCTACCCTGACATTCCATTCTCCGGAGCGATCAATACATCGTCACCAAGCTGATCGCGGCGTTCGTCATGTCGTACTTGAGCGCGATCAGGCGTCGGGCTCTCTGGCCGTTGTTGTCGACGAAATCGCAGCTCACTGCGAACAGCGGTGTCCCGTCTTCGGCATACCTAAAGTCATACACATAATTACAAAGCAATTTTTCGCGGATGATGTCCGCGAGCTGTCTAGGCGTCACCTCTCTTAAGCCGATGGCGGTCATGAGACGAAGCTTGTTGGGGTCGACGAGCAAGTACGACTCCAGCTTCGCCGGCGGGACGACTATTGGCACCTTCTCCACGTCGACGATCGCGCCGAGGTGCGCGGCGAGTGTTAGGTATCGATCTGCTTCCGCCCTAAGTGCGACGTCCGACTCGATCTTGTAGGACAGAAACCCATAAAAGTAGAAGTCGATCAGGCTGACGACGTCGTATCCGTTCGCGGCGAAGTGGAAGCCAACGGGATCTTCTTTACCCACGAACGGTTCATCGCCACCATGAGTCAGAATGACCTTTCGTCCATTCAGCACCCACATGGATGGTAGGCACCTTGCAAGGTAGTCACGGATGCGACCTGGCTCGGTGACGTCTATGTATCCCCTGTACCGCGGGTCGGATGAAAGTTCTCGATGAAGCGCATCGATGTCGTTCGACTTCAGATTACTGAAGTACACCGCGAACTGCGTTCGCCATTCAACGGTCTCCTCTCGCGGACGAACTAGCGCGCAGTCCATCAAGCTCACGGGGAGGTCGTCCGCAAGCAGATCACCTTGGGACACACTTGTGCGCAAATTGTCTCGTAGAAGAGGGAGATAGACGTCTGCGAACGCGATTGCATAGTTGAACGAAGGATGGTCAAGCCAGTCGTAGACAAAAACGACTTGCCTTCCCTCTCGAGTTGGGATGAGCGCAGATTTGAGGTCGTCATAGTTGATCCCGCCCTCCCGAAGTAGCTCTCGGATCTTCGCGGCCTCGAGTTGCATCGCCTCTCGGTATGCAACGACGTCGCCTTTGGCGAATCCGGCGAAGATCCATTCGATTAGCGCATTGTCGCGCGCGTCTAAAGTGTGCAGTCCAAGCATCCGGAATCTTTCTTGGTGCTCGGAGCAAGCCGGGACCAGGGTTTGAAGCTAGCTAATGGTTGAGAAGCAGGCGGTCCGCGGTGCGAGGTTTGGAGCGCAACCGTTGAGTGCGTTGGTAGCGCTCGACGAACTGTTATCCGCGGGTGTCAGGAGATCCCCGGTTGCTATTATGACGATCCCTCTCATTATTGTCCACCGCGCCGCGGTGAATGAGCCGGCATCCAAGGGTTCTCCCACAGAAGGAATGGATGAAGGGGGCTGAGCCAACGCCGCACAGAGCCGTCGCTCAGTCACCGGATGACGATACTCTGGCCATGAACTGTATGTCGTTGCGTCTCGTTGGCCGGTAGCTCGCGACACGTACTCGAGCCTCATCGCCACCCGGATGGAACGAGACCGTGCCTGCTGATCCCGAAGCCACGAGCTGGACTCTGAGTGCACCCGATGGCCAGCTCCCGCCGCCACCACTGAAAACCAGTCAGCAGGTCCTGCCGATCGGGTCCCTGACTCCGGAGGACACCGAGCGACTCTTCCTCCGGGTACTGCTCGCGATCGAAGACGTCGAACAGGCCTCGCTCTATGGAACGCCCGGTCAGAAGCAAGATGGCATCGACGTCTACGCCCGGCTTCGACTCACCCTCGAGAGCGATGAGTCTCCACGCGATTACGTGACGCTGCAGTCCAAGCGCCTCGCGAAGCTCACGCCTGGCGGACTTAAGAAGGCAGTGTCGACCTTCCTCAAGGGAAAGTGGGTGGATCGAAGTGCCCGCTTCTACTTTGCGACGACACACTCGCTCCGACCGGTCGCTCTTGCCGAAGAGTTGACCGAGCAAACGGATCGCCTGGCCAAGGCCGGTGTCGTTCTGGTGCCTTTCGGTGCCGAAGAGTTGTCGCTCGAACTCAAGGATCTGCCTCGCCTCGTCGACGACTTCTTCGGCCGCGAATGGGTGGACATCCACTGCGGCCCGGACGCGCGCAAGTCTCTAGAGGACAGACTCGACCGGCCCAGCTACGACCGTTTTCGCGTAGCGCTGAGGAAGTTCTACAGAGACGAGCTTCGGCTGCATGCGGGAGGCGCTAGCGCGTCGAATCTGGAGATCCTAGATGTCACACCGTGGGAGAGAGCAGTCAACGACGACACCTCTCCGCCGGATGCCTCCCCATCACAGGTCGCCACGATGACCGATGGGGATTCGATTGATCGGCGCTTTCGGCCCCACACCGCAGTTCGACGAACTCGGGTGCTCCGAGACTTCGGAGATGACCTCGGCGCGGAGGCCCGGGTCCCACTCGACCACTGGGTTGCCGATCGTCGGCGAACACTGCTCGTCGGTGCGGCCGGCACAGGCAAGAGCACCTTTCTGCGGTTCCTCGCCGCCGATCTCCTGTCTGAGGAACCTCGGGCCGCGGATCTGATAGTGAGGGCCGGCGAGCAGCTCCCGCTCTGGTTGCCATTTTCGTTTCTGTGCAAGCACTTAGGCGAAAGTACTTCGAACTCGATTCTTTCGGCCGTTCAGGCATGGTTCGCCAGTCACGATCTAAATGAGCTGGCCAAGCTGGCACCCGTTGTGCTGCGCGATCACCGACTCTTCCTAATTGTCGACGGGGTCGACGAGTGGACTACCGCCGATGAGGCGCACAGCGCACTGCAGCTCCTCGAGAGCTATCTGAATGCGTCCGGGGCGCGCGCGCTGTTGTCGACTCGCCCTTATGCGAAGGGCGAAATTCCGCGGAATCTCGACTGGTCGGAGGGTCAACTTGCCCCTTTGAACCGAGCGCAGATCTCGCGCATCGTTCGGCTTCTCGCCCAAGGAGCGGACGCTGCGGATGTGCTCGCCGATATCGAGGCATCACATGAGGCGGCGAGTCTCGCGCGCGTGCCGCTATTCCTCGCGCTGCTGATCGAGCTACATCTCGCTGGCCAGTTCCGGAGCACGAAGCTGGCCATCATTGACAAGTTCGTTTCTCGCTTTGTCGCCGAGATGCCACGTCTTCGCTCAACGCCGTCGGCTGCTCCGCTTGCGGACGATCAGATTGGTGTTGTCGTTGGGGAGCTGGCTTGGGAACTTCGATTCGTCAGCTCATCCGGTTTCGCCTCGGTTCCCGACGTCAGAAAGCTGCTCATTGGCATCCTTGTGCGGCAGTTCTCGCTCGACCAGGGGACAGCGCTCCAGTGGGCTGCAACAGTATTCGATTCCGCGCAGCGTCGCTTCGCAGTGCTCGTTTCACATGGTGCTGATCGGTACGGGTTCGTTCACAGGCTCATTCTCGAACACCTCGCTGGACGGCATCTCGCTACGCTACCTCTAGAGGTTCAGGAACGTCAATTCGTCGAGCTGCTCGACGATCCGTCGTGGAGAGACGTGCTCGTGGCGATGATGTCTGAGTCCGTGCAACGAGACGCACTCGAGGCGGCCCTCGCGAAGCGGCTAGGGGAGTCAAGCGGACCTGTCGAGCAGAGGTGGGAGTTTGCCGCGGAGCTCCTCGCGGCCCGCGTCGAATTGTCCGGGGCAACAACGAAACTCATCGTTGCAGGCATTGCAGATCGAATCGAGACCAGCCCGTGGCGTGCACACCGCGCGCGGCTGGCTCGGTCGCTGGGCGAGGCCTATGGCAGTCCGGCCTTTGACGACGAAATGTTCGAGCGCGCATCGAATTGGCTCCGCGGCGCGATCTCGGATCCGAGTACCGGCCTATGGGCCTCCCGCCACGTCGATTCGTCAAAGGAAGCGGCCGTTCGTCGGACCCTCCTGTGGGGACTTCGCCTTCCCAACTGGCGTGTGCGAATCACGGCAGCGGATGCTTTTCGATTGCGCTACTCATCGCAGCCTTTCGATGAGACCGTGGTTGCGTTGATACGCGGTGGTGGGGACACGGAGGTGCAGGCCGCCCTCCTGCTCGCGGCCGGTTGGGCGTGGAAGCACGACGCTCTGGCTGCACTCGTTGAATGGGCAAGCCGACAGCCGTCGATGGCGCTGAGGTGTGTGGCTCTCAATCTGAGACATCGGTGGGGTGACCTCAATGAGCAAAGCGACCTGCGGGAGAGCGACCTAGAGATGGTTCGTCGTCGCCTCGAGGGCGACGGATACGAGACGACCTGGCTCTCTCTCACAAACGAATTACTCCCTATCGCGTTTCCGTTCGAAGAAACTGAATGGCGAGATTTTGCACTGAATGTTCTAACGGGGGAGCGACGCGGAAATGCTGCGCGGCACGTCGCGTACCTCTTGGCCTGCGGCGTCTTTTCCGCTGACGACCGCTTCAGGCAATGGGCGGTCGAAAAGGAACTGAGGGGCGAACACCCGTTCCTGTCCTTCAACGCTCGACTGGCCCCGACAACGTGGGCAAGCGATCCCGAATATGAAACGGCGGTCATCGACGGGATCACTCGTTATAGCGGGCATTCGTTCGGTGGCGCGGGCGTCGAGCACATCCAAGGTCTTGCGCCGACGGCGGCTCTCCGGGACGCGCTTCTGGCGAACCTTGATACGTATCGACCCACTCAGCTCGCCTACGAGTTGTGGAATCAGTTCGCTTCGGATGAGGTGGTCCAAGATGCGATGCGAACTCGTCTCCAAAGCAGTCCTGAAGTAGCTGGAAAGTACTCCCACGTTGCAACGATGGTGCTTGGAAGAGCCGAGGGTTTTGCCCGGCTAGTCGAGCTTGCAAGATCGGCCGTTTCGGCCGAGCCATCTGAGTCGAACGATGTGCTGCGAAACGCTCTCGCGACTGAATGGTGCGACCTAAAGGCGGTAGTTGACGACGATTCGCAGACGAGGGAGGAGCGGGCGGAATCTCGCGCCATCATCGACAATTACAACGAGGTTGAGCTGGCCGCTCTGTGCTTGGTACCAAAGCCGACCCATATTGATTGGGGCATGGACGACTATTTCCAGGCCTTCGCAGAAACTGAAGCAGCACGCACCAGGGCCCGTGAGTGGCTGGCAGACCCACACCTCACGATCGCGCAGGTGCCGGAGATCCTCCCCGGCGCGATTCTTTCCGGCTTCGGTTGGACGATCGACCCGGATACTGAGGACATCCTTGACTCCGGGTTCGATCTACTTCGCTTCCTCGACGTCGACATCCGCGAAATGTTCATTCGCGGGCTGGGCAACTCTCGCGCCGAAACAAAACAGCTTCTCCGCCTAGCTGGACACTGGCAGCACGACTCTGATGATGCGTGCCTCCGAGCGTGGGCGACCGTCTTCGGCTCCCGACTTCGAGAGGATCTCCCGTCTGACATCGCAGACGCGATACGAAGCGCCATCCACGAACTCCTCGTACGCAGAGGGAAACGAAATGAAGAGACGCGTCAAACCGGATGGGTTGCCGCTCTGGCGGCGGCGGACCTCAGCTTGCTCGAGGGCGCGGACGGAGAGCCGTTCCCACCGCCAGTCAGTCTTCGCGAGAAATTCGGGCGGCACGACGAAGCCCTGATCGCACTGGTCGGGTCGAACTGGGAAAAGTTGCGTGACAAGTTCGGTTCGGACCTCGAAGGGCTGATCGACGCTCCCGAACCGTCAAGGCACGAACCAGCGACGATGTGGACGGCGCTCGCGGGAGCACCCGACAAGTCACCAGCGCTCGAGGAGGAGTTGCGCCACGCTGTGAGGTCGATCGCTTCATTGAGGTCAGAGCCCCGCGTCGTTCAGTGGGCAGCGGTGGGCGAGTACAGCGAGGAGCACCTGCGGTTGCTTTTGCTCCACGATAAGGGACAGAAGCACGGCAACAGATTCTCGGACGACGCGGCGACGCTGATACGTCGTGCCGGCGCGTGGACCATCGATCCAGAGCGCCTCAGCAAATTGCTCATCGGTGACGCGGTGTCAGATGCCAGCGCTCGTCCGTACTCGGCCTGGATGCTAAATGACAGCCGCGCCCTTCACGCCGAATTGCTTCGCGACCATCCTGTCTCGAAAGCGCTGCTCTCCGAACTTTCCGAGTGGTTCGGGTCAGAGGACCGCATCGCCCAGGAGTGGAACTGGGAGAGCGTGGCTGGTGTGTCCGTTGGCTCGATTGATGCCGAAAGGCTGCCCGACTTGCTCCTTCGCATCTACCAGCGCCTTCGAATAGAGGCCACGGTGGAAATGGGTGTGCTCGCTGCGACGGCGCGTGCCCGGCTGAGTTCAGACCCGGCCGCCGATGAATCGGTAATAGCGGCCATCCGGGCGACGTCAAGCCTGCCCCAGGCCGACGGATTCTTTTCACCAGTCGGCGACAGTGCGCCGAGCGAGAGCCAGCGGGTCTCGCTCGCGTTCCTGCTCGCTGGGGCGGGGCGCCTCAATCCGGCGCTCCTTGACTGGCTTGTGGCGTACGTACAGAACCTCGAGTCGCCGATGATTGACCCCCTAACAGACTTCGAAGGTTCGATCCGCGTTCAGCTTGCTGAACTGAACGACCTCGTGAGGCCGACTCGGTAGACGCGAGTCGGTTCCGTCCCCCTGGCAACGATGATCTTTGCTCCACATGTTCGGTACCGGTGGCGGAGTGGAGCTGGTCCCTGCCGTCCAAGTGAGATTTGCGGTGTCTCTGGATTGAATTACTCGCGCAGGTAGTGAAGTATCGTCGGTTCGGCATCGTGGGCTAAGAGGCCGTTCCGGCCCTGGCCCTTCTCGGCCTGCTTTCGATCGTGCTTGACGGGGTCGGGGCAAAAGCCGACCCACCCCCACATTTCGGGCCATTGGGCGGCGAAGGTGAGAGGCTGTCCGAAGCGATGAGCATCCCTTTGCTTCATTCCGGACGAAGGATAAGGCACGTGAGCGCACTGGTACCAAATCTGAACGAGCTACGCGGTCACGTGCCGGCGGACTCGCCTGGGGAACAAGCAGTTCTTTGTTTCGATTCGGACAATATCGCGGACGTCCGAACTTCGTTGAGGAAGCTCGTTGACGGCTGGGCGGATTTGCCAGTGGATGAGAAGGACGGGGGCATTACGTCATGAAGATTGCGTACGTCGAAATCGCGGGCTTCCGCTCGTACGGGGCAGCTTCTCAGCGAATAGATCTGACCTCGGCGCTGACGGTAGTGCATGCGGACAATAGTCAGGGAAAATCAAGTTTCGCCGAAGCCGTCGAATTTTTGTACACGGGGTCAACCTCGCGTAGGGCGATCACCGGAGGAAGTCCAAGCGAATTCCAGAACGCCCTTCGGAATGCGCATCTCGCATCAACCGACTTGGTCTACGCTGAGGCGGGAATTCTGCGCGGAACTGAGATGCAAATATTGCGGCGCACTCTGACCAAGGACTATGCCGGTGCGAGCGAGTGTGAAAGCACGCTCACCCTCGACGGTGTTCCGATACCGACAGTCGCCGACGCGGGCATTGTCCTGTCCGATCCTCCCTTGGCGGCGCCGATTCTTCTGGAACACACGCTTCGCTACGTCGTAGCTGCGAAACCGGGCGATCGGAGCGAGTATTTCAAGGCGATCCTCGAGGTCTCCGATTTAGATCTGATTCGAGCAGAATTAGCCGACCTCGTTCGCGAGCGAGAGGCTGTACCGCGCTCAGCAATTCTGGACGGAATCGACACGGTTGCATCCGTGCCACAGTTTTCGAAGTTGTTGAGCAGCGTGGTCGGAAAAAGCTGGAAGCGTTCTGACCTGGAATCGGTTTTGGTCGCAGCTTGCTCGGTGGCCGTACCGCCTGAAACGAAGAGCGGTGCCGAATCCGCGGCTATCGCGGGAGAACGGGTTCGAAGTGAGTACGATCGCCGAAGAGCGCTGTTGTTCCCTATCGATGAACTCGAAAATAGCCGAGCAATCGCGAGTCCGATGGAGAACTTGGATTTGGAGCCGTTCGTTGACGAGCTTTGCATTGGCGTCATTGATTCAGTGAGTAGCTATCAATCAGCCGTGGACGGAGTCGACGATGAAATGGCTCGGCTGCTCCCGTTACTGGAGATGGCGCTCCAAGTTCCGTCCGTTCGCGACGCTGTCGACGGGCATATTGACTGCCCCGTTTGTGCTACTCCGGGAAGTCTTTCTGCCGAACGCATTGCTGAAATCAGGCAGCAGGTTCTCGCGAATTCTTCACTAGCGGCCGCCGCTGAACTCGCCAACGCCGCGCTTCGCAAATATCTTCAATTCGGTCAGGAGACAGCGGAGTACTTTTCGAGTTGCGTTCCGACGGCAGCAAGTTGGTCCGAGGAAACAATTGAACGGGTTGAGCAGAGCGCACAAGAATTGGGTGCGGATGCGGCTGCAGTCGCGATTATCGTCGGCTCAATAGCCGGCCTGAAAGATGGGTCGGAGCTGGGCTTGACGGCGAGCACAGCTCTCGTCACTGAGGCACAGGAATTCCTGTCGAGGGTCAAGCAGGTCGGGAGTTTCACAAAAGGCGAGCTAGAGGGCCTTGCGGACAAAGCGCGACGGGTTAGCGCTGCAACTGACTCGATGCGCGCTGCTCGACGGGAGGTGGCGGCTGATGTCCATCTACTCAAAGCCGTTGTCGCTAGTCAGCTAGACAGCGGCAGCGCTACGGCAGGTTGGACCGCGCTTATCGACTTGGTAGAAGGACTCGACCTGGTCGTCGCTGCGCTAAATGCAGATCGAGCAAATGGACTCGCGACATCAAAGCTGAAGAAAGCGCTGCGAGAAGTTACCGCTGCGATACAAGCGGTGCTGGATAAACGCCTGCTATCAATGGGCGAGGAGATTGGGAAATGGTGGAGGCTGTTACGGCCCGATGAACTAACAACATTCGAGCAGATCACGCGTCGCGGGGCAGGAAGCCGTTTCTTGGACGTCACAGCGGCGCTGGCCCCGGACGCGGCCGGGCCCGGAGTCATTTTGAACGCGTTGGCTGTTCTAAGTAACAGCCAGTTGAACGCACTCGGGTTAGCAACATTTCTCGCGCGAAGCCAGATACTCGGAACTCCGCTCATCGTCCTCGATGACCCTGTGCCGGGTAGCGACCGAGAACATAGGGCGACGTTTGCGAGCGGAGTGGTCGAGGCGCTACTGGCGGATGACATTCAAGTGATAGTCGCAACGCACGATAGCGAATTAGCGCGTCACCTAGCGGTAATCCACCAGCATAGAAGTCCGGATCGCTTCGAAGCGTATCTCCTCGATCCCCGCGAAGGCACCACTCTCGTCCGCACAGGCGACGATTTTGAGAAATACCTCTTAGAAGCAAAAGGGCAGATGCACTCTCCATTACGCGAGAATCGTCGAGCTGCTGGAAACTCATTGCGTGTCGCGACTGAAAGGTTGGCGAAGCTGGTCATCGTTGCTGGTCGAGTGCAAGCCGGCGATAGCAGTGCTTCCATCGGCGATTACGCGGGGAAGAATCTAAGAGACCTTGGTCCTCTAGCAGCCGAGCACGTCGTGAAACCGAATGAGCCCGGCCAGTGGACCATGCTTGCGCGGATATTGAACGAGGCGGATCACGACGGTGAGCCGCCGATGTCCGCGGACCTCGTGAACGCTCATCACACTCTCCGGGCTATAAAAAAGCAGCATCAAGCAATAGGTCGGAAGATGAGCGACATATAGTCCGGGGACAAAAATGATCTCTTTGCCCCCGGCGGGCACTAGGCCCTTAGCGATGACGATGGGAACATCGTTCACGCTCTTTCTCGCGGATTTAGCGGAGGACTACGCTCGGGTAGTTCGCAAGTTCGTGAACGAAGTCCCGGCCCGCGACGAGCCTCACCGCGGCGGTAATGCGGAAGCCCTACTCGCGATAGGGGTGCCCGCGACGTGGACAGGATCGCCGCCGCGGTAGCGAATATCCCGTCACTGCCGGCTTTGATGCAAGACTTACTGCAGGAGCAACCCGAATCGGCGACCACAGCCGATTGATGCCGCAGCTGGCGATTATGCGGTCGTCGCGCAAAGCCATCGGGAAGCGTCTGACGGAGTTTTCGCTCGGCTGGTTCGCTATCAGCTGAGCTGCGATTGCGTTCGCTAAGGGTCTACGCATTGCAATCACATCGTCCCGCATGAGCCATCGACGCTTATTCGACACTTCAGCGACATCGAGAGTGGTCGAAACTGCCCAATAACGATAAAATCGGGTATCGCAACATGCGAGTTTGGTTTTGGGAAAAACCGATAGACCAGCACTTTGTCCAAGAAACGTCGAACTGTCGACTCGACATTAACGAAACTCAAACCTGCTGAAGACAACAGGGGGTCAGGGGTTCGAATCCCCTTGGATCCACAGAAACGACGAAAGCCCCGCTCGAAAAGAGCGGGGCTTTCGTCGTTCTCCGACAGATCTGCGATCCGGTGTGGTGGGTCAGGCTGCGGTGAGCTCTTCGACGGCGTCCCACAGTTCGCTCTCGCGGGCGCGGTCGTAGGACTCGTCCGATGACCGCTCGACGGTTGCGCGGTCGACGTACGAGCCGGTGGTCGCCTGGGTCCTGCCGAGGACGACGTCGGCGAGGTAGCGGCCGGCGTCCTTCTGGCTGGTCGCCATCGAGGTGAGTGCCATCAGCGGCATAACACGGCTCATCATGAATCTCGAGACCGGGTCGGCGTTGCGGGCCAGGCCGGTTCCGGGAACGAAACCGGGGTTGTACGACACGACGTCGATGCCGGCAGGGAGGCGACGGGCGTACTCGTGCACAAGGTAGATCGCCGCCAGCTTGCTGGTCGAGTATGCAGTGCGGCCCGCTGCCGTCGTGGCGGGTCTGTCGAACGCCGCCGTCTTCGCGAGCTTCTGCGGCGCCTGCCACACCGGTCCGGGAACCATGCCCATGTTGTGTTTGAAATCGCCGAAATGGGTATCGCTGACCGTGATGGTGATCCGCGAGTCGGCGGCGAAGTGCTTCTCCAGGGCGCGGATGAGGATGTGGTTCGCCAGCACGTTGACGGTGAACGTCGCCTCGTGGCCTTCGGCGCTCTTCGTGAGCGCGTTCGTGTACTGGATTCCGGCGTTGCCGACGAAGCCCCGCAGGGGCGGAAGCTGCCCGCTCTGCAGCCGGGCCACGATCTCGGACGCCGCGGACCGGACGCTCTCGAGCGAGCCGAGGTCGGCCGACACCGACGACACCGCCCGCCCGCCCGCGCTGAGCTCGGAGGCGACAGCGCGGCCGCTGTCGCCTCGCGCCACGACGACGAGGTGCGCGGTGGGGTCGTTCTGGAGGATGGTCTCGGCGGCAATGCGCCCGATGCCGCGGCTTGCGCCGGTCATGACGAGTGTGTGGGTGGCAGCCATGTCAGGCCCTTTCAATGGAATGCGATGCACCGGTCGGTGCTCGAACGAGATTTCCAGAGCGGGAGGGGGGTCAACCAGTGCCCCGCGCGACAGTGGGACCAGCGGTACCAGCCGGAGAGCCACCCGTTGGACGAGGATAGGGTCGTGGATACAAGTACCGACACCCTCGGCGGGCTGCTGCGCGCGTGGCGCGATCGCCTCTCTCCCGCCGACGCCGGCATCACTGCCGGCCGTTCCCGTCGCGCGGCAGGCCTCCGCCGCGAAGAGCTGGCCGACCTTGCGGGGCTGTCGGTCGATTACATCGTGCGGCTCGAGCAAGGTCGTGCCACCAACCCGTCCGCGCAGGTCATCGGCGCGCTCGCCCGGGCGCTCCATCTGAGCGACGCGGAACGGGATCACCTCTATCGTGCAGCGAACCTCCTTCCGCCCGCGAAAAGCCACATCAGCACCCACATTCCGCCCGGTGTGCAACGCCTCATCGCCCGCCTCGGCGACAACCCTCTGGCCGCGTTCACGGCCGACTGGAACCTGTTGTCGTGGAATCCGCTCTGGTCAGCCCTCCAGGGTGACCCGATCGTCATGCCTGCGGCGCAACGGAATCTCGCGCGGATGATCTTCGGGGACGGAGAAAACCGCCGGTACCTGCGACCGTCCGTCTCGGCCAACGGTCCGCACCAGTTCGAAGCAGCGATCGTCGCCGACCTCCGCACCGCGTCCGGCACCTACCCCGACGACCCCGGCCTGCGGAGCCTCATCCGTGAACTGCGACGGACAAGCCCTGTCTTCGACGAGCAGTGGACCCTGGCGGTGGTCGGCCACCACACGACTGACCATAAGACGATCACCCATCCCGACGTCGGAACGATCACCCTCGACTGCGATGTGCTGGCCGTTCCCGGATCGGATCTCAAACTCGTCGTCTACTCCGCGCCGTCCGGCGGACCGGACGCCGAGAAACTCGAATTCCTCCGCATCACCCGCGGTGTTGCTCCGGCCAAGATTTCCTGAGCACCGCTGCCGGCGTGCGACCGATCGCGTCGACGACTGGAGCCGCAACGCGCGTATGGGCACGGGTTTCACGTACCGCTCCCGTCGACGTTCACCGCCGGG
>Ga0247817_10001103_pt1 | contig 14395 bp, 16 predicted proteins | sample UWRJL212509R1_FD_178010 | JGI IMG/M metagenome (GOLD analysis project Ga0247817, IMG submission 178010) | Plant litter microbial communities from Arlington Agricultural Research Station in Wisconsin, United States - UWRJ-L212-509R-1 | ecosystem: Environmental > Terrestrial > Plant litter >... | reverse complement strand
GACCAGGCGACCCGGCTCATCCCGCCGCCCGTCGGCGACGCGGACGCCCCGGCCCGCGCCATGATCTTCGACTCCGTCTACGACGCCTACCGCGGCGTCATCACCTATGTGCGCATGATCGACGGCAAGATCAACCCGCGCGAGAAGATCATGATGATGAGCACCAAGAGCGCCCACGAGGTGCTCGAGATCGGTGTCTCCTCGCCAGAACCGAGCCCGACCAAGGGACTCGGCGTCGGCGAGGTTGGCTATGTCATCACGGGTGTGAAAGACGTGCGCCTGTCCAAGGTGGGCGACACCGTCACCTCGTTCGCGAAGCCCGCGACCATCGCGCTCAAGGGCTATTCCGAACCCATGCCGATGGTCTTCTCCGGCCTCTACCCGATCGACGGCAGCGACTACCCGCTGCTGCGCGAAGCGCTCGACAAGCTCAAGCTGTCGGATGCAGCGCTCGTCTACGAGCCCGAAACGTCCGTCGCTCTCGGCTTCGGGTTCCGTTGCGGGTTCCTCGGTCTTCTTCACCTCGAGATCATCACGGAGCGCCTCGAGCGTGAGTTCGGCATCGACCTCATCGCCACGGCACCGTCGGTGATCTACGAGGTCATGACGGACGACAAGAAGACCGTGACCGTCACCAACCCGAGCGAGTTCCCCGGTGGAAAGATCGCCGAGGTGCGCGAGCCGATCGTCAAGGCATCCATTCTGCTTCCGAAGGACTTCGTCGGAACCGTTATGGAACTCTGCCAGGGCCGCCGCGGAACCATGCAGGGCATGGAATACGTCGGTGAAGACCGCGTGGAGCTGCACTACACGATGCCGCTCGGCGAGATCGTCTTCGACTTCTTCGACCAGCTCAAGAGCAAGACGGCAGGCTACGCCTCCCTCGACTATGAGCCCATCGGCGACCAGGCCGCCGACCTCGTCAAGGTCGACATCCTGCTGCAGGGCGAGGCTGTTGACGCGTTCAGCGCGATCGTGCACCGCGAGAAGGCGTACGCTTACGGCGTGCTCATGACCGAGCGCCTCAAGAAGCTCATTCCGCGCCAGCAGTTCGAGGTTCCGATCCAGGCAGCCATCGGTGCGCGCATCATCGCGCGCGAGTCGATCTCGGCGATGCGCAAAGACGTTCTGGCCAAGTGCTACGGCGGTGACATCACCCGCAAGCGCAAGCTCCTCGAGAAGCAGAAGGAGGGCAAGAAGCGCATGAAGATGGTGGGTCGCGTCGAGGTTCCCCAGGAAGCATTCGTGGCCGCCCTCACCGGCGACACCGAGGCGAAGAAGAAGGACAAGTAGGGCGCAGCCTCACGCCGCCCTGACCTTCGGGGCTGCCTGGCCCTCGGCTGCTCGGACCCTCGGCTGCTCTGAACCTCGGGGCTGCTCCGCCTCTCGGCTGCTCCGCCCCTCGCGCTGCTCTTTCGGAAATTCAGGAGTTCTGCCGCGCGGCCATTCAGGCAGCGCACTAATGACGGGACTTCGCACAGCTCGCGCTGACGAAAGTCCTGAGTTTCCGAAAGCGCGTGGATGTGCGACCCAGCGCAGTGGAATCTAGAAGGGTTTCACGGTTGGGAGAGTGTTCCTGTCCCGCGACCACTTCATCACGGCCTCCATTGCGGCGCGACCCGGATTGCGCTTTTCCACGAGAGAGGCGATCACGACGACGATCGCCGCGACGACGTTGAGCGCGCCCGAAGCGATGCTCACCGTGCTTTCACGCCAGATTCCGAACATCAACCAGCCACTTGCGACAAGACCCCAGATCGACCAGCCGATCGCGCGATTCCTCGCCCTTCTGCTCGCATCTGCCATCCATTTCGTGAACACCGGTCGGTTGACGAACCACACATCTGCGGGATCGATAGCTGGCTCGCCGTCGTGCGGTAGATAGACGCCTTCGAGCTGGTTGTTTGCCATCCACTCAAAGTCAGGTTGCGGCCGTCCTTCAGGCGCTTCGTAAAGAAAGGGCGGGCCGTCGGGATGGTCACGGCGGGCACCGAAGCCGGGAGCGTTACTCATGCCGTGAAGGTAGCAGTGCAGGCCTGCCGGGAAGCACCGGCGCTCCCGTGGCATGCGAGTGTTTGGAAACTCAGGAGTTCTGCCGCGCGAGGGTGTCGGCGGCGCCGGAAATCCGCCGGCGTTGCCAGCATGCCGCGACCAAAGTCCTGAGTTTCCGAAGGTGGCCCGCACCTGTGCTTGGATTCACGCATGGGACCTCGACCCAACTTCGCCCACGCGGGCATCACCCGCACCTCCGCGGCGCCGCCGCCCGGCTTCCGGCTCGTCGAACGACGCACGCTGCTCCGAGTGGATGCCGCGACAGCTCGCACCGTCGTGATGACGTGGGGCGTCAAGACGCGGGCCGGGTTCCGGGTGACGGAGGGCGAGGTTGCGCCGGGCGCGGAGTTCACCGTGCGACTCGGACCGGTGCGTGAACCGGTCAGGGTGGCCTGGGTGACCGAAGAAGGATTCGGCTACGAGACGCTCGAGGGCCATCCATTGAGCGGCGAAGAGGCGTTTCTGGTCGAGGCGAGCAGCGACGGCCGCGTCTGGTTCGTCAACCGCTCGGTGTCACGTCCGGTGGGTGGGTGGCGCGCGGTCGCCCCACTGCTCAGGCTCGCACAGTCGTTCTTCGTGCGGCGCTATGGGGCAGTGATGAGGGCGCTCTAGGCGGCAGCCGCTGCCACGATCCTCGTGGCGGCTGCATCCCACACAGCGAAGTTCTCCACTGTGGCTTCGTCCGCCTCGCTCGTCTGCTCGCGCAGCAGTGCGAGCAGGTGCGCCACGAACGCGGTGCTCTGCGGCTCCCACGGTGTGACCTCGGCGAGAAACGTCTCGAACGTGGGGATCGCGTCGGCTCCGGCGAGCTCGTAGGCCGCGACGGCGAGGTAGGGCAGCCCGTACCAGGCCCGCGCGCTCAGCACACCGCTGAGCGTCGCCGAGACAACCGCCGGGGATGGATGCACGAGCGCCATCCACGCGCCGACCCGCTGCTCACGCCAGCCGCTGTCGCCGACGAGGGCGATGACTTCTTCTTCGGGCGCGCGTCGCACGGCGTCCACGAACTCCCGCGCTCTCTCGTCGGTGGAGCCGGGAGCGCTCATGTAGAACCGAACCACGAGGTCCTTCTGCGTTGCGGCGCTCATGCTCTGACCCTAGCGAGTCGCGCCGCCTCCATCACGAGGTCGCCGTTGATCGCCGCGCCGGCCATGAGGCCCTGCGCCGCCGAGGTCACCACCTGGGCCATGGGGTCGCTCACGTTTCCGGCGGCCCAGACTCCGGCGACCGACGTGAGTCCCGTGGGGTCCACCGCGATGTGGGTGCCGACGCCACGTGGGTGGTCGACCGCGACCAGACCCGCGCCGGCCATCATCGAGGCGCGCGGCGACAGGCGTGACGCCACCGCGAGGGCGTCGACGGCGTGCGTGGAGCCGTCGGCCAGCGTGAGGGTGGCGAGCGCGTCATCCACCGTCTGCACTGAGGAGATCGTGCCCCGCACGAGGTGGATGCCGCGCGCCGCCAGCATGCCGAGGTCATCCTCGGGCACGGTGACGCTGGGGTCGAGGTAGACGGTGACGTCGTCGCTCAGCTCGCGGAACAGCAGCGCCTGGTGCGCGACCATGGCGTGCGTGCCGAGGATGCCAATGCGTTGGTCGCGCACCTCCCAGCCGTGGCAGTAGGGGCAGTGGATGACGTCGCGTCCCCACCGCTCGCGCAGGCCGTCGATGTCGGGGAGGGTGTCGATGACGCCCGTGGCGAGCAGCAGGCGTCGGGCGGCGCGCTCTTCTGAGGCGCTGACGACGAAGCCCGGAGTGACCGAGGTGACGGTCTCGTCGAAGAACCGCACGCCGTAGCGTTCGGCCTCGGCACGCCCGATGCGCTGGAGCTCGAGCGGATCGATGCCGTCGCGGGTGATCAGATTGTGCACGCCGCTGGCTGGCGCATTGCGCGGCTGACCGGAGTCGATGACCGCGACCGAGCGGCGGAACCGCCCGAGGGCTGTCGCCGCAGCGAGACCGGCGGCGCCTCCGCCGAGGATGATGACGTCAAAAGTTTGCATGTATCGAGCGTGCTGCTCTGGCAACCCGACTGGCAAACCCAGTTGCCGGAATGGCAAGCTGGAACCATGGACGACGTACTGGCGGCAGTGGGCGCACGACTCAAGGCGATTCGCACGCAGCGGGGCACGACGCTGGCCGAGGTGGCCGCGGCGACCGGGATCTCGGCGAGTACCCTGTCACGCCTCGAGTCCGGGCTGCGCAAGCCCAACCTTGAGCTTCTGTTGCCGTTGGCGCGGGAGTACGCGGTGCCGCTCGACGCACTCGTGGGAGCCCCGGCGACAGGGGATCCGCGCATCCACATCCGACCCATCCGTAAGTACGGCCAGACGATCCTGCCGCTCAGCAGGGGAGCGACGGGCGTGCAGGCGTTCAAGCACGTGTTCGATGCGGGGCCGGTGGACACTGAGCCGTCGCTCAAGACGCACGAGGGCCACGAGTGGGTCTACGTGCTGCGTGGCAACCTCCGGCTCGTGCTCGCGAGCCACGACCTCGTGCTCCCGGCCGGCGAGGCGGCAGAGTTCGACACCCGCACGCCGCACTGGTTCGGGCGCGCCGACACCAACGCCGTCGAGTTCCTCAGCCTCTTCGGGCCGCAGGGGGAGAAGATGCACGTGCGGGCATCGACGCGATGACGGTCTGTGTACGTGTGGATATTCAGGACTTCTGACACGCGGGCGCGCCGGACGTGCCGCGTATCCGGGCGCCGCGAGAAGCACCCGCGACCAAAGTCCTGAATTTCCGAAACGGCCCACGCAGGCGGGACGTTGTCAGAACCCCGCGCCGCTCCGGCTAGTCCCGCCAGCTGTGCTCCGGTGCAAAGCCGAGCACGCGCCGGGCCTTGTCGATGGAGAGCAGGGTGTCGTGCGGTCCGGAGGTCGGGGTGTACGCAACCCCGGGAAACTCCGCGGCCACGAGAGCATCGTTGGGAACGGTCAGCACTGTGTCCGCCGCCGCGATGATGAACGCCTCGAAGCCGGGCTCCGCTGCGGCGAGGGCCTTGCGCACAGCTTGCGCGCCATCGCGGGCGTCGATGTAGCCCCATAGGTTCCAGCGCCGCGATGCTGCGGTGAAGTCGCTAAAGGAGGCGTAGTCCGTCGGGTTCATGACATTCGAGAACCTCAACGCGGTGATCGAGAGGGTGGGGTCCCAACGCACGAGCTTGCGCGCCATCTCCTCCTCCAGATGCTTCACGAGCGAGTACACCGACTCCGGTCGGGTGTCGTACTCCTCGTCCACGGGGATGTACGGCGGGGGAGTCTCGAACGGGAGTCCCAGCACCGTCTCGCTCGACGCGTAGACGATGCGGGTGATGCCCGCGCGCCGCGCCGCCTGGAACACGTTGAAGGTCGACGTCATGTTGTTGTGGAACACCGCGGCATCCGGCACCAGCCCGGGCGCCGGCACGGCCCCGAGGTGTACGATCGCGTCGAGGCCCGAGTGCTGGTCGTTGACACCGAAGATCGCGTCGATCACCTGCCCGTAGTCGCTCAGGTCGACGCGCACGAATCCGTCTTCGCGAGCACCGTTCTGGTCGAGCACGATGACAGTGTTGCCGTGTGCGCGCAGGTCGGCGACCACCGCCTGCCCGAGCTTGCCGTTGCCGCCCGTTACCGCAATCGTCTGTGGTGTCATTCCACCAGTCTCGCACCGACCTACCATGGAGGTATGACCGACCTGTGGGCCCAGCCCGTGAGCTACGCCGCCGTTGGGGCGACGCAGGCTCCGGACCTGCTCACGCACCCACCCCAGGGCTACCGCCCGCTCGAGCGCCGCGTGCGCATCGGTCACGGCGATGCACGCTTCGAGTGGGCTTGCGCCATGACGATGGCGTGGGGCATCCAGTCGCTCTCCGGTTTTGAGATCAGGCGAATGGATGCACCGGCCGAGGTCACCGAGAACACCTACGCTCCCGTGGCCTTCGATGCCGAGGGCACGGCGGTGCGTCCGGCGTCGACCACCCCGGAGGAGACGCACTTCACCCCCGACGGCACCCCCTTTCTCAAAGCCGGGGACACGGCTGTGCTCGGCATCCCGTTCTTCCTGTGGCGGGTGAAAGCCCCTGCGCGGGTCGTCTACGTGATCGATGAGCCGCACCGCAAGGGTTTCGCGTACGGAACGATGACCGGCCACCCGGAGAACGGCGAGGAGGCTTTCATCGTCGAGCGCCAGGATGACGGTTCCGTCTGGCTGCGGATCCGCGCGTTCTCGCGCCCCGCCTCACCGCTGTGGTGGATGGTCTACCCGGTACTGAGGTTTACGCAGGAGTTCTTCACCCGTCGCTACGAGAGGGCGCTCGCCGGGCCTATCGCTGGCTGAGTGCGCTGAGCACGTCGTTGAGGCCGGAGACGAGGTCGTCGACCACGACGACTGCGTGGGTTTCACGCAACTGCTCGGTGGTGAACGCGCCGGTCGCGACGGCGATGAACTCCATGCCGGCAGCCTGGGCGGCGACATCGTCGTTGGGGGTGTCGCCGATGATGACGACGCGCGCGTCGCCGACTGCCGCACGGGCGCGCAGGGTGAGCTCGGAGCGCAGCGGTGAGCGCTCGCCGAAGTAGGAGTGCTCCCAGTCGAAGAGGTCGGCGTCGAATCCGGCACCGGTGATCTTGTAGCGGGCGCGCGCAGCGGAGTTGCCGGTGAGCAGTCCGTTCGTGAACCCCGCAGCCGCGGCGGCCGCAACGGCTTCGAGCGCTCCGGGGCAGGCGACGCGGTGGTTGCCCGCGGCGTGACGGAGCCGCGAGAGCTCGTCGAGGTGGTCGATGGCTGCGGAATGGAGCGCAGCATCCATCCCGTGGGCGGCGAGAGTTTCGGTGATGATCTGGCCGTCGGTCTTGCCGTGGGTGTTGGGCAGTCGGTTGTCGATCATGTGCCCGACGGCCAGCTCGACGGCCTCGTGATAGAGGTTGCCCGCGTCTTTGCCGTTGCGCACGAGGGTTCCGTCGACGTCCCAGAGTATGTAGTTCACGCTCCCATCGTGGCAGAGTACGAGGATGCACCGAGCCGTCAGGGCAGCAACAGCAGCGTTCATGCGCTCGCCGCTGCGTCGCATCGTCGGACCCCTCATCACGCCAATCGACCGCGCGCTGTTCCGCGTGTCGCGCGGCCGCCTCAAGCTGAGCGCCCCGATGATCCCGTCGCTCATGCTGTTCACGACGGGTGCGAGGTCGGGCGCTCGCCGCGAGACGCCGCTCATGTGTTTTCCGCAGCGCGACGGCTCCTGGCTCGTGGCGGGAAGCAACTTCGGCTACGAGAATCACCCGGCCTGGACCTACAACCTCCTTGCCCACCCGAGCGCCGAGATCCACTTTCACAACGAGCAGATTCGAGTGGATGCCACGCTCCTCACCCCCTCGGAGACGGAAGCCATCTGGCCCACCCTCGACGACCAGTGGCCGGGCTACCGGGACTACGAGCTCACCGCCCACCGCGCGATCCGGGTCTTCCGCCTGGCGCGGAGCGCCTAGCCCACGCGTGCGCCCGCGCGTGCGCGCGGCTCTCGTGCGCTGCCCCTGCGCCGCCCGCGCTGCCTGCGGCGTCGGGCTGCCGGGGTGCCGCACCCGCGCTCGCCGCGCCCGCGCGTCCGCGCCGCCCGCGCCGCTCGCGGACGTACCGTACGGATATTCAGGAGATACGCCACGAGACCGCGTCACCCGCCACGGTTTGACTGGCACGAGATGTGGCGGTCACGACAGAAGTCCTGAATTTCCGAAAGAAAGAAGGGGTAGTGGAGGAGGAGGGTGCCAAGGGTTGACTGGCGGGCAGCACCGGTGAGGCAGCGGCGACCCGAGCTGTGGGGGACAATAGACCGTGCCATCCGCCCTCCCTCTTGCCGACCCCGCCCCGTTCGACGGGTTGCTTCCGGCGTCCGTTGCCGACGGGGTTGAGAGCCGCAACTTCGGGGTGTACCTGCACGTTCCGTTCTGCCGAGTGCGCTGCGGATACTGCGACTTCAACACCTACACGAGCGACGAACTGCGCGGGGCCAAGCGCGCTGACTACGCGAGCCAGGCCATCGCTGAGATCCATCAGGCGCAGCACGTGCTCGCGGGGCTCCCGCAGCGGCCCGCGTCCACGGTGTTCTTCGGCGGCGGCACCCCCACCCTGCTGCCCGCTACCGATCTCACAAGCATGCTCGCCGCGGTCAGAGAGACCTGGGGCTTCGCCGACGGCGCCGAGATCACGACCGAGGCCAACCCCGACTCCGTGGATGCCGCCTACCTCCAGTCGCTCAAGGACGCCGGTTTCACCCGTGTGAGCTTCGGCATGCAGTCCGCCGTGCCGCACGTGCTCGCGACCCTCGAACGCACCCACGACCCGGCGCGCATCCCGCTCGTCGTGGAGTGGGCGCGCGATGCAGGGCTCGACGTCAGCCTCGACCTCATCTACGGTACGCCGGGGGAGTCCCTCGACGACTGGCGCACCTCACTCGAGCACGTGCTCGCCCAGAACCCCGACCACGTGAGCGCCTACGCGCTCATCGTCGAGGACGGCACCAAGCTCGCACGCCAGATCCGCAAGGGCGAGGTCGCGACGCCCGACGACGACCTGCAGGCCGACATGTACGAGCTCGCCGACGAGCTCCTCAGCACGGCCGGCTACGAGTGGTACGAGGTGAGCAACTGGGCGAAGACTGCCGACCAGCAAAGCGCCCACAACCTCGCCTATTGGCAGGGACACGACTGGTGGGGCGTCGGCCCTGGCGCGCACAGCCACGTCGGCGGCGTGCGCTGGTGGAACGTAAAGCATCCCGCCGCCTACGCCGACCGCATCGCCGCGGGACACTCGCCCGCGGCCGGGCGGGAGACGCTCGACGATGCCACGCGCGCGACCGAGCGTGTGCTGCTTGCGACCCGCATCCGCGAAGGGCTCGCGATAGCGACCCTGCCCGCGAGCGGCCGAACAGCGGTTGCCGGTCTCATCGCAGACGGCCTCGTGGATGCGGCCAGCGCCATCCATGGACGCATCGAACTCACCCTGCGCGGCCGCCTGCTCGCCGACGCCGTGGTGCGCCGGCTCGTCGAATAGCGCCTAACGGACGAACGTGATCGTGAGCGGGTACTTGTAGTACTCGCCCCGGTTGGCCGCGACGGCCGCCATGATCATGAACACGAGCGCGAGAATGCCGAGCGGCACGTAGAGCAGCGCTCCGATACCGAGCGTGATGATCGACACGAAGATCAGGGCCACGTAGTAGATCAGGATCGAGATCTGAAAGTTCAGGGCCTCGACGGCGTGCGCGCGAACGAAGGGACCGCGCGGGCCGAGAACCAGCAGCCCGATGAGCGGCGAGAGAAAGTACAGAATGATCCCGCCGAGGTGGATGAGTGTTGCCCAGAGTCGTTCATCGCTCGGGTTCATCGGCTGCACGGCGGTGTAAGGGTTCTGCGGAGGAAGGCTCATCCCCCCATTAAAGCGTTATGGCCGGGGCGAAAGCCCCGGCCACGACGAAAAAACCTGTTACTTGATGAGACGCAGTGCGAACGGGTAGCGGTACGCGATGCCGTCCTTCGCCTTGATGAAGCCGAGGATCGAGAAGATGATGCGCAGCACATAGACAGCCGGGAGGAGCAGCAGTCCGATGAAGACCGCAATGAGGATGTATGAAACGACCTCTGCGATGAGCATCGTGATCTGGAAGTTCAGGGCTTCCTTGGCCTCAGAGTTGGTGAACGCGCCGCGGTCCTTGAAGACGAGCCAGATGATGAGCGAGGGGAGGAATCCGAGGATTCCGCCGAGGTGGGCGAACGATGCCCACTGGTTGTCCTCAGCTGTGGTGAGCGGTGCCGCGGGGGTTGCGTCAGTCATTTACGTTGCCTTTCAGGTGAACGATGGGGTTACCGGGTTGTGCAAGTACGGGGCTTGCGCGTGCGAATCACCCCCGGAAGGGAGTCACGTGCAGGCACAGAGACAAGCTAGCGGTTCGATAACGCCGCGTGCAACGCCTGTCACGGGGTGTGTCGCGATACAATTGGCAGTCAGGCTTACGGAGTGCTAACGAACGAAGGGCGGTGCACCATGGTCTCTGATCGCAGTCTCGAGGTGCTTCGCGTCATCGTGCAGGACTACGTCGCCTCCCGCGAACCGGTCGGCTCCAAATCGATCGTCGAGCGTCACTCCTTCGGAGTTTCGGCGGCGACGATCCGCAACGACATGGCCCTTCTCGAGGAGGAGGAGCTCATCGCGGCGCCGCACACCTCGTCGGGCCGCATCCCCACCGACAAGGGATACCGCGTCTTCGTCGACCAGCTCGCCGACCTGCGGCCGCTCAGCAGCGCCCAGCGCCAGGCGATCGAGACCTTCCTCGGCCAGTCGGTCGACCTCGACGACGTGCTCGCACGCACAGTGCGCCTGCTCTCGCAGCTCACCCACCAGGTCGCCCTCGTGCAGTACCCCTCGCTCTCCAAGTCGCGCGTGCGTCACATCGAGATCGTGTCGCTCGCACCGCGCCGCATCATGACTGTGCTCATCACCGACACCGGCAGGGTCGAACAACGGCTCGTGGATGTCCCGGCCGACCTCGATGACGCACTGCTCGGCCTTCTGCGCACCCGGCTCAACTCGAGCCTCGGCGGACTCGGGCTCGCCGACGCCGCACACACCCTCGCGTCGATGCCCGACCAGTTCGAGGTGGCGAGCCGCCCGATCGTGGCGCACGTTGTATGCAGCCTCATCGAACAGGTCGCCGAGAACCGGCAGGACCGCCTCGTGATGGCGGGCACCGCCAACCTCGTGCGTACAGAAGAAGACTTCTCGGGCAGCATCTACCCCGTGCTCGAGGCGATCGAGGAGCAGGTCACCCTGCTCCGACTGTTCGGCGAGGCCAGTGTCGACAAGAACAGCACGGACACGCACGGCGTCTCGGTCTCCATCGGCCGCGAGAACGCCGAGTTCGGCCTGGGCGAGACCTCTGTGCTCACGAGCGGCTACGGTGCAACCGGTCGCGGGATCGCGCGCCTCGGCGTGCTCGGCCCCATGCGCATGGACTACTCGAACAACATGGCGGCGGTGCGCGCCGTGGCACGCTACCTCACCCGACTTCTCGGCGACGATTGAGACCCGAGCTTCACCACTGACTACGCGGCCCCCGTCGCGGCAAAGGAAAGACGAATAACGTGGCAGACCACTACGAGGTACTCGGCGTAGATCGCTCGGCAACTCCCGAGGAGATCAAGAAGGCGTATCGCCGACTGGCGCGCGAGTTCCACCCCGACGTGAACCCGAGCGATGATGCGTCCGACCGCTTCAAGTCGGTCACGCACGCCTACGACGTGCTGAGCGACGCCAAGCAGCGCCAGGAGTACGACAACCCCAACCAGGGCTTTCAGGGCGGCGGATTCGGCGGCTTCGGCGACATCTTCGAGACGTTCTTCGGTGCTGCGGCTCCGGGCGGTGGAGGCAGCGGAGCTGCACCGCGCTCGCGCAAGGAGCGCGGAGCAGACGCCCTGCTCCGTGTCGAGATCGACCTCGACGAGGTGGTGTTCGGCACCAAGCGCGACCTCGAGGTCGCGACCGCCGTGTTGTGTGACACGTGTGAGGGCAGTTGCTGCGCTCCGGGAACCCGCCCCGTCGTGTGCGACATCTGCCACGGCTCCGGACAGATCCAGCGCGCCGTGCGCAGCCTGCTCGGCAACATCATGACCTCGAGCCCGTGTGGAACCTGCCGCGGCTTCGGAACCGTCATCCCCAGCCCGTGCCCGACCTGCGCCGGCCAGGGCCGCGTTCGCGCCACCCGCAAGATGAGCGTCGACATCCCCGCTGGCGTCGACACCGGCCTGCGCCTGCAGCTTCCCGGCCAGGGCGAGATCGGCCCCGCCGGTGGCGACCACGGCGACCTGTACCTCGAGATCAAGGTCAAGCACCACGACGTCTTCAGCCGCAACGGCGACGACCTGCTCGCGACCCTCGAGGTCAGCATGGTCGACGCGATCCTCGGCACGAAGGCCAAGTTCACGTCGCTCGACGGCGAGATCGAGCTGGAGATTCGCCCCGGCACCCAGAGCGCAGAGATGGTCACGGCGATCGGTCGCGGCATCACCAAGCTCGGCAGCAAGAGCCGCGGCGACCTCAAGATCGGTGTGCAGGTCATCACCCCGACCAAGCTCACCGCCGCCGAGAAGGAGCTCATCACCAACTTCGGCAGCGTCTACAAGCCGAAGAAGCCGGCCCTCGCCGAGTTCCAGCAGGGCCTGTTCGCCAAGCTCCGCGACCGCTTTTTGCACGTCTAGGTCGCATGGCGCACTTCTACATCACCGAGTCGCTCCAGTCGGCTGCCGTTGGCGACCGCGTCGCCATCGACGGCGCCGAGGCCCGGCACGCTGTCACGGTCTCCCGTATCGGTGTCGGGGAGTCGATCTCGATCGGCAACGGTCGCGGACTGGTCGTGACGGGTTCTGTTGTCGTCGCCGAGCACAGCGAGCTGTCGATCGAGGTCGAGTCGGTCACCGAGACAGAGCGCGCCGCTCCCGCGGTGATCCTCGTACAGGCGCTCGCCAAGGGTGACCGCGACGAGCTCGCCGTGCAGGTTGCCACCGAGCTCGGCGCCGATGCTGTCATCCCGTGGTCGGCCGCGCGCTCGATCTCCCGCTGGGAGGGCTCGAAAATCGCCAAGAACCACGACCGCTGGGTCGCCATCGCGCGCGAGGCGACGAAGCAGTCGATCCGCCCGTGGGTTCCCGACGTGCTCGACCTCGTCTCCACCAACCAGCTCGCCAAGCTCGCCGGGGCGACGCGGATGCTCGTGCTCGAGCCGACCGCAGAGACCGCACTCACCGCGTTCCAGCCCGGTGACGATGACGTGGTCATCGTCGTGGGGCCGGAGGGCGGGATCGCGCCGCACGAGCTCGACGCTCTCGTCGCTGCCGGGGCATCCCTCGTGCGCCTGGGTGACGGCGTGCTGCGCACCTCGACCGCGGGACCTGCGGCAATCGCTGTGCTGAGCGCGAAACTGGGACGCTGGTGAGCGCGAGCCTTTAAGCTCTACTTATGTCAATATTCAGCAGTATCATCGCGCGCGAGATCCCGGCCGACATCGTGTTCGAGAGTGACACGATCATCGCGTTCCGCGACATCGCGCCGCAGGCTCCCGTGCACCTCCTCGTCGTGCCGAAGACGGAGGAGTACGCGAACGTCGCAGAGCTCGCCGCGGGCGACCCTGCCCTCCTCGCCGAGATCGTCGCGACGGCCAACGAGCTCGCCTCGAGGCACTCCGACGGCGACTACCGACTCGTCTTCAACACGGGGGCCAGTGCTGGCCAGACCGTGTTCCACGTCCACGCGCACGTGTTGAGCGGCGCACTGCAGGAAGGCACCCTTGCCGAGTAGCGACAACAACGCACATGGTTCCGCGTCAGATCGAGTCGGTTTCGACCGGGTCGACGTCGAGGTCGACGGGGTCGCGATGGTGCGACTGCTCGGGCCGCAGGACCGCCTGTTGCAGACAGTCGAGAAGCAGTTTCCGCTCGTCTCCGTGCACGTTCGGGGCAACCAGATCACCATGACCGCGCCCAACGACATCGCTGAGGCCGGCGACCAGTTGCACGCCGCGCAGGAACTCGTGAAGGAGCTCATCCAGATGGTGCAGAACGGCCAGGACCTCGAACCCGTCGAGGTGACCCGATCGGCGAAGATCCTGCACGACAAGGCGGGTAGCCCAGCTGAGCTGCTGAGCCAGGCGATCCTCACGAGCCGCGGCAAGAGCGTGCGCCCGAAGACCCTCGGCCAGAAAGAGTACGTCGACGCGATCGACGAGAACACGATCGTGTTCGGCATCGGTCCGGCCGGTACCGGCAAGACCTACCTCGCGATGGCGAAGGCCGTACAGGCGCTGCAGCGCAAGGAGGTCGAGCGCATCATCCTCACGCGCCCGGCAGTCGAGGCCGGTGAACGCCTCGGGTTTCTGCCCGGCAGCCTGACCGACAAGATCGATCCCTACCTGCGCCCGCTGTACGATGCCCTCAACGAGATGATGGATCCCGAGCTCGTTCCCAAGCTCCTCGCCGCGGGAACCGTCGAGGTCGCACCGCTCGCCTACATGCGCGGGCGCACGCTGAACAATGCGTTCATCATTCTCGACGAGGCCCAGAACACCAGCCCGGAGCAGATGAAGATGTTCCTCACCCGACTGGGCTTCGGCTCGAAGATGGTGGTGACGGGTGACATCACGCAGGTCGACCTGCCGGCCGGTGCATCCGGTCTGCAGCTCGTCACGCGCGTGCTCTCGACGATCGACGACATCCACTTCTCGCGCCTCACGAGCGCCGACGTCGTGCGCCACACCCTCGTCGGCCAGATCGTCGACGCCTATACCACGTACGACGCCGAGAAGCAGGCCCAGAACTACG
>Ga0247817_10001101_pt1 | contig 14402 bp, 5 predicted proteins | sample UWRJL212509R1_FD_178010 | JGI IMG/M metagenome (GOLD analysis project Ga0247817, IMG submission 178010) | Plant litter microbial communities from Arlington Agricultural Research Station in Wisconsin, United States - UWRJ-L212-509R-1 | ecosystem: Environmental > Terrestrial > Plant litter >... | reverse complement strand
ACAACAACGCCTAATTTACTATCTAAAAAGCGCTGACCGATAGACAAGCTACCAATTAGGTTGGGTGCGGGTTTTTTGGAAGTATAATCTAAAGTACCTTTAGTAAAATCGTTAGCTGTGGCATTGTAGGTACGTCCGTGTAACTCATAAGGTGATTTACTCATAATGCCTGACGAATTAAAACTGGTAAAGTTTCTATCAAAAAACAGTTGGCTGTATCCTGTTGAAAGATTCGCGTTGATCTGAAAATGATCGGGCGCATTTTTCATTACCATATTCACTACACCACCAACCGCATCGCCCTCAAGATTAGGGGTAAGGGTTTTGTAAACCTCAAGCCTGTCTAACAAGTCAGACGGGAAAAGGTCAAGCGGCACATAACGATATTTGTTATCAGGGCTTGGTATTTTTACGCCGTTAACTAAGGTGTAGTTATAGCGTTTGTCCATACCACGTAAAATAGCATACTGGCCATCGCCGTTGCTGTTACGCTCAACAGACACGCCCGATACACGTTGAATAACGTTTGCCACTGTAAGATCCGGCGATACTTCTATCGCCCTTGCAGATACCACGTTCATAACCTGTACGGCGCTTTGCTCCAGGCGGCGCGCATCACGGTCAGTAACCGCGTTTGAGTGTCCGGTTATAGCTACTTCCTGCAGGTCTTTACCCGCAGATTCCATGTAGATCTTTAAGTGTGGAGTATCTTCGTTTAAAACAGTAATTTGTTGTACTACCGTTTTATAAGTAATGTAGCTAATGCGTACGGTTGCCGGACCTGCGGACAAGCCTTTTATTTCAAACTTACCGTCGAGCCCGGTGCTTGTGGCTTTGCCGGCGCCGTCTATTACTACGGTGGCTCCTACTAATGGCTCGCCCGTTTGTTTGTCGTACACATGGCCTTTTACTGTGGTGGCGCTTGCTATGGTGATACTAAAAAGCAGCGGCATCAAGATTTGTAAAATTTTATTCATTGCGATAATTTATTTGCGTTTTTTAATGATGGCGCAAATGTGGGTAGGTTGTTGTTCTGAAAAAAATTTGAGGTGTTACACAAAGGCAACAGCGTTACAAACAATGTATATCAAAAGGCAACAAGTGATTTTATATTATTGACAATCAACGATTTATAATGTTTACAAAACGCCGTTATCATTTCATTACCGTTACATTGCCTTAATGTTAACTCGTGTTTTTAGGTAAAATTGAGGTAAAAAACCCTGTGTGCGTAACGCTGTTTAAAGCGCCTGTATAAAAGCGCTAAGGTTATCCCCCTGCGGAATATTGAGTTTTTTACGCAGGCGATAGCGCGAAACGCGCAGGCTATCCGGAGAGATACCCAATAAAGTGGCGATATCTGCCGAGTCAAGATTGATCTTGAGCAAAGCGATCAAACGCATATCTGCCGAAGTAAGATCGCTGCTTTGAGTTTTTAAATTATCAAAAAAGCGTTGGTGCACCTGTTCAAACGCGGTGGTAAACTCCTTCCAATGCTGCTCGTGGTTAAAGCTTTCGTTTATCTGCAAAATAATTTGCTGCATTTGCTTTTTCTGGTCGCGCTTGTCCTCTTTTACCATGGCTTGCAGCGTGGTGCGCAAGTGCTCTAAAAACTGGTTGTTTTTAATAAGGTTAAGTGTATGCGTAGATAATTCTTTACTTTTTAATTCAAGTTGCTGTTTTAGGCTGTCTTCTTCCAACTTCTTCAATTCGTTTTGCGCTTGCTGATCTTTTATTTTAAAACGCTGTCTGCTAAAAATCACGGCTCCTAAAACAGCTAATAATACCAATACAATTACTACAGCTATGGTAATAACCCGATTGATATTCCGGATGTTATTTAAGCGGTTTATCTCATCGCTTTTTTTGCTCATATCATACAACACTTGCAAAAACACGGTTTGATTAGCGGCATCTTTTGAATAAACATCAAGGTAAGCCCTGCGGCTTAGTTCTGAATAGTGATAGGCACTATCCATCCTGTTCATCAAAGCATAGGCCTGCCCAATATCTTTGGTACACGATGCCTGTTGGTAAATATTACCGGTTTGCACCGCCAAAGCCATCGCCTTGTGCGATTGAATAATGCTGGCAGCATACTTCCCCGTTTTACGCAACATATCGCCTAAGTTGTTAAGCACCTCTATGCTGGCTATCTGGTTATGGCGGCTTGTATAAATTTGTAAAGAACGATCAAAGCACACATACGCCGAATCGTATTTAGCCAGGTCCTCATAAATGCTGCCCAGGTTTTCGTAAATTTTAGCAGCTCCATCAGTGTTACCAGCGGCGGTGTAGTTTTTCAAAGCCAAACGCTGGTAATAAAAAGCGCTGTCATATCGGTGACTTTTTTCGTAAAGGTGACCGATCTTGCCAAAAACATCTGCCTGGCCCTGTATATTTTTAGTCTGTATGTAAAGGCTCAGCGCTTTATTATATGTTCTGCGCGATTGTGTAAGTTGCTTATTATAATAATACAACACGCCCATTTCGCCTAAGTTAGCGGCCGACAGGTTTTTGTCGTCTAATGCGTTAAAAACCTTATCGGCGTGTAAATAAAAGTCTAAAGCCTGCGCGTAATGCCCCTGTGTAAAACATATCTGCCCCATTTTTTGCAGGCAAAGGCCCTCTGTGGTAACATCTTTGTTATCAATTGCCTTAGCATGAATTTTTCTTAATACGATGAGGGCAGAATCCGGATGTTTCTGACTAATGGCATTAACACCCTTAAACTGTGCGCTAACCCTCACTGAAAAAAGAGCTAGTATTGAAGCAAGAAAAATGAAAACCCTCATTTACAGCAGTTAACTATTTATATTAACAAATTAACTACTTTAATATTAACCTATTGTTAAGCGCGGTGCGTTGTGAATGCAGGCAGGCCTAAAAAAGCCCCGAATCGATTAGATTCGGGGCCACCAACCACTTCATTTTTTATAATCATTCGGCTTTTAGAACTTCAAGGTCAATCAAAAATAGGGCGTATTATCGGTTCACTACATTAACCGGATTGCCATTAATAAACGCGGCAACATTATTTACCACCATATCCATTAATCGCACGCGGGCTTCTTTGGTTGCCCAGGCAATATGTGGGGTTATAATGCAGTTTTGGGCTTTAAATAAAGGGTTTTCAGCATTGGGCGGTTCGGCAGATAATACATCTATCCCGGCACCTGCAATTGTTCCATTGTTTAGCGCATCAGCCAGATCCTGGTCAACCACAATTGGCCCGCGCGAAGTATTAATTAGATACGCAGTGCTTTTCATGCGTTTTAAATTGCCAGCATTGATAAGGCCCTGCGTTTCTGGGAAAAGGGGGCAATGAATGCTTACCACATCAGCTTGCTCCAGCAACTCGGGTATCTCTGCCCAGCGAAAGTTACTCCGGGCGCTTTGATCTGTCCTGGTTCTGCTATTCCCAATAATGTTCATCCCGAAGGCCGTGGCAACATCTGCAACCTGCCGGCCAATATGCCCAAACCCAACAATGCCTATTGTTTTGCCGGCCAGTTCAACCAAAGGATAGTTCCAATAGCAAAAATCTGCCGACCGCGCCCAGTCGCCTGCCGTTACAGAATCGCTGTGCCTTTGTACACGCAGTGTAAGCTCAAGCAATAGGGCAAAAGTTAGCTGCACTACAGATGGGGTACCATAGCCGGGAGCGTTGGCTACAATAATACCCCGCTTTTTTGCGGCATCAACATCAATAACGTTGTAGCCGGTTGCCAGCAAACCAATGTATTTTAAATGAGGCAGCGCCTCTATATGAGTTGCCGTTACGGGGGTTTTGTTGGATAAAAGAATCTCTGCGTCCTTCGCGCGCTCAACTACCTGGTGGGGTGGGGTGCGTTCGTATATCTCTACATCGCCCAATTGCTTTAAAGCATCCCAACTAATATCACCCGGATTTAGGGTATAGCCGTCTAATACTATTATTTTCATTTGTGTGCTTGTACGCTGCTTATTGTCTGTTGGAGTTTACAGGCGTAGCGGTAAAATTCATTGTCAACAACAGGTTGGCTTCGGCAGTAACCTGGCTACGCAGCGTGTAGATCATTTTTATGCGGATATCCGGCTTACGTATAAACCTATCCAAAATACTTGAATTATTCAGATCAAGTTTTATAACTGATCCTGCATCAGCAGCAATATTATCTTTTGTCGCTACCAACACCGCGTCGGTTTCATCAGCACTCGTCATATAAACTTTAAGAGATTTAAGCTGCCCCAAATCAAAATCCACAGGCAATGCGGCTTTCAACTCGGCAGAAATTACTCTTACAGCGTTTATACGGTTAACGTTTTCGCCGTTTCTAAAAATAACTTTATCAAAGCTGCTACCCGTGCCTATGGAGCTAAGGCTTTGCCCCACTTTTGCCGATGCCGGAATAGTTAATGGCGTAGTGTAAGGTATAGACGACAGCACAATGCTTTGCATGGCACCGCAAGCCGCCAACAGGCAAGTCGCCATAATCATAAAAAAACGGTAAATATTCTTCATGGCACGTAGGGTTGATGTTGGTTTTATAAATATCGCTATATATATCTTAACTTTTTGTGGGATGGTATGAATTTTATTTGACGGTATTACGGCATGTTCGTTTCGTTTTACAACAACAATAGTTAAGTCCAATTGTGCTACTATTTCGTATTTAATTGGTATGCCTTATTTTTTTGTATTATTACGCTAATAATAAACCTGTTTACAATTGATTGTTACGTGAAGAAAATACTTCTCCTGATATTATTTATAGCGTCGGCGTTATATACACACGCTCAAAATGATATAGGTGAGTTAACCACTACGTTAAAAAAACACCCCGATAGCCTTGAAGTTAAACTAAAGCTGGCCAAGGCGCATTGGCAGGCATCAAATACAGATACGGCCACTACCTTATTTGTTGAGGTAGCCAACACCGCCATGCAGCGGGGCAATCCGCGTGCATACATCCAATCGCAAATAAGTTTGGGCCGTATGTATGCCGATAAGGGTAGCAACGTAATAGCCCTTAACCACTACCATCAGGCTCAAACCATATCCGAAAAAATTGGCGACAATGCCCTGTTGGCACACGTATTTAAAAACATTGGCGCCCTTTATGTGGTATGGAAAAAGTTTGACGATGCGCTAAGCTTTTACAACAAAGCCGAAATCATGGCCGCATCTGTTAATGAAACCGAGCTATTGGCAGATTGCCTGAACAACAAAGCCGTTGTGTACGAGCAGCGCCTGCAATATGATAAGGCTTTGGCTACTTATAAAAAAGCACTTGCGGTATACACGCAAAAAAACATCCCATCAAAAATATCAATGGTGTTAAGCAACCTGGCCATTGTTTACAAATTCAAAAAAGATTATCCGGCATCGTTACAGTATAATTTAAAGGCCCTGGCGCTGTCTGAAAAATTGAACGACAAATGGATGATGGCCGCCACCTATAACAACATTGGCGCTTTGTACAGCGAAATGAACGATTACAAAAACGCCATCGCTTATTGTGAAAAAAGTATTGCCCTTGCTAAAGAAATAAACGCTATTGAGGTAATAGAAACTGCTTATGATAGCATGGCCGTTGCCGCCGCCAAGGCGGGCGACTATAAAAACGCCTACCGCTACCAGCAGCAGTTTGCCGAGCACAAGGATAAATTTATCAACCTGGAAAGCACCAAACAGTTATCAGAACTGGGCGTTAAATACGAAACCGCTAAAAAACAAAAGCTGATACAGCAGCAGCAATTTGAACTAAAGCAACGCAACATGACTATTATGGTAATTGCCATTGTTTTTGTGGCAATGCTGGCAATAGGCTTTCAGTTTTATACGCGTAACAAGTTAAAGCAAAAGGCAGCTATGCAGCAAGCCGAAATAGAGCACCAGCTTAGTACTACCAAAGGAATAATTGAGGCAGAAGAAAAAGAGCGTAAGCGCATAGCATCCGAGCTGCACGATGGCGTTGGTCAATTATTTAGCGCTGTAAAGCTAAACCTTAGCGGCTTGTTAGACCGCGCCCACCTAACCGACCCTGCCATGGTAACCCTGGGTAGCAAAACGCTGGATATGGTGGACGAAAGCTGCCGCGAAGTACGTTTGATAGCCCATCAGATGATGCCGGGCAGCGTATTAAAGTATGGCCTGTACACCGCCATAAGCGATTTTATCTCTAAAATTGATCCACATAACTTAAAAATAAACCTGCAGGGGAGTAATATGGAAGCCCGGCTAAACAATAATGTAGAAACCGTGCTTTACCGCATAGTGCAGGAGTGCGTAAACAACGTTATAAAACACGCGCGGGCCACCAGTCTTGATATAAAACTGCAAAGGCAGGCCAGCAAAATACATGTTACCATTGCCGATAACGGCGTCGGGTTTAACACCACCGACAAAAGCAAATTTGAAGGTATGGGACTGAAAAACATACAATCGCGCGTGGCGTATTTGCAGGGCAAGGTTAATATCACATCTGCAATAGGGAAGGGAACGTTGATCGAGATTGAGGTGGGAGTGTAGGTGTGCCCCAAAAAGCCCCCCTTTATTGTTTCGTCATTACCTCACAATAGTTACATTACCAACCTTGCGCAATTCGGCACTTTTAGTATCTATTATATAATAATAAACTCCTGCTGGTAAATTTGCACCTTTTATTGTTCCGTCCCATGGAATACTATAACCAATAGACCTATAAACATTTTCGCCATTGCGATTAAATACTTCTACTTTGCAATTGGGATATAAAGCAAGTTCGGGCATGATCCAGGTATCGTTAACGCCATCGCCATTAGGTGTAAAAACACTAGGCACTGCTAATGCCATTGCTGGCGTAATTGTTAACACACCATCAAAATAATCAAAACTGTAGTTTAAAGCCGCTGCTGCTGATGCTTTTATAGGGTAGTCGCCCGGTAAGGAGTAGAGCGTGGCGGTAGATGTAAGCAAAGGCAATTGAGTAAGTTTCGCTTCCCCATCGCCATTTAAAAATCCATCATATGTTAATGTAAATGCTGGGTTAGCCTGTTTAAAATTTTTTGTTGTGCTATTTACCTTAACCTTTACTACGGCGGGCGTTATAGTAAGCGTTCCCGGCTTGTAAATAATGTTATAATTAGCTGCTGCCAAAGAAGCGCCAGCAGCATTAGATGGCACAATCTTATCTATATATACACCAACATTATCTGTTTTTAAGTTGCCTGCGGTATAATTATATATTACCGATGATACGGTTTCGCCATTTTTTAAGCCATTAGTTATAAATCCCGGATCGGTTGTAACAACAGTTCCATAAATTTTAGATGCATTTCTAGCCGTGATGATCAGGTCGGCGGGTAAAACTTCTACACTGCCCGCAATGTAGTTTATACTATAGTTTGCTGCAATAAATCCGTTAGCGCCTGTTATACCACCAATAGCAATAGCATTAGTAAAAACTCCTACAGCAGATTGTGCGCTTTTTGCCGCACTATAGGTAATATTAGCAGAAGTAATTGTATTGCTGTTTTTTAATGTACCGGCGCTTAAAGTAAAACCGGATGCGCCTGTATAATCGATCAGAATGTCGCCATATTGCTTTGTTACATTACTGGCAGTTATTGTAATCGACGCCGGGTTTATTGTGCTGTTTGGCATTAATGCCGTAGTGCTGATCTGAGGATTACTTAATACAACATTGCCGCTGTAGCTACCTGCATTACTTATCGCAGCCAGCCTGATGTACACTGGGGTACCGGTAAAACCACCTGCTGATCCAATGGTAACAGTTGGCGCAAAATTTATATTGTTTGAACTTACTTCAAAGCCGGGTGGCGGTGTAACTGTAAAAGGTCCTACAGAAGAAGATACGTTAACATTACTTGACGATGATGCCATACCAAAACTTGTACTAACACTACTAAATCCCCCGGTAACAGAAACGCTAGGTGGGGGGATTGGGTTAATGGTGATAGAAAAAGTTACGGGGGTACCGCTGCAACCGGTGCCGATACCTATTGATTCATCATACAATGTAGGAAATGCCCCTACATTTACCCGTGCTACAACGCTTTTGGCGGATGTACTTATCACATTCATGATACCATCAGAAAGGCCAAGTATATAAATATAACCCCCACCCTGGCTCAACGTAGGATATGCCAAATTACCGGGAACTGATATCACATCGGTAACAGTATTACTTGCGGTACTTACTATATAAACACGTTGAGCTATAACATCTACATAATACAAATTATTTCCATCCGCACTGATTGATAATCCGATACAGGCGCCTGCTACCGGAATAGTTGTTACAACACTGTTAGTTGCGGTATTAATAACAGAAATTGTGGACATATTAGTGCTACCTGAATATAAGCGGCTGCCATCAGGGCTTATCGCTAATCCGGAGGGGTACCAACCTACCGGAATAGTGGCAACTAGTGTATTAGACACCGTGTTTATCACACTTACAGTATTTGCAGATAGGTCGGTAACGTATAACCTAGTTCCATCAGGGCTGGTAAGAAAACGGTATGCATTACCCATTCCGGGTATGGTAGCTTCTACCATATTATTTGCTGTGTTTATAATTGATAACGAGTTTGGAGATAGATTAGAAACATAAATGTGCCCACCATCGGGGCTTATGTACATTTCCCGGGGGCCGCCACCAACAGCGATTGATGAAGAAACAGTGTTTGTAAGAAGGTTTATTACCTTAACGCTGTTTGTAGTTTGGCTGGTGATATATAAATTGTAGCCGTCCTTTCCAAGCTCCATATCAAAAGGTTGCACGCCCAAAGATATAGTGCTTATCACAGTTTTATTTAACGCATCTATTACTGATACGCTGTTGCCTTGTTGATTCAATACATATACCCGGCTGCCATCTGCGCTTACAATAGTTTTGATTGGCCCCAAACCAACTGATATATTATTAGTCACATTATTACCAACTGAATTTACTACAGACACATTATTCGTTGTTTGATTCGCAATATAAATGTATCCGGCATTTACCGGAGTAGCAGTTACTGTTGCAGTTACCGGGCTGTTACCTGAGTTTAAAGCGGTGAACGACTGAATACTACCCCCGCCACTTGCCGGCAAACCTATGGCGGGCGTATTATTTACCCAATTATAACCGTTGGCAGACCCCGAAAAATTAATAGGGGTTGTCGTTGTTCCGGCAGTAAATGTTTGATTGGCGACTGAGTTTACCGATGGCAATGGACTAACAATAGTTTTGATGGTAACATCCACTCCCGAGGCACCAGATGCTATCCTCAATGATCCAGTTAAGCTACCCATTGCCGGGGTGGCAGTGGTGCGAACATATGCGATACCACTTACTTTGCCGCCAGTTTGCGGAACTGACAAGCTATTGCCAAAATTTACACCGTCAATTGAAACTTGGAAATTACCTGAAGGTGTAAGTACCATATTTGTTGATAGAAACTCACCTGAAAATCTAAAGGTAGAGATGTTTCTGGAATAGGTTGCATCGCCTACACAAGATGCAATACTACCAACCTGGGGACCTCCAAAAACTGATTGAGCCTGCGTTGTACTAGAAAAAACGCACACCGAACATAAAAACCATATAAGGTTGAAAAGGCTTTGACGAAACACCTGCGTAAGTTATAAAAAACCAAGTAATAGCAAAAGCAAGCAATTGCAAGATTTTGGCATGGATCTACGACCCGATTAAAAACAAGAAAAGCCCCACAACTTTCGTTATGGAGCTCTCTTTAAGATTGGGCACCGACCTACTCTCCCACGTTTTACCGCAGTACCATCGGCTCTGGCGGGCTTAACTTCTCTGTTCGGAATGGGAAGAGGTGGACACCGCCGATATAGGCACCTGAAGATTTTTAGGTGAAAGCTGAAAGGCTAAAGCTAAAAGCTCTCCTGTCATACTGACACTTATTTTTATTATGTTATGCTTTTCAGCTTTGGGCTTTCGCCTTTTAGCTTTTAGCTTAACAATGACATATTATTGAAAGAAGCAAATGAATTCGAGAAAACAACAGCATTAATTTAAAATCTATCTGTGTTGTGTTGTCAGGGTGCAGCTTGCGCTGCACCCCTATATTCCAACCGAAGAAAGCTTCGGGCGATTAGTATTACTCGGCTATGATGTCACCACCTTTAGACCTGTAACCTATCAACGTAGTAGTCTGCTACGACCCTCAATGGAAGTCTCATCTCGTGGCTAGTTTCGCACTTAGATGCTTTCAGCGCTTATCTATTCCCAACGTAGCTACTCTGCAGTACACCTGGCGGCATAACAGATTCACCAGAGGTTAGTCCAACCCGGTCCTCTCGTACTAAGGTCAGCCCCACTCAAACTTCCAACGCCCACAACAGATAGGGACCGAACTGTCTCGCGACGTTCTGAACCCAGCTCGCGTGCCACTTTAATGAGCGAACAGCTCAACCCTTGGGACCTTCTCCAGCCCCAGGATGTGACGAGCCGACATCGAGGTGCCAAACCTCCCCGTCGATATGAGCTCTTGGGGGAGATCAGCCTGTTATCCCCAGCGTACCTTTTATCCTTTGAGCGATGGCCCTTCCATGCAGAACCACCGGATCACTATATCCGTCTTTCGACCCTGCTCGGCTTGTCTGCCTCACAGTCAAGCAAGCTTATGCTATTGCACTCCTCATACGGTTACCAAGCGTATTGAGCTTACCTTTGAAAGCCTCCGTTACCTTTTTGGAGGCGACCACCCCAGTCAAACTACCCATCAAACAATGTCTCCCGCTTAGCGGGATTAGACACCGAATACAGAAAGGGTGGTATTTCAACGTTGGCTCCACGACGCCTAGCGACGCCGCTTCAAAGCCTCCCACCTATCCTACACATCCTGTATCCAATGTCAATGTTAAATTGTAGTGAAGGTGCATGGGGTCTTTCCGTCCCGTTGCGGGTACCCGGCGTCTTCACCGGGACCACAATTTCACCGAGCTCATGGCTGAGACAGCGCCCAGATCGTTACACCATTCGTGCAGGTCGGAACTTACCCGACAAGGAATTTCGCTACCTTAGGACCGTTATAGTTACGGCCGCCGTTTACTGGGGCTTCGATTCAATGCTTCTCCTTGCGGATGACATCCCCTCTTAACCTTCCAGCACCGGGCAGGTGTCAGGCCTTATACTTCATCTTTCGATTTTGCAAAGCCATGTGTTTTTGTTAAACAGTCGCCTGGGCCTTTTCACTGCGGCTGATATTGCTACCAGCGCCCCTTCTCCCGAAGTTACAGGGCCATTTTGCCGAGTTCCTTAGCCATGATTCACTCGAGCACCTTAGGATTCTCTCCTCGACTACCTGTGTCGGTTTACGGTACGGGGTTTTATAACCTGAAGCTTAGCAGGTTTTCTTGGAAGTCTGATTACCTGAACTATCCCATCCCCCGAAGGTTCCGAGTACTATCAGCTTTCAGCATGGTCTGCGTACTTAACTACAATCCATATACCTACGGCCTTTAACGAACTATTCCGTCAGTTCGCGTCAGTTTCACTACTCCGTCACTGCATCGCAGTTATAAAACGTACTGGAATATTAACCAGTTGTCCATCGGCTACGCCCTTCGGCTTCACCTTAGGCCCCGACTAACCCTGATCCGATTAGCGTTGATCAGGAAACCTTAGTCTTTCGGTGGGCGGGTTTCTCTCCCGCCTTATCGTTACTTATGCCTACATTTGCTTTTCTATTCCCTCCACAGTCAGTTACCTTCCTGCTTCGCCGCAAATAGAATGCTCCCCTACCAGATGCATTACTGCAAATCCATAGCTTCGGTATACCGCTTAATGCCCGTTTATTATCCATGCCCGATCGCTCGACTAGTGAGCTGTTACGCACTCTTTAAATGAATGGCTGCTTCCAAGCCAACATCCTAGCTGTCTGTGCAATCGGACCTCGTTAGTTCAACTTAGCGGTAATTTGGGGACCTTAGCTGATGGTCTGGGTTCTTTCCCTCTCGGCCATGGACCTTAGCACCCATAGCCTCACTGCAGTGTATATTATAAAGCATTCGGAGTTTGTCTGGATTTGGTAGGATTTGACTCCCCCGCACCCAATCAGTAGCTCTACCTCTTTATAACTAAACCACCACGCTGTTCCTAAAAACATTTCGGGGAGTACGAGCTATTTCCCAGTTTGATTAGCCTTTCACCCCTACCCACAGATCATCCGGAAACTTTTCAACGTTTATCGGTTCGGTCCTCCAGTACGTGTTACCGCACCTTCAACCTGTCCATGGGTAGATCACAAGGTTTCGCGTCTACCTCCCCTGACTATACGCCCTATTCAGACTCGCTTTCGCTTCGGATCCGTGTCTTAAACACTTAACCTTGCCAGAGAAGAGTAACTCGTAGGCTCATTATGCAAAAGGCACGCCGTCACGCCACCTGGACGCTCCGACCGCTTGTAAGTATACGGTTTCAGGTTCTATTTCACTCCCCTGTTCGGGGTTCTTTTCACCTTTCCCTCACGGTACTGGTTCACTATCGGTCTCTCAGGAGTATTTAGCCTTACCGGATGGTGCCGGCAGATTCCCACAAGGCGTCTCCGACCTCGCGGTACTCAGGATACCACTATCTTATCATTACTTACCCGTACGCAGCTCTCATGCTCTATGGCCGGGTTTCCCACCCCGTTCCGGTTCATTTTGATAGTCATATTGTGGTCCTACAACCCCGGTTATGCCGTAACATAACCGGTTTGGGCTCTTTCCCTTTCGCTCGCCACTACTCAGGAAATCATTATTATTTTCTCTTCCTCTGCTTACTTAGATGTTTCAGTTCAGCAGGTTTGCGCTATTGCAACTAGTCTTCAACTAGTTAGGTTTCCCCATTCAGAAATTTACGGATCAATTCATATTTGCTAATCCCCGTAACTTATCGCAGCTTATCACGTCTTTCATCGCCTCTGAGAGCCAAGGCATCCCCCGTATACCCTTTCTTACTTTCTTCTACTATACCGCCTTTTGCGCCGGTATGTATGCTTTTTATTATTTCAGTCAGTTATCCAGTCATTAGTTAATTCGTCATTTGTCATTATTACTAATGACTAGTGACTATTGACCAACTTCCAAACAACGTCCCTACTGTTGTTTTCTCGTTTTTCAATTACTTCTTCCAATATGTCAAAGAACGTTCGTAAAGCTTTTGAGCTTAAAGTCTAAAGCCAAAAGCTTTTTAAGGGCTTTCTGCTTTAAGCTTTTCGCTTTTAGCTATACTTGGTGGAGAATAACGGATTCGAACCGTTGACCCCCTGCGTGCAAGGCAGGTGCTCTAGCCAGCTGAGCTAATCCCCCAATTAATGAATGTGTGATTTAGTGATTGTGTGAATTAGTGATTACTCACTCATTCGCTCATTCAACCCTCACCCATTGCCGTAGTCCCGAGCAGATTTGAACTGCTGACCCCTACATTATCAGTGTAGTGCTCTAACCAAGCTGAGCTACAGGACTGTTTGATTTCGGATGTCGGATTTACGATTTCGGATTTTTCGTAATCGTAAATCGTAATCGCTTACAATCCTGCCATCTCAGATGTTATCGCCACTGTGGCTTCATCTTTTGGGTTTTCCTTTTGTGTTTTAATTAGATGTATTAGTCATTGGTCATTATGTCATTGGTCATTTCTAACTAATCTCTAATCTCCAATCAACTAATCTCTAACTTTAAAAGATAATCATGTATCGAGCTGTCCTGCTCTTTATTAATAGTCTGTACTAAGGAACAGATCTGGGTGGGTATTGCTCCAGAAAGGAGGTATTCCAGCCACACCTTCCGGTACGGCTACCTTGTTACGACTTAGCCCCAGTTACCGACTTTACCCTAGGACGCTCCTTACGGTTACGCACTTCAGGCACTTCCAGCTTCCATGGCTTGACGGGCGGTGTGTACAAGGCCCGGGAACGTATTCACCGCGTCATTGCTGATACGCGATTACTAGCGAATCCAACTTCACGGGGTCGAGTTGCAGACCCCGATCCGAACTGTGATCAGCTTTGTGAGATTGGCATCCTGTTGCCAGGTAGCTGCCCTCTGTACTGACCATTGTAGCACGTGTGTAGCCCCGGACGTAAGGGCCATGATGACTTGACGTCGTCCCCTCCTTCCTCTCTATTTGCATAGGCAGTCTGTTTAGAGTCCCCATCATTACATGCTGGCAACTAAACATAGGGGTTGCGCTCGTTGCGGGACTTAACCCAACACCTCACGGCACGAGCTGACGACAGCCATGCAGCACCTAGTTTCGTGTCCCGAAGGACTAGAGCGTCTCTGCTCTATTCACTAACTTTCAAGCCCGGGTAAGGTTCCTCGCGTATCATCGAATTAAACCACATGCTCCTCCGCTTGTGCGGGCCCCCGTCAATTCCTTTGAGTTTCACCCTTGCGGGCGTACTCCCCAGGT
>Ga0247817_10001100_pt1 | contig 14406 bp, 10 predicted proteins | sample UWRJL212509R1_FD_178010 | JGI IMG/M metagenome (GOLD analysis project Ga0247817, IMG submission 178010) | Plant litter microbial communities from Arlington Agricultural Research Station in Wisconsin, United States - UWRJ-L212-509R-1 | ecosystem: Environmental > Terrestrial > Plant litter >... | reverse complement strand
ACTGATCAAAGTATACAGCCTTCAATGAATCATCAGATATAACTGTATTATGGTTTTTCGCCAGATTATAAATAAATTCATCTGTATAGATTGTTCCACCCATCATACGTTGTTGATCCTTTCTATAGCGCACATTGGATGGACCAACAGGAATTACATCAATGCCCGTCTTTGACGTGTATCCTCCTGCAGATACAATTACTTTTCCTGCAGCACATTCTTTTAATGTAAATGTATATTGCTGAAACGTTTTTGATGTGCCTACTTCTGAAGGCAGAAACGTTGTAACTAAAAATTTTGTAGGAACCTTCATAGTTACGGTACCTGTTACTGTCAATGCTTTAGGGTAAGTTGTATTATCATACAAAAATTTTGCAGTGCAGAAGTATTGATCGCCGGATTTATACGACATCCATGTATCGAATATGGTATCTTTTCCAGACACTAGTATATTTTTACCAGACTCATCTGTTACAGACGTTACGTTTGAATAAATCTGCATATATGTTTTATATGGAAAACCAGTAACATTATAATTTACCTTGCCTTCAAAGGCTTTGAGATCTTTATCTTTAGAAAAAAATTCAGAATTAAATAAGTGCCCTACTTCGCTCTTTGTTTTTAATTCTGCTTTTGGTTTTACAAGCGTCTGAGCGCTTACAACAACGGTATTAAAAAAAGGTTTCAGGGTATCCTGTATTTCATTTTTTGCTACCTGTAAGGTACGGGTACCCTTTTTTAACGTATCTTCTATTTCATGAATAGCATAATAACTAAAAATATACTTCAGACCAAATATTTGTTTCTGTTGCTCCAGGTCAGCAGCTAAAATAGACTGAGCATATTTTTCAGCTTCTGTCTTTTGTGCATATGAATGAAAAGATGCACACACAAGCAATAATAGAGAAAGGTATTTCATAAAAGTGATAAATAAAATATAGAAAAGGTTTTATACAAATAATGAGCCAAAATATAAATTGCTTTGTATAGATTTAATAGGTTCTACGTTTTAAGATGGAACACGAATGCATATTTTTTAGCTTTCCTAAACTGTTTTAGTCTTTGGATTCAATAGAAAAAGACTCCGTAATGGTAATATATTCAATAGGCTTTACGATATACACTTTCTGAATATTTCCTTGATTATGTTTGTCGCAATAGACATTCATAAGCTTTACCGGACCTTTCTTGAGATAGTCCACATACCGATCAAAGTATACTGAAAGTAGTGTATCGCCGTTTAATGGCGTATCATGATCATTAATCATATTATACATAAATTCATCTGTAACAAATACACCACCACTTAGAAATCCATTTTCATGCTTATATTCTACATTGGAAGGGCCTACAGGAACAAGTCTAATGTCTGATTCCGGGATTTTACCCGGTGAAGATACAATAACATTGCCCGCTGCACATTCCCTTAACGTAAACGTATCTTGTTGAAAAAGCTTTGATCTACCAACTTCAGAGGAAAGAAATGTAGTAATTAAAAATTTTGTAGGCGCTTTGATTGTTACAGTACCGCTTACTATCAATACTTTGGGGTGTTCGGTATTGTCGTATTTAAAATCTGCTGATTGCATATACAAACCATCCCATTTGCTAATCGATCTCGTATCTAGAGTATCCCGACCAGACACTAATAAATTTTTACCCGAGCTATCCGTTACCGATGTTATATTTGAATATACCTGCAGGAACTTCTGATAGGGAAAGTCAGTAACATTATATTGTATCGTTCCTTTAAATACTTTCAGATCTGCAGCTTTTGTCCTCTTAGTAAAAAGTTCCGAATTCATTAAATATTGAAGTTTACTTTCTTCCCTTAGTTTGTCTCTTGCTCTCGCAAGCGTGTGTTCGTTTACAAGCACGGTATTGAAAAAAGGTTTTATTGTATCCTCAATTTCATTTTTTACTATCTGCAAGGTACGCATCCGATTTTTACCTGTACGCTGATCTTCATGCATCATTTCAAACTCAAAACTATAGATGAATTTAAAATACTGCTGTTGTTCCTCAACACTACTGGATAAAAACCGATCTGTATATTCTTCTACATCATCCTTCTGGGCATAAGAAGTAAGTGAAACAAAACTGAGAATAAATAATAAGAATATGTATTTCATTAAAGAGCTGGCAACTACGTTTGTTGTATTTTATATATGAATTTCGTCAGAAGATATAATTGTAGAAAAAGTGTATAGTGTAATCGTCTGTTTGTTTAATTTAACAACTCTATATTGATGTTTACACTTTACACTATTTATACCCCACATTCACCACCAGCACTTCAGTCACCTTCGTTGTATAATTGGGTGACATATTATCGCAGCGAAGTTTCCATGTATTGTTATCGGAGCCTTGTACAGCATGTCGCAGCATGTTCTTGCCCATTTTTTGATTCAATGCATCGATCGTGCTTGCAAGCACTTTCTGTTTTGAATCTGATTTGGCTTCGAACATATTCAACTGCACTCTTTCTTCCGGAACAATTTCCATTACCGTGACACCACATTTTTTATATTCGATACCTTCTTTGAATATTTTTCTCAAACCTTGCGAAGCATACTGAATAAGCAGAGCGGTATTGTTCGTAGCCTGTGGAAATTGAATATACTTGCCATAATATTTATCACCTTCCTGCTTGGTAAAACGGCTCATGGATAAAGATACATACATACCACCCGCAGCACTTTTTTGTTTACGCAATTTTTCTGCACAACTGGCAGCATGTGTAGAAACAGCTTCCTGTATCGGATTGAATTTGTTTTGCAGATCACCAAAAGAGCGTGACGTGCAAATTGATCTTTTGTCTTCTACATCTTCCATTTCTATACATGGAATACCTTTCAGCTCGCGTTGTGTACGTAAACCAATAACAGAAAAGTTTTTACGTACCCACGCTTCAGGTTGGTTCACAAACTGTTCAATGGTATCTACAAAATTAGCCTGCAAGCGTTTGGCATTTTTCCTTCCAATTCCCCATACATCATTCAGCGAAGATTTATTCCAGGCCTCCTCTATCCCATCGGAATAGATCACACATACGCCACCTGTTTTTTTCGAAAGCTTATTGGCAATTTTTGCTAAGGTTTTGGTTGGTGCAATGCCCACACCTACAGGGATTCCGGTGTGTTGCTTTACTGTATTTCGAAGTCGGTGCCCTAGTGCTTCCAGATCTGTTTGGTTTTCACCCAGATGTAAAAATGCTTCATCAATGGAATAAATTTCTATGTCGGGAACAATGGAAGCAAGTGTGGTCATCACCCGATCCGACATATCTCCATACAACGTATAGTTCGATGAAAAAGCTGTCACTTTTTTATCGCGAACCAATTCTTTCATCTTAAAAAATGGTTCTCCCATAGGAATCCCGATAGCTTTGGCTTCGTCTGAGCGCGAGATCACACAACCATCATTGTTTGACAATACAACAACTGGCTTCGTCCGTAAATCGGGACGAAAGACACGTTCACACGAAACGTAAAAACTGTTGCAATCTACAAGTGCGTACAAGGTAGATAATTATGAATTATGAATTATGAATTATGAATTAATTATACAACAATCTTATTATCTTAATTTTTGATTGTTTACTGCGTATATGAGACCACGCAATTTGCTACCATTTTATACTATAAATATACCATTTCCTTTTCAAGTATTGAAGTCTTTTTACGTTATGATTCATTGACAATTCATATTTTTACAAATTTCCAGGGGCGATCTACCTAGCTACACTATTAAAGGCTTCAGCCTTATTCTCTCTTTTAATTAACATTGTTCATTATTTCAAGCTTTCACGTCGGTTGCATCCATAATTCATAACTTATAATCCATAATTCATAATTATCTTTTGTAACTTCAAGCTTTAATAACATCTATACAGCATGAATAAAGTAGTATTAGTAACAGGTGGCAGCTCCGGGATCGGAAAATCCATCTGTTTGTATTTACACGAAAAAGGCTACATCGTTTACGGCACCAGCAGAAACCCTGCGCGCTACGCCAACGAAGTTCCTTTTAAATTAATCGCTTTAGATGTGTTGGATGAAAAAACAATTACCCCGGCATTAAAAACCATTATTGATGTGGAAGGTAAATTGGATGTATTGATCAACAACGCAGGTATTGGCATGTTAGGCTCAATAGAAGACAGCACCGCCGATGAAGTAAAGGACGTCTTCGAAACAAATGTATATGGCATTTTACGCACCTGCCAGGCTGTGTTACCGCACATGCGTGAGCGTAAGGCTGGATTGATCATCAATGTCAGTTCCATTGCCGGATATATGGGCTTGCCGTACAGAGGTATTTACAGTGCAACCAAAGCATCGGTACACATGATCACCGAAGCCATGCGTATGGAATTAAAACCATATGGTGTAAAAGCATGCGCAGTTGATCCGGGAGATTTTGCTACCAATATCAGCGAAAACCGCCGTGTGGCACATGCCGGCAGATCGGGTTCTGTATACACAAAAGAGATTAATCGTGTCGAAGCGATGATCAATGCAGAGGTAGCTCACTCTCCCGATCCGATTCTGATGGGTAAGATCATTGCGAAAATTATTGAGACCAACAATCCGGATATTAATTATGTGATAGGTAAACCCATGCAAAAATTATCTATTTTAGTACGCAGGCTGGTACCGAAGAAATGGTTTGAAAAGATCATCGCATCGCATTACAAAATGCCCAGCCAACACTAACATACTTATAATCAACAGATAACAATACATAAAAAAAGCAATAAAATTTCGTAATTTGCGGTATTAATAAAATTGAAAATATGAATCCTTGGCATGATGTTTCTTTTGGAGAAGAGTCTCCAGCAATAGTTCAATGTATCATTGAAATTCCGAGTGGAAGTAAAGCAAAATATGAATTAGATAAAGAATCTGGTTTACTTCGTTTAGATCGCGTACTTTTTTCTGCTGTTCACTATCCTGCGAACTACGGATTTATTCCACAAACATACTGCGACGATAAAGATCCGTTGGATGTATTGGTTATCTCTCAAATAGAAGTTGTTCCGTTCTGTATTGTAAACGCTAAAGTAATTGGTGTTATGCGTATGCTTGACGGTGGCGAAAAAGATGATAAGATCATTGCTGTTGCAGCAGATGATATCTCTGTAAACCACTACAACGACATTAGTGACCTACCTCCGCATTTGATCTTAGAAGTACAACGTTTCTTCGAAGACTATAAAAAATTAGAAAACAAGAAAGTTGTTGTTGAAGATTTCTTAGGTAGAGAAGAAGCATACCGTATCGTGAACGAAAGCATCGAGTTGTATAACGTTACGTTCAGAAACAAAAAATAATATTGCGTTTTAGATATTGAAAAGCCCGGGTGACTTCATTGTTATCCGGGCTTTTTTGTTAAGCATTCAGCGCAATCATATAAATCAGCGCAGTGGCTCTGACAATAAGATTACTTCTTCACCCGCTCTCTAACAAACACCGGCAAATCACTCGCACCAACCTCTGCCCATCCAATCGCATCGTACCGAAGCACTCCATAAAAATCAAGCACTTCAACAATTGTCTTTTCATTGGGCAAGCCTTTAAGCTGTTTGATATATTTTTTTGTCGTTTTCAACGATGCAAGATATTTCAGCATAGAAGAATATGATACATAACATAACACTTCCTGTTCATACTGGGGATGTATTTCTGCAGGAATAAAAATCCCAAAGGATCTTGCTGTGTTCGTACCTTTTCCATTAATGGTTTTATAATTTGTAGCTAGGCTATATTCTGTAAGATCTGCAATATTTATATAACGTTCATCCATCGGAATTTTACTGATATAAATACTATCTTTTTTTGCATTTCCTGTTTTATAAAAACGCGCTTTATCTAATAGAAGTATCACTTCTGAAGATGCAGCAGGTTCTCGCAAATTCTCATCTTTGTAAGCACGCAGCTTATTCGATTTTATACCTTCTATAATTCCTTCTGCAATTTCTGAATGATTTGGAAGTTCTTTGAATACATAATGCAATTCAAAGCTTTCTATTTTCTCTTTGCCAGGATGATTGATCCTTTTGTGTGGAGCATCAAAATCAGTAATCAAAGCTGTGCTTTGACCATAATATAAAGCAGCTAAGGTATTATCGGATTTTATTTCTTTGTAAGCAGATTTATTTGTACCCGTTACAATCGTATCGCCATATACCGTTGTAACAATCATTTTATCATAAGCAATACGTTGTGTTCGCAACGCTTCTGCCAACAGCAAAGAATCCGATTCGTTTGATCCATTGTACCAATACAGTTTTGCTGTTGAAAGTACTGTAAGTACTTCATCAAACGAAAAGGCAATCACATACGTGTTGCTGAACGAAGTTGAGACATCTTCCCCTATTCCCAGGATCAACCATTCGTTACGTAAGACTGCAGATGCATCTGTTTTTATTTCTGTCTTCAATACATGCAAGCGGGTCAAACTAGTTAGATTTACACGTTTAACAACATACTCGCCATCTTCTTCCGTTTCAACAATAAAGTGCTCTCTTAATTTTTTTGTTGTCATAGGAGTTAAATACCCTGCTTCGTGATATTCATATCCTTTTATTTTTCCATCACCATGCAGATTCATTAACAAACCTGGCAACTGCACTTTATAATATCCCCGGTTTTCCATGCTTCGGATATCTGCACTGCAGATTGCTTTCATTTGAAACAGGAATCCATCACTCGAAGATGCAATCGTTTTATCCGACAACTGATCTGCACGAATAAGATCTTGAGCAAGCGGTGTATTAGCCAAGGTAAACATAGAGCTCGATTGAAGATTATATGCAGCAACTACTTTATAATCTTTTGCAATATAATTGCGTTGAACAAGTACATTTGCAAAATTAGCCTTCATATTCATATCAAGCGGATGCACCCAATAACACGTTGCTGTTTTTAAAAATGCAAAACAATCTTTTGCTTTTATGTATACAATAAATGATTTATCCGAAAGAGAAATATGTATGGAAACCCATTCAATAGTCAACTCTCTAATTTGATTTGGCTTATCGTTTACAGCTCGACGATAAATAAAAATATCTGCATGATGAAAGGCATCCGTAATTGCTAAATGTTCTTCTGTAGATGCTATGAATGTTTGTAATTTCTTTTTAAGTGCAGCTGATTTTTGTACAATCAATGCTGCACTCTTATCGGTTTGATAAGCAACGATCTTATTTGATTCAATGCCTTTCCAGATCAAAGCCGATAAACTGCAATCTCTACAATAGATACTGGAATCTGTTTGGTTTGAAAGTAACTTATCTGCAGAGTTATAGGCAGTAAAATACGGACGATTCCATGCATTCTCCTGATCAATTGATTCCGCCAACATCCAACTTGTTTGTGCAGACGAAGAAATTGCTAAGCTCAGTAGTAAAGAGAATAGAATATATATACTACGCATGAATCTTATTTAATTCGTTTTTCTTTTAACACCTCGAACTGCCTCTGCGTTCCAGGGATCTTCCGGCCAGGAATGTCTCGGATAGCGCATACGCAATTCTTTACGTACTTCCGGATACGTATTCGCCCAAAAACTTTTTAAGTCCTGTGTTACCTGCACCGGCTTGTAACCTGGAGAAAGCAAATGGATCATCACCTTTGTTCTCCCTTCGTTTACGGTTGGGGTATCGGTTAAACCAAAGAGCTCTTGCAAACGCACAGACAATACAGGCGAGCTTGCATCGGTTTTATATTCAAGTGCAATGGAAGAGCCACTTGGCACATCGATATGTGTCGGTGCCAGTTTTGCAAGAACTTGTGATTGTTCCCACGGCAGTATAGTATTCAATACTTCCTGCAAAGGAATTTTCTTAAAGTCTTCTCTCCTTTTAACATTTTTCAAATAAAAAGGCAGCCATTCTTCAATGGTTTCAAGCAGGCCTTCCATACTCACATCCGGCCACTCTTCTGTTGGCCGCCATTGTTTGATAGAAAGTATACGCGCTTGCCACTGTTCGCAGCCTTCATCCCAGTTAAGAAGTTTGAATCCTTCTTTACGCACTGCACCACACAGTGCTTTGGTACGAAGTTCTTCGTTAACATCTTTCAACGGTTTTGAAGAAACGATCAAACTGCCAATCCGCATTTCTTCCTGTTGCAGCAATATGCCTTTACCTTCATCCCAACGAATACGAACGTGTTGTTCCATTCGATCTGTTAACAGCTGTGGATTCAACGGTGCGGCCCAATAAATCCGTCCTTCTCCAACACCGGCATCTGCGTGCGCAACGGCAAGCCATTCTTCTTTTACCAATACATCATTTTCATGCAAACGGACATTACGGCTATTGGCCATTCTATACCGAGCAGAAGCAGCATCTACCAGTTTGGCAATGCGTTCCGGATAAGCAGCTGCGATCAACAAACCAATCGCATCTGCGTCAAATTCATAGTCGGATGATTTGAGCAAAAATATTTTCCTCCAGGATTGTACCGAACGTTCGATGCGCTCGAATACAAATTTATCCCCTTGATACCGTCTGCCTGCACGCCATGCTCGCAATGCATCTACACGCAACGCAATATCTGCACCCGCATGTTTGCCAAGTGCATCGCGCTCTTCGAGTATACATACCAAATCGATAGCGAGTGGCAGAATATTATTTTCTTTCCCTTTCAGTAATAAATGTGCTGTACGCGGATGTGTAGGTAAACTTGCTAAAGTCTTACCTTCTGTTGTTATCGTTTCATTCTTCAAGGCGTGAAGTTCCTGCAGCAACGTTCGGGCTTGTTCAACAGAACCTGTTGGCGGAGCAGTAACCCAGGTCAATGATTGTATATTTTTAACTCCCCACTGTGCAAGCTCCGAAACTAAGGGTGCCAGATCGGCTTCCATAATTTCAGGTACGCGCTGTGGTTTTAAATAATTGTGTGTTGCTTCAGTCCACAAACGGATCGCAATGCCTGGACCAATTCTGCCTGCACGGCCTGCACGCTGGTCGGCCGCATCTTGTGTTACTTTAATGGTTTCCAGTTTTGTCATCCCGCTGTTCGGGTCAAACTTCGGAACACGTGCTAAGCCGCTATCAATTACAATATGGATTCCTTCGATCGTTAAACTGGTTTCGGCAATAGAAGTTGCCAATACAACTTTTCTCCGTTGTTGAGCATCGGGTTTTATAGCGTCCTGCTGTGCAGACAAACTGAGTTCGCCATACAACGGACAAATCGCAAGATCACCATAACGCTCAGTTAGCGCATCTGCGGTTTGCTGAATTTCACGTACACCAGGTAAGAATACAAGTATGTCGCCCGTTTCTTCTTTTAATGTTTTGCTTATAACTCCGGCTATTTCACTACTTATCGGCGCATTCGTATCTATAGCAGTGTAACGAACATCAATCGGATATTGTCTGCCTTTACTGGTAACAATAGGTGCACCATCTAAGATAGCAGACAGTTGTTCTCCGTCGAGTGTTGCCGACATGATCAGAATGCGCAGATCTTCCCGCAGCACCTGTTGCAGATCTCTGCACAACGCCAGTGACAGATCACTGTGCAGACTGCGTTCATGGAATTCATCAAAAATAACCATGCCAACCCCTTCCAGTGTATTATCCTGTTGAAGTCGGCGGGTTAATATTCCTTCGGTAACAACTTCGATCCGTGTCTTTTCTGAAACACGCTGATCAAAGCGCACACGATACCCAACCGTTTTGCCAACTTCTTCATCCAACAGGTCTGCCATACGTTGAGCCACACTGCGCGCAGCCATACGACGGGGCTCTAATAAAATGATTTTTTTATCTCCAAGCCAATTGGCCTTGAGTAGTTCAAGAGGAAGGATCGTACTTTTCCCTGCACCTGGCGGCGCCTGTAGAATAACAGTTGTTTGCAGATTCAAGGTCTCTTTAATCTCATCAACAATTTCTGCAATCGGGTATTGATCCATGAAGTAAAGTTACGTATAGTTTTGAAAAGAACTTCACTTAATTTGTATCCAATAGTGCATTGAAGACACATTTAAATTGCAACTATTTCATGATCAGGTTTGCAGTTTTATGCTAACTTGTAACTATATTCCGCTTGAATAGAATACATTATGTCTGACAGCAAAAAATATTCGTTGACTGAACAGTTACTTTTTCCTTCAACCCACGTGAATCAAGAGAAGTTAAGAAAGGCAGTAGCCCATAAAACCATATTGATCACTGGAGCAAGCTTTGGAATTGGTGAACAAACAACTTATAGCTTAGCGCAAACAAATGTAACATTGATACTGGTTGCACGCACATACGAAAAATTAAATGAAGTAAAAATACGGACAGAGAAATTAGGGGCGACTGTAGAAATAATTGCTGCAGACCTCACAAATGATGCAGACTTAAATTTCTTGATCGAGCGATTAAAAAATTATGAAAATGGTATTGATATCTTCATCAACAACGCCGGGAAATCCATTCGCAGATCTGTTTTCGATTCTTTGGATCGTTTTCATGATTTTACAAGAACAATGGCTCTGAACTATTTTGCTCCTGTTAAGTTAACTCTCACACTCATTCCCCAGCTAGCAAAAAACAAGGGACAAGTGATCAACATCTCTGCAGCAAATGTATTGCTTATTCCTGCACAAAACTGGTCTGCCTATCAATCATCAAAAGTAGCCTTCGACCAATGGCTCAGATGCGCATCTCCGGAATTAAGATCAAAAGACATAGCTGTATCCAGTGCATACCTGCCATTGGTTCGAACACGAATGATCGAACCAACAAAAGTCTATGATCATTTCCCGACAATGAACCCGGATCATGTTGCAAAAATTGTATGCAATTTGATCATTACACGTACACGAAAACACAAGCCCTGGTGGTTGATATTCGGTGAGATCGGCAGCTTTTTATTTAGAAGACCATTTGAAATAATCATGGAAAACCGAAATAGATAGTATGTTTTATTTATTGAAAATACTTGTTCAAATAAAACTGCTTACGTTTAGACGTTTGTTTTTTTTCATTCAATCTTTACTACAAGATAGCTTTAATCTTCTTGGCTTATTAAACTATATCTGTAAAATTTCTCCAAACAGTGTCGCATTGGATCTACCCGATCAGCAAATTACATATAAGAAATTATATTCCGATTGTCATTCCATAGCATTATCCTTGCAACAAAACTATGGATTGAAAAAAGGTGATAAAGTTGCTGTTCTATGCAGAAATCACCAGGCCTGTGTCCAATCTATAATTTCGTTGTCGGCTTTAGGAATTCATATTTATTTGCTGAATGTAGAAATGCACGTTATGCAGCTCAAGAAAATTATAGACACACATACATTCAACTTCATTATATACGATGAAGAAAAAGAGGTCGATCTAGATCAGCTTCACGTAGAAAATAAAATACTCGCTGCACATACATTCAAAGATTCAATTACTCAATTCGTAAAAAATAAATCACAGTCGACACAAAAGATAAAATCCGTAAGATCAGGAAAAATAATTGTGTTGACTGGTGGTTCAAGCGGCAATTTTAAAACCGCCGAACGAAAACCTTCGATATTAAATTTCTCACATCCATTGGCTGAGCTTTTAATAAAATTAAAACTTCATACATATGATTCTGTTTATATTGCTACACCCATCTATCACGGCTATGGTTTTTCAGCATTGATCACTTCGTTATTATTGGGCAAAAGAATTTTTTTAAGAGAGCGGTTTTCAACACAAGAGTCTACTTCCTTAACAGAGAAAAACAAAATAGAAGTGCTGGTTCTTGTCCCCATCATGTTGCAACGCATGTTGATCTGCGCACCTGAGAGCTTTCAACATGTTCAATGCATTCTTTCAGGTGGTGCCCTTATTGATCCTGCATTGGTTGTAAAAACAGCATCTATCGCAGGCGATAAATTATTTAATTTATATGGATCTTCTGAAGCTGGATTTTCCATTTTAGCAACGCCATCAGATTTAAAACGTTACCCTGCAACCATCGGAAAACCAATTCATGGTGTTGACGTTAAGATCACTAATAATAAACGTGAGGTTGCCACTGGTGAAGTCGGTATGATTTGCATTAAATGCCGTTGGGTGATGGATAGTCTTTCGGATCAATGGGCTGAAACTGGTGACCTGGGTTTTAAAAACAAAGATGGCTATATCTTTTTAAGAGGAAGAAAAGACAATATGATTATTTCAGGCGGAGAAAATGTATATCCTGAAGAAGTAGAATCCATCTTACTTGAACACGAATACATTCAACAAGCAGCGGTCATTGGAGTTTCCGATGAATCTTTCGGACAACGTTTAAAGGCTTTTGTTGTTCAAAAAGAACATGCATGTTTGTCGGAGAAACTATTATTAGCGTGGTTGCAGACCAAAGTAGCCCGCTATCAAATGCCTGCTCAAATCATACTTGTTGAATCGATACCCATGCTGGAAACAGGTAAATTAAATACTAAAGAATTATTAAATTTTTGATCACATGAGTCTATCCATTATCCAGCTATTACTTTTCATATGCGGAATACTTCATATCGCATTAAGCATAGGCAGTAGCGTTATTCCTAAAGTTCTGCATTGGAATCGGGAAATGCAAAACGTACAACCGTTGATCAAACAAATGTTCTGGACGTATGCGGCATATATTTTAGCAATCAATATCTGTTTTGGGCTTGTATCTATTTGGGGAACGAAAGAACTAACAGACCATTCCTTTTTAGCATCATGCATTACATTATTTATAAGCATCTACTGGCTTACACGTATAGGCATTCAATTCTTTTATTTTGATACAAGTCAGGCTCCAAAGGGATTGATCTTTACATTAGGTGAAATTGCGTTGGTAGCATTATTCATTTTATTTACAGCAGTTTATTTTCTTGCATTTTTATACAACAACTCATGGATTTAATTTTAGGATTACTCATTAGCTGGGGCTTATTTCTTTTAGTGATTGGGTATGTCATCCCTTCAATAAAAAACATACAGGCAGCACGAATTGTAGGCTGGATGATGGTTATTGGTACCGCTGTTTTTTCTATCGTGCTTACCTCCGACGCTTCTCCTACTTACCGGATGATAGCCATTGCCTCGTTGCAACTTTTATCCATGAAAGTTATTGTAATGGTTGAATCGTATAGAGGTAAATCCGGACTGAATGTGATTCAGTGGCTGGCATTTTCACTTGGCTGGTTTGGTATGCGCCCACGTTTATTTGAAGCCTTTCCTTCAAAACCGTTGGATGATGTAACGCCATTTATACTAAAAGGAATTTCAAGAATTATCATCGGCTTATTGCTCTTGCTTGCTTCTGTATATATTCAAAAAGAATTTTCTTCTATATATTTTTTGTATGAATTATTTATGTTGGTAGGCTTAAGTTTCATTTTACACTTTGGAATATTAAATCTGAGCACTGCTTCCTGGCGCTTTTCAGGAGTAGATGTAAAAGAATTATTCCGTTCCCCATACAAGGCAAGATCGCTAAAAGAGTTCTGGGGTAAACGTTGGAATATGGCGTTCTCTGAAATGACCGCTATTGTCGTATACAAGCCGCTAAAAGTAACTTACGGAATTCCTTTAGCGATGATCGCATCCTTTCTTGTATCGGGTCTATTGCATGAAATAGCAATTTCATTTCCTGTTAAAATGGGTTATGGCTTACCTTTTTTATATTTTGTTCTGCATGGTATTGCTATGTATGCAGAAGGAAAAATATCCCTTATAAAACAAATTACTGCTCACCCTATACTTTCACATGTGTGGGTATTCGCCTGGCTTATCCTACCTATGCCGCTTTTATTTCATCATGAATTTATTGTTGAAGTAGTTGAGCCGCTAAGAGATTTTATATTAGGCTTAGTAGAAGTTTTATAATAATTACCCTTTAGTTAAGCTTTAATTAGATTTAAACAGTCCTCCTTTCTTAACTCAATCGATGTTTCTTTTTTATACTTTACGTTCTTTTGTCTTAATACAAAAGAACCAAAAAATCAAGGCTGATTTCAAATAAGCTAAAATTTTGGTTCATTCCGCTAACGCTACAAAACCGCCTAAATATAACTAGTTGTAGCGTTCAAAAAGCTACATGAACCAAAATTTCTTAACGCAATTTGAAATGAGGCCATTTGAGTTCGTGCTAAACATAAAAGATTTTTTTTTGAACCTTAACTAAAAACTACATTAATATTTAAGCATTAATTTTCAGAGACAACAAACTTTTATTTCGTTTTATTCGTTTAGTAATTGTCGATCGGTTTCGTCAGCAGTTTGAATTATTCATAAGTTGTTTGAAGATAACAAACTGTATATGTATCACTAAAAAGAAAGGAGGGCCAAATGTCTAATCCCAAGCGAATTACATCCGGTATTGTTTTTATAACAAAAACTCAAGGTGTTGTTTTATAAAATACCTTGTACGTTATAATTTA
>Ga0247817_10001099_pt1 | contig 14407 bp, 13 predicted proteins | sample UWRJL212509R1_FD_178010 | JGI IMG/M metagenome (GOLD analysis project Ga0247817, IMG submission 178010) | Plant litter microbial communities from Arlington Agricultural Research Station in Wisconsin, United States - UWRJ-L212-509R-1 | ecosystem: Environmental > Terrestrial > Plant litter >... | reverse complement strand
GGAGGGTTCTGTAAAAAGCAGTTCTTGGTTGAGGGGGAAATCCTCCTCTACATTGCATAAAAGCAGTTTCAAAATCTGTATTTCTTTTTGGATTCCCTGTACTTGTATCTAATTCGTAAATTGTGCAAGTTTGTGGAGGTTTTGTTTTAATATACTCTGTTGGGAAAATAGCATCCACCATAGTAGCAGATTCTCCCACAATGGCTCCTACAATTAATTCTTCATCATCTAATATAGGCGCTTCACAATTATTATAATTTGGTGTGCAATTTAAGTTACTATAACAGTCTATATCAAAATAATTACAGAAAGGGTAAGAATTTGCATCAGAAGGAGACGGACAATTTGCATAAGTTAAACAATCACCATTAGTAATAGTGTCAGTTATAAAAGTTGTTAAATCTACGTAATTCTGAGTTGTTTCTATACTGAATGTTGCGCTTGGTGTAGTGATAACATTTTGATAAACACAGTTTTTTTGAATGTCTTCCTGTACTTCAACTATTTCCAAAGAGTCAGAAGAACAAAAATCTTCATCTTCAGTTGCTGTATTATAATATTGCCAATATTTAGTTCTGTCTGTTGAATTACAAGCACTTTTATTTGACTCTATAGAAACTCTATCTTTGTTGGTATTAGGTACTTCTATTAAGTCACTTTCTTTTGCATTTCTATTAATTAAAGGAAATAAAGATGTTTTATATCCACCTTCTAATAAAAATCTTATAGAGTAAGACACTACTTCATCTCTATTAATAGATAAATATAATGAATCTTTTACTCCATCTTTATATAAGTCTTCTTTAGCTATATGTGTTTGCCACTTTAAAAAAGAACCTAGTAGATTAACTACAGGTTGTAGATTTATTTCTTTTTCAGTTGTTATTCCCGCGCCTATTAATGAATTATTACTCTCAGTTAAAAATTCCCAACGTTGAATATATAAATTCTCTCTAATTAAATCAGATAATTCAATTGTTTGTTTATTTTGTTCCCCTCCATAAATAACTGTAGTGTCGTTTATATTGTGGATTCCTTCTACGAAAAATCGTGTCACTCCAACATCCTCTAAAGTTGTTTGAATAACTGCAATTTTATAATGTGTAAATCTTTTATCTAAATTCCCTACTTGAAGTTTAATTGAAAAATTGGTAGGTGTTCCTAATTCTGCTTGAGTTAAAGTAACATTATTTCTGTCAAATATTTGAATAGGGTTAGTTATAGAAGTATATTCTGATATTTCATTACCTAATTGATCTGTATAAGCAATTAAGAATTCGTATGTTCCTAATTTAAGTCTTCCTCCTAATTCAATTGAAACTGGAGTTAGTTCTGGTAAGTTATACCTTTTAAAAATAAGAAGTTTATCTGCGTCTAAACATGTAGGAATTATTTCATCTACTCCGCAATTAATATCTCCTGTTTGTTTATATTGTTGTAAATTATCTAATACTATATATCTAGGAGGTGTATTATCATCAGTGAAGTATATTGTTTTACCACACTTCTCATTTTTTATAACTGTTTTTTTTATCGGCGAATTAATAGAAAATTGAAATCCTTTTTCTGGTTCTCCAGCTAATATATGACACTCATCATTAAGTAATGTTTCATATATATTTAATTCTGTCTGCGTAATATTTTCTAATGGTTCCGCTAAATCAAAGTATTTTACACATCCTTCACAATCATTCTGTAAGTCATCAATATTTTGAATTTGCTGCACATTTTTTATCTGTCCAAATTCTCCCACACCTGTTGTAGGGTTTACTAGAAAGAAATAGGTTGAATTGGAATAAATATCATTTGTACCATTAATTACTTTAAATCCTGCTTTAAATCTAGAGGAAAGTAAATTAGACATTTCATTGGTTAAAGTGAAGCTTCCTCCATCTATTCCATCAAAAAGTCCATTTAAAAGAGTTGAGTAATCAGCTTCTCCTAAATTATATTGATCTCTATTTAATCCTCTTTGAGGTTGATTGAATTTTATATCTGGTTTAGCCAAAACTGTACTTTATTTTTAATTGTTAACCTCTGCCGAAATTATTGAATTTTCTAAATCTCTTATCTCTTCTTTGTTTTAACCCTTCATCCCAATTTTCTCCTGTGATAGAATTAAACCTTACTTGTGCTAAAGCAGCTGTTTTATCTTTTTGTGATTCTCCTTTGTAAAACTGTAATTTAGTTAGTACGTTTGCATCATCGTCATTTGCCCAAACCAATTCAAAAACTTTGGCTTTCCCTGATGAAATAAGATATTTATAAATATTTTTATTTGGGTCTTCGGGTAAAATAATTTCTTCCTCTTCATCAACTAATAGTCCTTGATACCAGATACATATAAACCCATTTGAGAAATTTGTTTGTAAAGTATTATTTATAATATTTATATGATAAGGTGATGATTTAACATATACATTTTCACATTTTAAATCTAATTTACTTTTATCAAATCCAGGAACTAATTTTAAAATAGTGTTATTTCCATAATAAAAGTTAGCTTTTAGATCTTTATTGAAAAAATAAGTTTTTTCTTCTACATACTTATAGTCTCCTTCTAATATTTTTGAACCGTTATCCCAAATTTCAGAGGCTTCTTTTCTAACTCTATAAAAATAACTGTTTATTAATTCTGGCTCGTTGCAGTCTGCTTCTGGAACACATCCTATCGGACTTGTTTTTACAGCTTTAGTGAGCGAGAAAAAGTTATCAGGCAAAGTAGATTGGCCGTTTTTAATTTGTAATACATGGGGATATACTTCCATGACATTACCGCCAAAACCTTTTAGCTCATTTAATAAAAATAGTTTTAATGAGATATCGTCAATCAATCCCATTTCATCATACATTTTTAAATCTGATGTTATGTCGGCCAGTACATTTTTTAATGTTGTCATTTCAATATTGGGGGATCAATTTTAGAATTTTCTCGGCCATATAAATTATTCAATAACATAAATGACATTCTATATTTTTTACTTTTTTTTCTAAGTCTGTATTTTAAACTATTGATTAATCGTTGATCAAAAGCTTTATCCATTGTCCATTGTTGCATGGAACTATCTTTTCTTATTGGCATAAATACTGGACTATACATGCAACCCATAGTTTGTAAATACTTTCCTTTAACTAAATAGCCATCAATATAGAAATTTCTTATTTTTCTTTCAGGGTGTCGCATCATACAAAAATATCCAAAACCTTGTATAAAGACACCTGCTTCATTTTCTAACATTCGTTTCTTAATTTCTTTAAGGCATTCTCGCATTAGAAAGAATAATTTTTGTTTAGCTATCCGTTTCTTATACTTTGTCTTTTGTCTGTAAAACTTATGTGCTCGAGGAGAAAATATTAATTCGGACTTTAGAAATTTATTACTTTCTTCATATAGAGGCTCGGGAAGCTGTTTTGTAGGGGGTATTTGTTTTTTATGATTAGTACATCTAAACACCCTTTTTACAGCGTCTCTTTTTAAATACTTCTTAGCCATTAGGATTTAGATTCGGATTTGTATCTTCTTGAATTTGCTTAGTTAAAGATAGTTGTTTTAAAGTATCTTGTATCACCACTTCTTCCATTTTATTAGGGCAAATAAATTCAAATTCCCACACAGAATCACATTTGTTTTCACTGCATTCTGATATTTGTGCTAATTCATAGCCATCTTGGGAGATTAAATATAGATTTCCAGTAAAGAGTTCATAATCGGGTATGTAAACGTATCCATCTTTAACATAAAAATATTTCTTATTTGTTTTCCCCGATCTTTGTTGATTCTTTCTGTATTGGGTCGCGGTTATAGGATCAAATGTAAAAGAACCGTCAATACTTGTAACTTCTTTCAACGTATGCCCATACTTAGACCAAATTAATTCTGGAATTTTATCTACACTTCTCATTAAAGTTTTACAGGTTTTAAATTCAACTATTGGGCATTTTATAATATCAATATTTTTGAATTTAACACAAGGTATTTCTTTATAAATATTTGCTTCTCTGTATAAGCTTTTATCATTTAACTTCTGACTAATATAGAATTTTGCTTTACTTTCTAAAGTAGATAAAACAAGTCTTCTGCTAATTCTGCTATCTTTTGAATTAGCTTTAAGTGTGTCAAGTACAATAGATGTGATTTGTAAATTATTCATATGGCAAATTTAGTGATATTTAATTACTTTAACAAATTACTTAATTTTAAACAAAAAGGAGAGCATTTCTACTCTCCTCGTTGAATATAGGATGACCAAAAACCTATATTTTTAACATGGATCTCCTTCGGCTTCATTTAGAACTACTTCTCCTGTAGTGGTAGTGACTGTTAAGAAATGCCTAGGCGTACTTTCAACTCGTATATAAGTGTAAGGTATTGGTATAGTTAATGCAGCGTCACTAAAAACTGCTGTAACTGAAAAAGGTACATTCAGATCCCCTACATAGTATATGCTACCTCTGAGAACTGGAGAATTTATGTTTACAAATCCTCCAATACAGGCATATGTACCAGAATAATAAGTACCTGTAGTTACAGGTGGTGAACTTAATTCTGTCTGAGTTTTAAATATCAATTTTTTTATATTGTTCATATCTTAAGCTTTAGTATCTGCAAGTATATCGAAAGAATTACTTGTACCTATTTGTTCAAGACCTACAGCATAACCCTGACCTTTAATTTTTAAACCTATAGGATTTGTTAGAGTTGTTCCAGATCCTGTAAATGTTACATCAGCTGTTCCTTTTTGAGTAAATCCTGCGAAGAAGTTTTCTGGTAATCCTGCTGGTACTGTGATTGTAATTGGAGTTGCTCCATTATTAATTTTAATACTGTAATTGTTATCTGCGGCCAATACAGTGTAGTTTGCAGTTATTGCTTTTTGTAAATTAACTGTTTCTACAGTATAGGGTGTTGCAATAGTTCCGTTTCCTGTTACTACTGTAGTTATTCCACTATTTAATTTGGTTTCAGATCCATCTTGTGTATTACTTATTACAAAGGGTGATCCCGATGTACCTGCGCCTGTTACTGAGATATTTGTCCCTGCATTTATTACTGTAGAGGCTCCTATGGCAGTGGAACTAATTATGTAAGGAGTTGCTGTAGTTCCGTTTCCTGTTATAGTTACATTAGTTCCCGCATTGATTTTGGTTTCGGAGCCATTAACTGCAATTTGGTATGGAGTTGTTATAGTCCCATTTCCTGTAACAATAGTATTTGTACCATTAGCTATTTTAGTCTCACTTCCATCTATAGTAGGTATCATGTCTTCTGTTGCTAGCACATAATCACCATCTATTGGTTTAGCTGGAAATAATAACCTTGTTTGTTTTGTAATTCCTTCTTGAAATTCAACTCTTGTTGTTTGTAAAAAATTACCATTAAATGTTTGTTGTAAAGACATTACTCCTGCATCAATAGATAATGCCGCAGCTACAAAATTTGCACTATTATTCTGATAATAAGTACCATTTAATAATAATCTATTTGCGCTTAAACTTAATTGTTGCTGTTCTTTTCCAAATGTTGGAAATCCGTATTGAACTTCCATTAAAGCACTAAAATCAGTAGAACTCATTTTATACGAACTAAAACCTTTAGTTGCTGTATCACCTACGTTTAATACACTTTGTAATCCTTGTAAAGATCCTGTAGGTACAGATAATTCTATATCATTTTCATTTTCTGTTATTATTACAGATCCATCACTAGTAATTGTTTTTATTTGTTTTCTTCCGATTCCATCGACTCCTTTGTATATCTGAGCACCTGCTCCTACATTCACTAAATTAATAGACGCACCTAATTCTGCAATAGCTGTACAAATATACTCATCAAATTGTTGCATTGCTTCTGTAAAAACCGTTCCTGCTGAGACACCTGAACATTCTAAATCTTGTGCCAAAACAATACAATCTGTAGAAAGGTCAGAAACGGGGCATGTACAAGGTTCTGGAGGACAAAGTGGATTACAAAGACTGAATGTAGGCTCTGGTTGACATCCGCAATTATTTTGTTGGCAATTATTGCACATAAATCTTATTATTATGCGTTTTCTAACGCGGTTATTCTTATTTCAAAATCAGTGGTTTGTGCTTCTAAAACTGCAATTCTATTTCTTGCATCTACTAGAGAAAGTAAATACGCATTTAAAATTTCTGTTAAAGTAGAATTAGGAGGTAGTGATAGATATGTTATGGCCTGAGATTTTATAACACAAGTCGTATTGATATGTTCTCCATGACATTCGTCCTCTATTATTGTTGGTGTCACTGATTGATAGCATTCCATATTTTTATTTATTAAGGTGTTATACAAATTTTTTCTACCACTACTCTCATCCAGTCGCCTAGTGTTAATATTGAATTATCACATGGATCTACTAGACACCCAATTACATCTAAGCATTCCCCTATTGGTTTTGAACAAATAGATTCTGATTCTAATTCGATTATTCTATTTTGTAAATCGCAGATGGTCTGCTCAAATGTTGATAATACATTTTTTACAATTATCTTTCCTTCTTCAAGCGTATACTCTAAACATAATTGTCCTAATTCTGATAGATCTGTTTCTTCTTTTAAATCTCCTACTATCTTATATAGTTCGGTTGTTGTTTCCTCTATATTAGCGCATTCTCCTATCTCTGAAAACTCAGGTAAAACTCCCTCATAATCTACACAGGCTGAATTTTTTCTTTCTCCACAAGTGTTAGATACTTTATTTCCGCAATTATTTGCCATTTTTAATATATTTCTGTACCTGTTACGTACGTTACTGATGCTGTTCCTGTTGTTACTGTTCTAATTCTAACTAAAGCATTTGCTGGTATAGCGCCAACAACTGTTACCGTTTGACCGTTTGTTATAGCAATTGCTACTGCTAATCCTACAGCACTTGAATTACCATTTCTTGAAGGTAATGACCATGTACTTCCAGCATTAGTAGAATATTCTAAATAAGCATCAGCTGTTGAGCTTCCTGCTAATAAAGGATTTGTTACTGCACAAGTTAATGAATAACTTACTAAAGCTTGTTTAGTACTAATTGTATAATTACTATTTAATGTTTTGCTTGTAATAATATTAACTGTAGGTTCAATATAACTAATTGTAAAATTAGGATAAGTGCCAGTAATACTAATTCTATTACCACCAGTTAAACTAACAGTTTGGTCAGGTGCAGTGTTTGTAATTACATTACTTGCGACATTAATTCCTGTTCCTGCTGTATATGTGTTATTAGGTACTATGACACTTCCGCCACCATTAGATAAACTTACAGTACTTCCTATAATAGATAATGTTTGTAGTTCATTAGTAATACTGCCATCTACTTCTGCGCTTAATGGACTAAAACCTAATGCGCCGACTATTTGTCCTGATGTAATACCTGTTAAAAAATTACTTGGATTACCAGATAAAGGATAAGCATCTGTAATTCCATAACCTAAAATCGTTGTAGGTTTTCCTGTTAAACTTGAAAAACTTTGTGAGGGTACTGATGAAATATATCCGTTTGGGTTTGTACTATTGTAAGGTGTATATCCTAAAGAAGTGGTGATTTCTGAACTTGTTGGACTATAACTAATACTTTTATATAAAGGATCTGTAGATGATTTAATTACTGAGAAAGAGTTTAATGACTTACTATATGTTGGTACATTTGGATCTACCTCTGTAACTAAATATCCACTATTGTTCGTCCACTGAGAGATATTCCCGCTTTTATTAGTTATAATGTTTGTAGAAGATGCTGTTAAAAACCCGCTACCATTAGCCAATTGGTTATTGTCTGTGGGGATTATTGGCTTACCCGATAAGTCTGTATAACTCCCACTAGTTGCAACAGTAGCTAATAATGGTTTATTTAATATCTGAGAAACACCAGTTGTAGAATTCCAATCTGTATTAACTTGTGCAGATGGGATAGAAGGAAATGATGCTAAACTTCCATCACCTCTTAAATATTGTAAATTAGTGCCTGTCGGGGTATTAAATTTACCTGAAACAGAAGATAATATTCCTTGTGTTCCGCTATCCAAACTAAAAATACCTGCTGAATAGTTAAGGCCTGTTCCTGCTGAAAATGCATTCCTTGCTAATGTATTATTAAAATACTTATTTGTAACTCCTTCTGCTAAATTATCCGTATTTTTTAAACCTAAATAATAATTAAAGTTTGTTGTAAAATCATATACTGCAAAAGCATTAGAATTAGTTGTTTGTACTCCTACAAAATTATCATGGACTGTATTTAAAACAGTTGCTTGTATATTATTTATTCCCCCTGATCTAGGAGTTTGTGCATTTGTATTTATTAAAGCAATTAAAAATAAAAATTTTAAAAAGTTTCTCATTATTATATTTAAAGTTATTAAGACATTATATATACTGCCGAATTATTAAAAAGTTCAACTCTAGTTCCAGGGTTTAGACTAGCTGTGTTTACTAGGTCACCAGAATCATATATATCATCTCCTCCAGAATTTGTATTAACTGTAACAATTCCAGTTCCAGTGTTATACATTACTATTCTTAATTTAGAATTATCAGATACTGTAGGTAAAGTCCAAGTTGCTGGAGTAGATCCAGTATAAGTGTAATACATTACTCTAGAAGTATTACTTAAGTTTAATGTAGAAGCTGATGATAATATTGTATTAGATACGTTTTGTCCATCAATTAAAAATGCCCAACCTGTTGACTTATTTACCCATAGTCCTTCGGGAAAATCTGAACAATAAACAACTAAACCTTCAGCAGGTGAAGAAATTGAGATTCTTTGAGCATTAGTCATTCGAGGTGGTAAAAAGCCTTGTGTTTTTGAATCTATTTGTACTTTTGCAGAATTACTTCTTGCAAATATTGCGCCTAATTCTTCATATTGAACACCACCATCTGGAAAAAAAGTTAAACAATTAATATTATTTCCCGCAACGTTTACTCCAATATATCCATTTATATCATTACCTGATAAATACCATCTTTGACTTGAACCATTTGCACCAAGAGATAATAAACCATAAGTTTCTCCAGCTATTTCAAATGATCTGAAACTACTACCAAAATTATAAGGAGTTAGTGTTCCGAAACCGTATCGCTTGTCATTAAATCTATAAATTTCAGAATTTAAAAATACACCTGAATCAGCATAAGGTATATAATTAGTTGCATTGGTAGATAAATCAGACCCTAAATTATCTAACTCTTGGTTTCTAGGAAATATATTAGGACTAGCTGGTATAATCAATCCACTGTTTATAATTTTGTTAGCTATAAAAGCATGACCTATCTCGTTTGGATGAACATTATCCGAAGATAACATTGTACTATTGTTCCAACCTACTGACGGATCAATAGTATTTACTGAACCATAAGTAGAAATAATCCAATTTTTTAAAGAACTCTGATCTGATACTACTATTTCTGGTATAGGTAGTAAATGAATTACAATGATTCCTTGACTTTGTAACTGATTAACTATATTTTGATAGTTTGATTGCCAAATTGTGGAGGATACTCCGCTCGCTAAATCATTTCTTCCTAAACACAAAATAGCATACTTAGCCTTTAGTAATTTTGTATAGTTAATTGTTTGTGTTGTTTCAACAGTTCTATCTCCATCACCTGCGTTTACAATAGTAGTACCTAAAATATTAATATTTGAAGCCCATCTTAAATCATTATTTGTAGAAGAATATCCTACAGTCTTACTATCTCCTATGCATAGCATATTTGGTCTATATTGGGAAAACGATGTGACTTCTATCGAAATTATATCCATAGTTCCGCCTAAATTCCAAATACAAATATCTGAAGAATTTGGTATTTTTAAATTTTTAGAAGCACTTAAATTTCCAATTACATTAAATTGACCTTTTGTATTTTGAGTTAAATTAACATAACTACATGTTATAGTATTTGCAATTTGAGTATACTTTATTTTTAATATATCATTAGCAGAGATAGATTGAGTTAATTTATTATTTAATTGAGATACTGTAGTAGGATCCCAAATATATGCAGTTGACTGTACAGGTGATATATGGCAAGCTATAGAAGCATCGTACCACGTATTAATTGACTTTTTCCCTATTGCTAAACCAAAACTACCCGCATTAACAGTAACTGCTTTGAATATGATTTCTATCTCTATATTTTCATCTGTGTTTTTTATACCATCTAATGTGATATATTGATTAAAATTACCTGCCCCGCCTGTTAATCTCATCTTACCATCTATGAAAGAAGGTATTACTGAAACGGTAGTTAATCCAGTAGAAGAAGTAAAATAATTATTAAAATATTTTTGAGTATATACTGCTTTATTAAAATCATTACTCGCTATAATAACTGGGTTTTGAGGATCTGTGTTGTCTACTCCTGTTCCCGTAACTGACTGAACTCCTCCTGTTACGTCTCCGACAAATAAGAAATCCCCGTCACTAAGTTGAGTGTTAAACTCTGCCTTTGTAGTAGGTAAATCTGAATTTGTTATATAGTTTTCATCATTTATAAACTCACTTATATTTATATTATCAGATAACTCTGTTGATGTTATTGAGTTGGCAACTACTTGAGCATAAATAGAAGGAGTAATATCATCATAACTTATATCAATAGTGTTACTATTTGTTAATATATTTCCTACTGCATCCTGAGCCTCTTCATCAGTATAACCTATTACGTCACCGACAAATAAAAAGTCTCCATCGGTTAGCTGATTATTAAACTCTACCTTTGTATTGGGTAGGTCATCTGGCTGAACCGCATTATTTATTTTATCAAGGATATCGGATTGAATACTAACCTTTACATCTGTCGTGCCTATTACGGATATTGTTCCATCAATATTGAAAACACTCTGAACACCTGTAGATGGAGAATCATCTTTTAAGGGATAAGGTATTCCATTTACATCTGTTATATATGTAGAAATAGTCGTATCTCCGTCTGCTTTTATATATAATATAGCATTTGGAATTGGCTTATTTGGTAAAGCTTTTAATTTATAGTTTTTAACTTCTATTCCCGTACTCATTTTTTATCTTTATTTACCAACTTATCTGTGTCCAATCGTAGTTATTGTAGATATTTGTTACATTTTGTGGTGGACATTCTCTAAAAGGTTTTATTTTTTCTACATTACATCTTTTAGGATTTTCCAAAAGCCCATTTATTTTTTTCCAGACCCATTCTGATAATTCACAATTTTCTGAAGAAAAAGCTTTTATATATAATCTGTAAAATGCTAATTTATCTTTGTCCGAACCTTCACCTAACATAAAATGATCATATAAATATTGTTTATCCATTTCGTCTGAAAAACCTTTTTTCCACTGAATTAAATATTTTTCAATACTTAGCTTCTCTAAACTTTCTTGTCCCATATCTTAACATATTTGTTTATCAAATAAGGAATTAGCTTCTTGAAAGTATCTATCTGCTTTTACAAAATCTCCTTTTTTTGTTTCGTCTTTAGATGCTTGTAACCAATCTTTAATTTTTTCAAAAGGTTTTATTTGCTTGGCTGTTTGATCTGTAAAATCCATACCTATTAAACTCAGTGCTTTTGCTATTTCTAAGTCAATTACATCTGTTTTAAGGTAATATCTTTCTTTTTCTATATCTTCATACCCACTAAGTAATTTAATGGTATAAATACCGTCAGGTAAGTTTACATAAGTTTCTTTTATGCAATTACCTTTTAAACATGATATTCCTAAATTATGAGAGTTAAAATTATTTACCGCCCACTTTTTAAATGAGAGTGTTTTGTATTTTGAAGAGCCTGGTAGTTTTATGGAAATATAGCTTGGTTTATTTTCCGCATATAGCCAATCGCTATAATCAGCTACGGAAAGTATTTTTGGATTACCTGTTTCAAAAACTTCAAAATCTATTTTTATTTGTCCTACTATTTCCATTTTCAAATTATTGATTGCCCTAGTCCACCATTATATAAATAGTTTCGTTCAAAGGGAGTTAAAGTTCTATTAAAAATAGAAAATTCATCTATTCCTCCATTTAATGTATCAATTCCCCCATTACTTGCCCCTATTAAAAGTGGTTTTGCAGTATTGGCAGATAACGTTCCTGTTATTGCACTACTTTGTAAAATACCATTATTTAAAGATATTTTTATTAGGCTTCCTGTTATTTCCCCATAAAAATGGATCCAAGTATTTTCAGTAATACCTCCTATAGATATTTGCCCTCTCACTGTAGTAACATTATATGCAGCAAATGTTAATGTGTTTCCCGTTTTTGTATAGTATGAATTATATTCTCTCTCGCTGGAATCCCCTTTATTGAATAGGGTTTGAAATCCTGCTGGACTGGTATCAATTTTAAACCAAAAAGAAAAAGATATAGCAGTTCCATAAGAGAGCCCTGTAGCTCCTCCATTTGCATACTGTATACTACTAGATAAGGGTAACATCGCATTATCGATCTTTCCTGCCCCTGTTGTAGGATTATTTACTTTTGTAAGATTTTTTCCATTAGTGGATGAATCTACATAATCTCCTGATACTTCTTCAAACTTCCAATAAGCTAAAGCATCTGCTATAGATGGATTTGTCTGTGTACTTGAATCTGGAACATTAAATTCAGTTAAATCGTTTATTTTCACAAACTTTATTTTTGTATTAGTGCTATTTCTTAAAGCAATGGAGTAGTCTGTTCCAATGTTTGCTTTTACTATGTGACACCTTATTAATCCACTAGATGTTTGATCTATGTCGTAAAGATCAAATAGTGTAGTATTCCATGAAGGTGTTGGAATAACCTTTGAATAATCATCTTCAAAACTAATATGTCCAATATAAAAATAACTATTATTTTGAGCACGAATATTATATCTTGATCGAGCTATACAACCTTTAGTGACATGAATACTATGATTTACAAAATTCATACTGAGTCCTACTACGCATACATCTATCAAAAATTTATCTAAATGTGTGTGTTCATAACAATCTACTCCTATATTTACACCAAATATATAGAAATTAGTCATATTACAAAATGTAAAATTATTAGTTTTAGGCATAACAACACCTATACATGTTAATGCGGGCTCTAACGCTGTGGTCATTTTAGATGTTGTACAAACCTCTATATACTCAGCGGTAAAACAAGTGATATTACCCATATTTATTCCCGTGGCAACAGGTATTACATCAGTAGTGCCAGTCATACTTCTGATTCTTACACTGATATTTTCTATTTTTGCATGCATATAATTGAAGTTTCCCCAAACTACTGTTTCACTTCTGCTTCCAATTACATTACCTGCTGATAATAAATTACTTTTTAATATAACTCCTGTATTAGGGTGATCTTGTGCTCCTGTATTATTAAATGGATTAGAGAATTGATTTGGTGGAGTTTCGCCGATTAATTTAATTGTCTTTAAATCCACACTGTTACTATATTGATTTAAAGGGAAATATAATTGCGATTGAGAGTTTGAATCTAATGCTCCATTAATTGCATAAATACCGTTAGGTAAATAAACATTTCCTCCTCCCGCATCATTGCATGCGTTTATTGCAGCTTGAATGGATACAGTATCATCTGTAACGCCATCACCAACAGCTCCATACTCTCTAACATTATAAACTTTAATGCTTTCTGTTAATGTAATAACTGGATTTTGAGGATCTGAATTATCTACTCCAACACCTGTAACTGACTGAACTCCTGGGGCTGACCCGCCCCCATTAAAATTTCCAGTATTCTGTCTATAGAATTCTTCAAAATCAATTTGAGTGTAAGGACTTCCATCTTCTTCTAAAAGCTGTGTGATCAACAAAGGCGTGTCACTATTCCAATCTTTAATATTAAAGAATCTATAGTGAGCTTTATTTAAGTTAGACTTGTCTACCAGAACTTCTTTTACAAATCCATAGAAAGTTTCTTTAGTAGAGTCATTTGAAAGAACTATGTAATTGTCTTTTCTATAAAATTTATAATTGTCCATGTTTATTCTGAAATTGTGCCAGAAGCTTTTAATTTTGTATTGTACTCATCTATTTTTGCTTCAATTGCATCAAGTCTTGCTTCAACAGCCGTTCTTTGAGCATCCACTGACGTTCTTGCCGCAGCTAAATCTGCATATGTTGCCGCTACTACTGGTAGATTAGTTGTAGGTGTTATTTTAGCTATTGTAGCTGAAGGTTTTGAAACACTATTATATAAATCAGTAAACAGTTTTTTTAGTTTGCTTGCAGAATTATAATTATATAGTCTGTTTATTTGTTCTACTATTGTCATTATTTTTGTTTTTAATTTTGTTTATGTATTTTATTGCTGAAATTATAAAAAGAAGGCTCACTGCTATGTAGTCATTTATAGTTACATGCTTAATATCAAAAAATAATCTGTCTATAATATCTTGTAGTAA